>Ga0157372_10000531_pt1 | contig 42253 bp, 30 predicted proteins | sample C55metaG_FD_115307 | JGI IMG/M metagenome (GOLD analysis project Ga0157372, IMG submission 115307) | Corn rhizosphere microbial communities from Kellogg Biological Station, Michigan, USA - C5-5 metaG | ecosystem: Host-associated > Plants > Roots > Rhizosphere > Soil | place: USA: Michigan...
AGGTTGTGACTATCATCCGGGCTTCCAGCAAATTGCGTTTGTGGTGTGGGCATGGAATCCAGCGGACATTCGCGTTGGTTCGAGCGTTTGCTGCACGAGTTGGAGTTTGAGTTGTCGATCGGAGATCCCGCCGAAATTCAGACCAGGCGGGTGCGCAAGCAGAAAACCGATCGGCAGGACGCATAGCTGTTGTTGCGGCTGATGATGGACAATCGCTTCCCGCGGATCTGGGTACCCGACGCCGAAATGGTGTCCAGCTTATCGGATTGATTCATGGAAGTGCCGATTCCGTGGCGAATGGCCTACGCGGCCCTCTTCTGGCTCGGCATCTCCCGCTGGTGTTCGATCTGATCTAGAATCCTCCATATTTCAGCCGCAAGTTCGTCATATGTCAGTGGGTCTGACTCTTGCATGATCTGCCGGACCAAAGCGCGTAACCGTTCAATGAGCTGCTGAGGGGATTGAGACACGGAATAATTCTTCTCCTCGCCCGACAACTCGTGCATGAGGTTGCCCAAACAGCGAGAGGTGCAACCCCATGCAAATTCAACAAGGTTGAGGAGAAATCACTTGTAACGGCGGGATTTCGCGCTATTGAGGTGGGAAAAGACCCTATCTAATCCGAGTCACAGGCGGCTCCAGTGGCACGTCCGCTCGCCAACTTAGCAGTCGGGGCAAACTCTGTTTAACTCTCCTTGAACGGCTCGTTCGAGACTCGCGCTCCCTGTTGCGGTGAACGGTGTCCTGTGGCGGCCGGGATACGACAATTTCTCGATACCGTTGATGTGCCGTTCTGGTCCGTCACCGGGCGTATCCGAGTGTTACGCTGCGGCTGAATTTTCGCGGGCCAGATATCGGTGATTTCGTTTATCGCTGCCACATCCTCGAGCACGAGGATGGCGGTATCATGGCAATCATTCGCGTGCTGCCCAAGTGAACACAGCCAATTCAGTTAAGTGTATTCACCGCCTTCCGCGATGAGCCGTCCCTGCTTCCGGCGAGCGATGGCTTATCACCATTCTTTGCAGGTCAGGCAATTACTGTAAACTGCGTTTTACCTAACCGCCGGTCGGCCAAGTAGGGTTCCATCGGCGCGCACGGTAATGTCACCCATGTCGTACCAGCCATCACTCTGACGTCCGGCAATCGCCAATCGAATCGCAGGGGTACGGGATTGTGGATCAAGTAGTGCGATGCGCAGTCTGTATTTCCCGGGCTTAAGGTCCAAAGGAATTGGAGCGCTTTTCTCGTAGACAGAATCACCGGGAAGCCATTGCCGGACGTCGGCATCGAGCGGCACAATCGTATCGCCGATTTCGAGTGCCAGCAGGTAGTCGCGATATGCTGGTGCAACACCGGCGTTGAACCACCACATATTAATCTGCGCCATTGAACCACACCTGACATGTGTAGGATATTCCAGCTTTTTCAGAACGAATCGGTAGCCAATCTGTTTCTGGAACTGATCAAAGGCAGATTTCCATTCAGCCGGGATGACGGTCGATTTGATGTTGATGGTCGAAGCATGCCAGCGCAACGCCTGTTCGAGGATAGGTCTCAACGAAAAGCCCCACTGCTTCCACGATTCTGGGACCCCACAGCTTTCAAGCGCTACCGGCGCGGTCCGCCAAATATCGTGTAGCTTTCCACGCGCGATCTGCTGCGGGTAAAGATCAAGCATGTGGGCAAAAGTTTTGGATGGCCGCCCCATATCTCCCCAACAGTCCAGGCGCCAGCCGGCACCGTGTTTGGTACCGTAAACAAGTGCCTGCAACTCATCGAAGTTCATCAGCAGCGGTGTGCGCGGGAAAGCATGGAGATAAACGTCGATGAACTCCTGCTGCACTGGCCAGTCCGGTAGATACGGGCCCCACCCTTCACCCCAATATCCGACCGTCGAAACGTCAACGTGGTCCAGATCGGGATGGCCATCGTAGCGTTTCCCCATTTCGCTAACAATCGCACTCCAAGATCTGACATAGAAGGTGTCGGCTGCATCGGGCGACCAGATCTCACCGTCTTTATCGCTTGGTTTGTTTGCGCGGCGGGCCCCCGAGCGGATGTACCAGTCGGGGAGTGGATGCTTGTCGTCATAAGGCATCAAGCGTATTGCGAGTTTCTGTTTATGGCGGTGGGCTTCGGCCAATGCGGTGTCCATAATCTCCCACTGATATTTGCCGGGTTGCGGCTCGAACTGGGACCAGAACCAGCGTAGATAAGCTACGCTGGATCCGGGAAAATCGACGGAGCCGGTCGGCGCGTCCGGAATTGGCGCCTCAGGGCCAACCTCGGACCACTTGACTCCCTGGTTCAATGCCTGTCCGGAAAAGCGATTGAATGTCTCAATGCCCATTCCGGGATTCACCAGGAGATCGTCGATTTCCGTCGGACGAATAACGGTGGTCCGCTCAGTCTGCGCGGCCACCAATGAGCAAAACAGAATGAAAAACGCGAATATGCGCGAGGTCATGGGAGAACTAACTATATTCCTAGCCTATCGCGGAAACGAGCGCCGGGTTCAACTGCTCATAATAGGTTTGCGGGCGAGAAGAGAATTTCGTTGGCCCCGAAGGCTTCGACGCGCGATCCCAAAATTGGGTATTGTCATAAATTCGCTTTTACGGGTCTTTGCCGATCCTGATAGTCATCACTTTTGGGGTCTCCCCGTTGACGCGCGATTCGGAACGAGTGTCCTATGTGCGTCGTATCGTTGTTTGAGATGCACGACCGAATCGATCTGGTGGCCACCGAGGCGGACACGAATTGGGCGAGGATGACGTAACCGCAGCCAAGAGATGGTTGTCAGAAAACTTGACGAAAAGACTAGCTACTTAGAGGCTTAGAGAAAGCAGGAGCAGCCCGGGGCTGCGGCTTTCAGGCCACGAGAGGAGATGCCCTGACCAAATGCAGCAGGAACCAGGAGGGAAGCACCCGCGGCGCTTGCGATCCTGAACATCATTTCCCGGCGAGTAATCATTGGTTCGGTTCGACTGCTTTGAGATATTGTCGGCCTTTGACGTTCTCAAACTTCTGCACGATGCCAGATGGCCAGCGAATTTCGATCACTTTAGCAGTGGAATCTTTGCCCAAACCGGCGAGCACGCGCTTATCGCTGGCTGAAAGATAGCCCACCGCGGTATTCACGGTAAAGTACTGCGCCAGGCCGGAAGCCGACACAACCTTGATTCGCGCCCCGATACCGTCGCGGTTCGATTTGGTGCCTACAGGCAGAATGCCGATCCAGTTATTGCGATCTCCGCCATCGTTTCGCAGCACATAAGCTTTCTGTCCGAGATTGCTCACGATCACATCTATGTCGCCGTCGTTATCGATATCACCAAAGGCGGCACCTCGACCTGCCCAGTTCCGCTGAAAAACATCTCCAGCCAGTACCCGCGAAAAATGCCCAGAGCTGTTGCGGAGCAAAAGAGGCGGCTCCATGTAGCGCAGGTTGGGTGAAGTTTTCTCGATGGTATCCATCACGTGCGACTGAGCTACAAACAGGTCTTTCCACCCGTCATTGTCATAATCGAAAAAATGGGTGCTCCAGCCGGAAAAGGCGAGAGTGGCGCCGCCCAGACCCGAAGCATTGGTCACATCAAGAAAGGTACCCGTGCCCTCGTTGCGAAACAGCATGTAGCGCTCGTTCGAAAGATCGGTGACTACGATATCGGGTGGGCCATCGTTGTCGTAGTCATTAAAGTCGATGCCCATGCCAGCAAAAGTTTTGCCATCCTCGTTGTAGCCGACTCCGGCGAGCAGGCCGAGTTCGGTGAAGGTGCCGTTGCCATTGTTGTGATACAAAAAGCACTGCACCGAATCATTCGCAACAAAAATATCGGGCCACCCATCTCCGTCGTAGTCGGCGAACGAGACACCCAGTCCCTTGCCATGCGGATTGGCGATTCCCACCTTCTGCGAAACGTCGGTGAATGTGCCATCCCCGTTGTTGTGGTACAGGATGTTGCTCACGCCATCGTAGTTGTCCGGATGACAGTAGGAACGAACGCCGTTCGGCGGTTTTTCTCCGCAGTAACGGTTGTTCTTAAATGTCCAATCGACATAGCGAGTGATGAAGAGGTCGAGCTTCCCATTGTTGTCGTAATCGAAGAACCCCGCGCTTGCGCTCCAGTCGCCCCCTCGGACGCCGGCTTTGGCAGTGACGTCAGTGAAGGTTCCGTCGCCGTTGTTGTGGTAAAGGATATTGCCACCGTAGCCGGTCACGTATACATCTTCAAAGCCATCGTTGTCGTAATCACCCACGGCCACACCCATGCTGTAGTAGCCCTGGGGCATTCCAGTGAGACCCGCCCGCTCGGTGACGTCTGTGAAGGTGCCGTCGGCGTTCTGGTGGTAAAGACGGTTCCAGAACTTCTTGTCGGATTTATCGGGTAGCTTTCCATCCGGCACGGGATCGGAAATCAGCGCACCGTTGGTGAAGAAAATGTCGAGGCGCCCGTCGTTATCGTAGTCAAAAACGGCCACGCCACCGGCCATCGTTTCGATCAAGTATTTATTGGAAGTCGCAGAGTTCTCCAAAGTGAAATCAATATGGCTGTGGGAAGTGATGTCAGTAAACTGAACGTTCGGAGTTGATTGGGCAACCGCGAGCGAGGAGGTGAAGATCAGAGCACCCGCGCATCCCGACATCCTGAAGCATTCACGCAGCCACCCCAGCCACGAATCACTGCACACGCTCACCTCCGGGATGGGTTGCGCTTCTGGTCTTGGACATATTGCGCCGCGTGTTTTCCAATTCGTTGTTCTCCTGGTCGAGACGCGTGAACGAGTCAAGTGCTTTCTTGCTTTCTTCGAGATTGCCGATAACGAGATGTTGGCTGCCATCCCCTCGGCGCGAACTTCATCATCAAGGCAGAAGAACAATGAATCTCAGGTCCTGGCTCAAAACCATCGATACGGAACTGGCGGCACAATTTTCGAGTAGTGCTTACGCGGGTTTTCATAGCATTAGCCAAGGCGAGAGTGGATGCTTATGTTTTGTTTCCATTCCGGCCAAACATCTAGATACGCCTTTCCATCGGAAATCGTGGCGCCGATGGTTTCATTCCAAGCTCTCACGTCAAATGTCATAAGCAACACAAAGTCGCTACTTCGCGATGCGGTTGCCAACATCGGAACCGCACATTATTGAGCTTTGATCCACTCCCTTCCGTCTCCTAGTACCTTCGATTCGTGCCGCGAGTCTAAGGAGCTCGAATGCTGGCGCCCACAGCGAACGATCTGACTAGTGGCTATCCTCGCGAATTACTGTGACTGGGCCGAGGAGACCCGAGGGCAGCAATGGCGAGTTCGCCTTGTAAGGTTTCACGTCGGCAAACGTGAGTTTCGTGGCCCCAGGCTGCTCGTCGCCAATGAGGCGGTTCACCCACGCGTTCACCACTTGAATCGTGACTTCGTTTTCGCCTGGCTTTAACGCCGTGCTCACCTCAACTCGAAAGGGCGAGTGCCAAGGCTCACCCACTCTCTTTCCGTTGACGCTGACTACCGCTAGGTTCTTTACCTCCCCCAAATCAATCCATAGTCGGACCCCTTTCTTGAACCAGTCAGGCGAAGCTTGCACTGTCTTCGTGTATGTGCCGATACCGGAGAAATACTTTACCTCCGGATCGGTGTTTAAGCTCCAGTCCGAAAGCTGGTCCATTGTGATGGAACTGGGGGCACCGCGCCCGGCTTGAAACGAAACTTTCCAAGGACCATTGATGGTTGTCAGGGTTGTTTGGGCGGTATGTGGAAGCGTGTGCGAATCCTGCGATGTTGCTTTGCGGAAGACGACAAAGACTGTGCCCCAAGCCTCCAGGTGAAGCGGAACCGTCGTGCGTCCGTCAGCAATCTTGTAGGAGACGTTTTCTGCCATGCCGGTCTCGGCGCGCCATAATTCTGGCTGCTTGCCAGAAACGCGGAAGGTGGCATCAATTGCCTGATCGTGATCGCTGCGGCTGTCCACGAAATAAAGATCTCCGTCGGTCAATTTGCGATGAACAAATTCCACGACGGAATCCGTACCCGCTTTGGAATAGTCGAAGTCTGGCTTGACGTTAAGAGAACTGAAAACCTGCTCCAGATTCTGGCCCGCGTACACAGTACCCTTTCCGACTTTGTGGACGCCGCTACCATCGCCGAACAACTCCGAGGAAAGCTTCTCGAATTCAGCTGTGTCGTCGGCCAGACTGGCATCGTCGTTGGGCTTCGGACCTGCGACCACTGCGCCATTCTGCACCAGGGAATGGATGGCTCTCAGCACGGGAAGTGACATATGGCGGCTGTAGGGGTCGAGTGCGAGGAGCTTATACTGCATGCCGCTCTTCGTGACGATCTCGCCGTTGGAGACGCTAAGTTCGTGAATCAAAGCGTCTGCGTTAATGTAGTCGAATCCGTAGCCTGCCGGGACATCCGGGGCTTTATGTTGGAAAATGGCAGTCAGATTGGAGTCTTCGCCGTAGAAATACAGCAAATCGGCGGCAAACCGGCCCTGCTGCAGCATGTAGCTGGAACGAGCCAAGTAGTCGATCCAGCTGCCGGCCTGCTCCGCCCATGTTTCGTTGCGGTTGAACCACTGTCCGAAAGGACCAAGTGTGAGCCCCGGAGCCTTTCCAACCAGAGGTTGATGCGCCGATTCGTGAATCACAAACCGATTGATTCCGTTCAGCAATTCCTGGTCGGCAGTGGGTTTAAGAGTCGCAGGAGACCAGGCCCAAGGCGCAGCGGCGGCGGTCAGTGACTCCGCTGCAGCAATGTTTTGTCCATAAATGTGGGCGACCGATGCCGATTCACGATCGTCCGCGTTGTAGCCAAACTGCGGCTCGTTGACCCCGGGTCGCTGCGTCCACATAGCGCTCATGGGCACTTCGTTCATCTTTTTCACTTCCATGCCGTCGGCGACGAAAGCTCGTCCATCTTCATGGGACTCTCCGTAGTGCTTCATCCCGCGCTCGTGAAGCGTTTCTTCCAACTGCTGATAGTGCTCGTTGGCAATCAGATCTGCGATAGTCTTCCGGAAATCCCACAGGAACCGATCGCTGTCTTCCGCGCTCTCTACGATTCGACCCGTGAGCACCGGCAGCCACGGTGTTGGATCATAGCCGCGGAGTCTGCGGAACTGCCCCAGCATCTTATCGGTCCAGTTCTGCGATCCAGCTTCCCAGCTATCGTTAATGACATACTGGATTCCTCTCTTGCCCATTTCCTCTGCGCCGACCGTTTCCTTGTAGCTGTCGAGGTATTTCTCGAAATAATCCTTCACGAAACGGCGATCGAGCTTGTCGACTTCTAATCCAGTTGCCTCCGGTGTGGCCGGGTGATTGGTAATTCCCAGCAAGGAATAACCAATTCGCAGAACCATCCACTTACCTTCTGGGGCGGTCCAATCCAGAGTGCCATCGGGCCGCATCTTTGAAGTCAGGTCGACGACCTCAGATTTTTTGATGGTGCTTTGAGGATCGACCTGTGGAGTCGCGTACTGATAAAGATCGGGCTCAGGTACAAACGCGGCTTTTTCCTGGAACCGGTTTACCCGCGCATCAGTGTGAAGCACCAGTTCGGCCACCTCGTACGCAGTCGGCCGGGGTGGCGCGCTGATCCCGAACGACGCGGGATCGATCCCCTCAGCCCAAGGTGGAATCGGAGGCGGCGGCATCCGTTTAAAATTCACGCGGAAGAATTTCGCAGTAACCGGCGCAAACGAGACGGTGTGTGCAGGCGCCCGCCCCCCGCTCAAGCTGACGATTTTGCGGAAATTCTGCCCGTCATCACTCGCCTCCAGCGTCTTGTCGGGGGCGGCAATTCCGGTGATCAGTTCCTGAATGAAGCCCGGGTCCTTGGTCACGTACGTCGTGGACCGAATGGTGTGCGGGGAAGGATATTCGAACTGGATCCACGATTGCGAACCGAGCTCTGGAATCGGAACGTTGGTGGTCTTCTCGAGGTCGCCATCGGTCAACATCGTTGCATCGAGTCCCTGGCCGCTCGACGTGATCTTTGGCTGCGCTGCATCTTGCTCCGACTCGCCGCCTGCGAGCCGGAATGCTACGACCGCGGCATCCGCATAAAACTCGGGCGGGTGGGCCGCAGGCGCCCCGAATTCCTCGCGGATGCCAATGTTCTGAAACGCGCCAGTTGTAGCGGGTGGATGAGCTAGACTGCCCGTAAAGGGCTTTCCACCTTCTATCAAGGTTTCGCTCCACACATATTTCTTCATGCCTTGAGAAGGTGGTACCCATGGTCCGCCCGTTTCGCTCCAGCCGGGAGAGCCGGCGATCGCTATCTCCATTCCTAACTCGTCGCCAAGATGGGTAGCGTACTTAAATGCCTCTTTCCATTCGGGAGTCATGTACGCGAGCCGCTTGTCGACCACTTGCGGCGTCTGTAGTGCGGCATCGAAGTTCTGATATCCGGCAATTCCAACGCGGTGCATCCACTCGAGATCGAGTTTGATGCCCTCCTGCGTGATGTTACCGTTCATCCAGTGCCACCAAACCCGCGGTCGCGCGGAACTGGGGGGATTGTCGAAGCCTTTCTTCAGTGGGTGAGCCGTTTTTTGGGCAAAACCTGCTCCGGCAAGACAAAGAAGGCTGAGAACGGCCGCAAAAGTTCGTGTCCATGCTCGTGTCATAGGTAGTGTGTCTCCAAAAATCGCCAATACTAATGCGAAGTATTTGCCAATCCCAGATAGTTGCCGTAGCCGACGATCACTGTCGATGCGACGAGAAGAAGCAATGCCAGTGTCAGCAGGGAAGCAGCGCGCACACCCGCACCCTTCCACTCCTTGAACCCGATTCCCCAAAGGCTGCTGAAAATGATGATGCTCGCCATATGCAGTGTCCAACTGGAAAAGCCATAGCGGCCCATCTGGCTCTCTCCCATGGTGTAGAAGAAAAATTGGAAGTACCAGGTCGTGCCGGCCAAAGCGCAGAAAAGATAGTTCCGCAGCATGGGCGCGCGCAGTACGGACTGTGCCGCCTCTGGTTGGACCATTAAGGCAGCTTGCGCGGAACTACGCGCCGATGATCCGCTGTGCTGTACGACTTCTCGGCTCGGAGCGTCCAGAGCAGTTTCGATGATTGGCTCGTCCGTAAGTCCATCCCTCCGAATCTCCGAGTTGAAGAATTGATATCCGCTCTTGTTGCGCTTCAATAGAATCAAACACCAGATGAAGTTCGTAAGAAACCCGCCGATCAATACAACCGTCAACACGGGGAGTCCTTGCCACAGCTTAGGCGTGCCGTGTCGAATGGTTAAGGCCTTGATCGGATCACCTGCCGCGAGTCCATAGGCGAAGCAGGCGCTCATGACTCCGGAGAGCACGGCGACGCCGACTCCTTTTCGCAGATCAAATTCTTCAATGGCAGCTTTCTGCTGCTCGGGGGACATGACGCGTTCTTTGGAAATTCCCGCCAGACCTGCCGCGGTAATGCCAGCGAGGCAAACGAAAATTCCGAACAGGATCACACGACCTGACGTTGTCCCCACGACCTGGGTCATGAACTGACCGCGAAAAATTGGTGGCATCAGGGTGCCGAACGCAGCGCACAGGCCAAGCACCACGGCCATTCCAAGCGACAAGCCCAGGTAACGCATGGTTAGGCCGAAGGTGAGTCCTCCCACTCCCCACAACAGCCCGAAGAAAAATGCCCAGAACAGAGCAGCCGCGGGAGCTTGCCCGAGCACGGCAAACAAGTCTTTTGTAAGTAGGGAGGCCAAGATCCACGGAGCGATGATCCAACTGAAGAATCCTCCGGCAAGCCAGTAAGTTTCCCAAGCCCAGTGCTTCACTCCTTTATAAGGGACGTAGAAGCTGCCGGAGGCGAGACCGCCCAGCCAGTGAAACAACACCCCCAATGCCGGATTAGGATTCATTCAGTCCTCGATAGCGACCTACAGGTGGAACACTTCTTCCAACGGACGCATGGCCCGGTCCGGCGGCGCGCCATCGGGTTGAACGAAGAAGCCGCCCATCTCGCGTTGCCAGCGTTCATTTACTTGCTTTTGCGCCATGCCTGCTCGCGCCTGCTCGAAATTTTCAGTCTCCAGATATCCGACGAGAAGACCATCCTCACGCAAAAATAAGGAATAATTGCACCAACCGGTTTCACGCAAAGCCGCCTGCATCTCAGGCCAGACGTGCCGATGCCGTTCTTTGTATTCTTGAAGCCGATCTTGCTTGACCTGCAGCACAAAACAGATGCGTTGCATTTCCGCTCCTCTAACGTAAGTAAGCCTCAGACAAACCACCGTCGACGGGAATAATGTGGCCGGTGGTTTTGCCGCTCTGCTCGCCAGCCAGCCAGAGGATGGCATTCGCACAATCTTGCGGCAGGATGGGGCGCTTGGTCAGCGTTCGCTGCGCATAAAAATCGGCCAGCTTGCCCCGAAGTTCCTCCGTTGTTTCGTTCTCTGAGAATTCGATTCTGTACTTTTGCAGCGACTGCATCACGCGATCGCGAGGAAACATGGTTGAACCTGCGACCACGGTAGCGGGAGCGATTCCATTGACGCGAACCTGTGGACTGAGCTTAATCGCCAGCTCGCGAATGAGGTGGTTCAACGCAGTCTTGCTCGTGTCGTAGGCTTCGCTGCCTCTCTTGGGGACGACCGCATTGGCGGAGCTCGTCAACACCATCGTTACTGGCAGGTTTTGATCGTTGATCACCCACTGAGTGGCACGGGCGAGCAGGTAGTTGCCGGTTACATTCACCTGAAAGGTGTTCGCCCACTGTGCGTCTGACAGTTCGCCATCCGAACCAGCGACGGGATAAATGGCCGCGGTGTTGACCACGATGTCAATTCCGCCGAACTTCGAAATCGTGAACCGAGCAGCTTCTGCCGGAGAATTGGACGACCCGAGATCAATCGCTGTGGCAGCGACGAATTCCGGCGAAGAAATCGCCCCCGCTTGCTCAGCTACTTTGGCGGCTCCTTGCTCGTCGAAGTCGGCAACAACGACGTGTGCCCCCTTGGCCGCCAACAGCAATGCAACTTCGCGTCCTATGCCACTCGCTCCGCCAACGACCATCGCGATCTTGCGGCTGAATTCTGCTTCCGCAGGCATCCGCTGAAGTTTGGCCTCTTCGAGTGCCCAGTACTCGATCCGGAACGCCTCCGAGCGGGGAAGCGCAACGTAGTTGTGGAACTCAGCGAATTGCTGAGATTGCTCCGGAGTTCGAGCCTGCGGAAGGGGGTGCGATACCTTGCCGTCCTCCAGAGCATTGGCTCCCGCCATGACGTGGATCGCGTTGATGAAGAATTCGGTCGTGATCCGGGCTTCCTTCTTGTTCTTGCCGAACCCGAAGAGACCTAAGCCGGGAATAACAACCACGGAGGGATTAGAATCGCGAAGTTTGGGCGAATCGTGAGTGGCCCATTCCTCGTAGTACTTTTTGTAAGCTGCTCGATAACCAGCGGCGTCGCTCCGAATGCGGTCCTTGAGAGCCTGAACATCTTCCTTTTGCGGATCCCAACGGAGAAACCACGGGCAAACCCGTGTGCGCAGGAAATGGTCGGGGCAACTAGTGCCCAGTGCGCTCAGTTCCTTCGCCCACCTGGATCCGGCGAAGGTCAGCGCGTCCTCGTTATCGGTGAAATGAGCCAAGACTCTGCGGTTCGAAGATACTATCCCGCGCAGAGCAGGAAGAATGTCAATCGCGATGCTTTTGCGGTCCAGAAGCGGCGAGTGTTCGACCCCTCCAAACAGGGCACCTTTTTTCTCTTGATGGCGCTGGATGAACTCGCCCATCTGGTCAATCGTGTGAATGCTGTTGAGGTAGCATTCGCGCTGTGTCATGCCTCAAGTGAAGAGACCGTGACCTCCCAGGACCAGTCCCTCAACACCGGGATTTTCCTTCACGGCTTGTTCGATCAGCAACGCCAGTTCGAATCCGGGGCGCTGCCATGGTACCCAGACGATCTTGCGATCGAATTCCTTGTTGAACTGTTCCAACTTGCGTTTACCGTTGGCGCTGGCGGCTAGCGCAATCGCCCAGTCGGGGTGGAGATGGTCGACGTGCGGAAAGGGCAGAAATGCATGCAGGGGAGTGTCGATGGAAGCGGCTACACGGTTCTCTCCAAAGGCAGAGAGCGGATAGTAGCGGACCATCTCGTCTTCGTACCTCTCGCCCCGATAGAGTTGCTTCAACTGTTCGAGACGATCGAGATGAACCAATGCGAACCCCGATTCCGTAATCGAGCCGATGTCGCCACCGCTTCCTTTCACTACAAGGACTCGGGCCAGTCGGCCAGTGAATGGATCCGGCAGCTCGATTTTCGAACTCGTGTTGCCCCCGCCGAAGTTGGTGATTCGGAGGTCCGCTCCGAGCAAGTTTGAGCGATAGCGCAGAAGCGCCAAATGATTGTCCCCCAGAGCACGGGCGTGATCTTCATTCCAGAGGTCCTTCAAGTAGATGGTTTGTTTAATTTCAGGCATAAACCATCTCGCAATACTGCTCGAAGCGTTCCAAATGACGGTCCCATTTGTCAGTTTCGACCGGCTCAAAGACCTCCGTCGCAAACGAACGATCGACAATCGCGCGGACTTCTCGCAGGCACGATGCCTGACCCGTGGCCAGGAGTTGAACAGCGATATTCCCCAGAGCCGTGGCCTCGGCTGGGCCAGCCAGAACTCTTCTGCCGGTGGCATCCGCCGTGAATTGATTGAGGAGCTTGTTTTTGGAGCCTCCACCGATCACTCTGATTTGCTCGAATCGCTGGCCGCTTAGTTGCTCCAAATTCCGCAAAACCAATCGGTATTTCAATGCGAGGCTCTCAAGGACACATCTCACATACGCGCCCTGCGTTGCGGGTGCAGATTGATGTGTTTTTTTGCAGAAGTCATCGATAGCGCCCAGCATATCTGTTGGGCGAAGAAAGGATTCGTCATCCGGATCGACAAGGTGTGCAAAAGCCGTCTCTCGTCGCGATAGGTCGATCAGTTCACTGTAATCAGCGGTCTGGCCTCGCGAGCTCCAGCAGTTTCGGCACCCCTGGAGCATCCATAATCCCATCACGTTCTTGAGCAGCCGAGTCGTACCGTACACACCACCTTCATTAGTGAAGTTCGCCTTGAGCGCTTGTGACGAGAGAATCGGGGCGTCGAGTTCCGTCCCGATCAGTGACCAGGTTCCGGAACTCAGGAATGCAGTGTCACCGCGAGCGGTAATCGCAGCGACTGCCGAACCCGTGTCGTGGCACGCAGGGGCGATCACGGGAGTTCCGGTCAAAGATGAATTTGACGCGATCCCGGGTAGCAAAGTTCCGAGCGTGCTCCCAGCCTCGGCAATCGGGGCGGGCAGATCTGATCGCAGACCCAACTTTTCCATCAAACTCGTTGCCCAAGTACGGCGCACTGGATCCACGAATTGGGTTGTGGTTGCATTCGTGAACTCGCAGACCGCATTTCCAGTCAGCCAAAAATTGAAGAGGTCCGGAATTGTTACCAGTTGCTTGGCCGCCGCAATAATGTTTGGCGTGTCTCTCTGTGCAGCAAAAAGCTGATAAAGAGTATTGATCGGCATGAATTGAATGCCCGTGGCTCGATAAATGTCCTCCTTCGGAACCTTACGGAAGACTTCTTCCATCGCCCCTTGCGTCCGCCGGTCGCGATAGTGGTATGGATTCTGCAACAATTCGCCCTGGTCTCCCAACAGAGCGTAGTCGACGCCCCAACAATCCACGCCCATTCCCGCGAGTGGCTTTTGCCCTACGCTGGATAGAGCCGTTCGCATTTCGAGCCAAAGCCGAGCAACATCCCAATGGAGAGCACCTCCATATTCGACCGCTTCGTTCGGAAAGCGGTGTATTTCCTCTATTGAGAGAATTCCCGAACACAGATGCCCCAGCACGGCGCGCCCACTTTCGGCGCCGAGGTCGAAAGCCAAATATGTTTTTGACAAATTAGGCATAGGAAGAAACATTATGTGCGTTCTTCGCTGCCCGCGCCTTGGTGATGCGCTCCAGATATCCGCTCTGGCGAAACGCCACCATCGGATCCTTCGGTAATCCTTTGGAATCCCGCCATTCCTGGATTACCGGGCGGACATCTGCCGCGAACGCGTCCTGAAGCCGCGATTCCGCTTCCACGAGATCGCATTTTTTCTGCGCCGCTGCAAGCCGCTCGTAATCCACCAGCGCTGCTTTTGCAAATAGTTGCTGGGCCATCGTGACAGTCTGGATCATGGCTTCGATTTTGCCCTTCAAATTGTGACTCTGATCGACCATGTAGGCGATGTCAGCCCGCCTTCCCGTCTCCCATTCAAAGAAGCGAATCTCGTGGAAGATGCGGAACACCTGATAGGGATCGATGGATCCCATCGTGAGGTCGTCGTCGGCGTAGCGGCGATCGTTGAAATGAAAGCCCCCAAGCATCTCTTCCGACAGCAGCCACGCTACGATCTGTTCAATATTCTGAGCCCCATAATGGTGTCCGGTATCAACGAGAACTTTGGCTTTCGGTCCGGCCGCGCGGGAAAGCAGCAGCGCCATTCCCCAATCGGCAATATCTGTGTGATAAAAAGCAGGCTCAAAAGGTTTGTATTCGACGAGCATTCTCTGATCCGGGAACAGCTCCCCATGCGCTTCTCTTAACGCTTCCACGAACCAATGCTTCCGTTGCCGGATGTTCGCCGTTCCCGGATAATTCGATCCATCGGCAAACCAAAAGGAGATGTCCCTGCTCTTCAGGCGCCGCGCAATCTCGATGCTGTCTTTGGTATGCCGCAAAGCGCGTTCGCGAATCGATTCCTCGGGATTTGCGAAGGATCCGTACTTGTATTCCTGATCTTGAAACAGGTTGGGATTTATGGAACCGGGGGCGACGCCATAGCGGCTGGCGAACCGCTTGATCTCTTCGGTGCTCTGTGCGCCGCCCGGACAGTCCCACAAGACATGCAGTGCGATAGTCGGGCACACACCGGTGAGCAGATGTACCTGACCTGCGTCACTGAACTTCTCCTCCGTAGTGGTTGCCGCCGCCGCTTGAATGAATTTTCCAAAACGAGTGCCTGTATTCGCAAAGCCCCACGATGGAAGCTCAATGCGGAATGTCTCCAATGCGGCAAAAACCTTCTCCATTATGGATGAATGCATACGACCCTCTCTTGCGGTTGGAGATTACAGCGCTGAGTCAGCGAAGGTCACGGATTTGTTCGGGTGCTTCATGCGTTTTGTATTGCGAAACTCACATTGGCCCTTCTTGCAGTCCCAAACGGATCACAATGCAAGACATGTTCTCCGACCAGCACGCTAGTTTTGCATAGCCGACGACTCCAGGCGCCCCGCATGGTTTCGCTTTGTAGAACAGCCAGTTCGGGCCCACGGCTGAACAAAAATAAGTGTGTCAGGCCCATAATTTCTTGGCCAATATCTGATAGATGCTTTTCCTTGATGAGAAACGAGAGCTTTCCCGACCGCAGAAAATGTCGTTCACCGGCAATTTTTGCCCGGAGCGGTTTTTCGGAAACATTTCTAAGATTGAGCTTTGATACCTTAAGCCACAAACGGACCAGCGTTAATTTCGCTTTGCAAAACGCAAAAAATAGATCATTATGTCCAACCATGCCCCCCACTCAGAGTCGAGATCGATACCTCGTGAAATCGATCGTTCACTCTTCTCAACTGCTAGGCGCATTTCGTTCTCCGGGCGAAGCCCTGCCGCTGAAAGAGATCGCTGCGCGCTGTGGTCTGCCGAAGACCATGGTTTTTCGGCTTCTCTACACGCTCGAAAAATGCGGAATGGTCGATAAGGTTGGAAAGAACTTGTATCAATCGCGCGTGCACCCATGGAAGCAGAGACTATATCGACTCGGATACGCCGCCCAGGGTACGGACTACCAATTCTCGCGTGAGGTATCGGAAGGTCTGCAGCGGGCCGCTGCATCTGAAGGCATCGAGTTGATCTGCATGGACAACCGGTACAGCGCCAAGATCGCGCAGCGAAATGCAGACCAGCTCGTGCGCGAAAAGGTAGATCTTGCGATCGAATTCCAGACGGATGAGGAAGTGGCGCCTATCGTTGCGGCCAAATACCGCGAGGCCGGCATTCCCATGATCGCCATCGATATTCCTCATCCCGGAGCCACCTACTATGGGGCTAACAACTATGAGGCGGGTTTGATCGGCGGACGTTATTTGGGCCGCTGGGTCAAGGAACACTGGCACTCCGAGACAGATGAGATTCTGCTTCTTGAATTGAAACGGGCAGGTAATCTTCCACGGATGCGTTTGTCTGGTTTGCTGGTAGGCATCAACATGATCCTGCCATCGGCGGCGAATTGCCGCGTTACTTACCTGGAGGGCGATGGAGGACTCGGTCCCAGCTTCGAGACGGTTCGGAGGCATCTGCGGTCTTCCAATGCAAGGCGGGTTCTGGTCGGAGCGATTAACGATCCCAGCGCTCTAGGTGCATTGCGTGCTTTTCAGGAAGCCGGCAGGGCAGAAAATTGCGCCGTCATTGGGCAGAATGCTTCGCCGGAAGGACGGGCTGAGCTTCGTCAACCAAGGACTCGGTTTGTTGGATCCGTGGCGTATTTTCCTGAACGTTATGGGGACGACCTTATCCGGGTGAGTCTGGACATCCTCAATCAACGTCCCGTTCCTCCCGCAGTATTTGTCGAACACAAGCTCATCACCCCAGGAACGGTGGATCATTACTATCCCAACGATGCGCTGACAAAGTTGGTGCGGGCGGAGCCATTTGACGCCTCTCTTCGTGGATTTTCCGCTCACTGAAGGCTTATCCACCAATCGCAACCGCCTGCCAACCACTTCTTATTCGCACCTTGATGCAGCGGCGACCTTGCGCTTCAAAAGGCTGCGCCTCCTAACAATCCTAAAAGCTCGATCTTTTCTGCATTGCAGAACAAAATGCAGTAAATCGCTACAGGCTTAGACCCCTCGGTAAGACCCACAGTGAACCACCAATCGCCTGACGGATAACGATTTGGTTGAACTCCTTCCCGCGCGAATGCGAGTTCTTCATTGCGAAATGCAGACTGTTTCTCGGTTGCAGGTTGACGATGCCCGCGGAGCAGTGGGAGTATCCGCCCCCAGTAAGCGGCGACAGCCGTCTGGGGCAGGGCAGAATTCAGCGTCGTATTAAGAGTGCCGTCCGAACTCCATGACACAGCAGCGTCGCCAGGAGAAAACCTATGTCCGCGACGACACGCATTCTCTTGCTCAGCTTCCTGCTGATTTCGACCGCGGGCCTCGTGTATGGCCAAGGCGGAGCGTCCGGAACGATCCTGGGAACCGTCACCGATAATTCCGGAGCGGTCGTGACCAAGGCGTCTGTCGACGTTACTAATGTCAACACCAACGTCACAAAACACACCGAAACAAGTTCTTCCGGTGACTTTACTGTCCCCTATCTCACGCCGGGAACCTACCGGGTCACGGTACAGTCGCAAGGTTTTCTGAAGTCAGTCGTAGACAAAATCGGATTAGTGGTGGGTCAGGAGGCTCGTGCCGATGTCGTTTTGAAGCCCGGTGCGACGACTGAAACTGTGGAGGTGCAAGGGCAGAGTGTGGCTCTGGACACCGACAGCTCCGCGCTTTCCCAACTGGTGAGTCAGGAGCAAGTAGAGGCTCTTCCGTTGAATGGGCGCAACTTCATGCAATTGCTGCTGATCGGCGCCGGTGCGGTAACGGTGGGTGGCGAGCAGGGTACCATGCGTCAGGGCGAAGGGAATGCCGTGAGTATCAACGGCGGTCGGCCTGAAGGCAACAACTACACGTTAGATGGATTGATCAACACCGATACGGCGCTGATTACTCCGGCCGTGATTCTGTCTCAGGATGCGATCCAGGAATTCAAGGTGGAGAGCGGCACATATTCGGCCGAATACGGATACAGTGCGAGCCAGATCAACATCGTGAGCAAGAGCGGCACTAACCAAATCCACGGGTCAGTATTCGAGTTCAATCGCAATGACACGTTCGACGCGTCACCATTCCCCACATATACCGATTTCAAGTCGGGAATCCCAACGAAGAACCCGGAGCTACGCCAGAACCAGTTCGGATTCGTGGTGAACGGACCGGTCTACATTCCGAAGGTGTATGACGGCCGCAACAAGACCTTCTTCCTGGCGAACTACGAGGGCTGGCGCATCGTCAATGGCGCACGGGTGAACTACACGATGCCCAATCCGGCGACCTTGGCCGGCGATTTCTCGGGTGAGACTTATCCGGCTGGAGTCGCTGGTTTGCCCGGTGGTCCTCTGCCCGCCTACGGCACTCCCGATTGCACTGCCCTGCTAGGCGCCGGCTACAACTGCATGCCGGTTGACCCGCTTACCGGACAGCCATTCCCCGGGAACGTCATTCCTTCAAGCCGCTTTACCAGCCGGATCGGGCAGGTTGCGGTTGCCAACCAATTCTGGGCGACTCCGACGGTTCCCAATCAGCCTGAGGGAGTCGTCAACTACATCAAGAATTATGGCTTCCCTTTGACCACCAACCAGCAGACCTATCGTGTGGATCAGAACCTCGGCAGGTTTGGTTCGGTCTTTTTCCGTTTCACTAAAGCCCATTATCAGAACAGCGGGCCGTACAACTCCAACGATCTTGTCCACGGCACTGAACTGTATTTCGAAGACCAGAAGAACTATGCCGGATCCTACACTCTCAACCTTGGACCTAAAAACGTAAATACGTTCCGCATGGGGTACCTGCATGCGAACGCGCCCCAGGGAGGCGTCGCCATCCCTGCCTCCCAAGTGGCTGCCCTTGGGGAAACCGGGGTATTCACGAAGTTTGGGCCTCTTCAGCAGACGTGGCCCAACGTTGGACTGACGGGGTACGGCAGCGGCGGCGGCTCGGTCAATTCGTACAGCGGATCCGAGCAGCCCGCGTGGGAGTTTGCCGATTCGTTCACTTCGATTCACGGAAAGCACACCATTGGAGTGGGTTTCGACATACGCCGTTTGAAGTTGATTCGTAACCTGGATGACGACTTTTATGGCGACTGGAACTTCAGTTCGTCTTTGATTCTCACTAACAGTGCGATTAACCCTAATACGGGTCTGTCGAGTTGTCCTAACCCGGCGGTGTCGGTCAATGGAGGGACGGCCGCCCCCCTGTGCGGCACCGGTAATGCGATTGCCGACATGATGCTGGGATACTACTCGTCGGTGGGCGGATTCGTCCCTGGTCCACTGAGCCCAACGAACACCGCCGGCAACCCGCAGACGCACGTGTTTAATTACTATGCCCCCTATGTGCAGGATGACTGGAAGGTGACGCAGAAGTTGACCCTCAATCTGGGGTTGCGGTGGGATTACCGGGCCGCCGCCTATGAGCAATCGAACCACTTCTTCTGGCTTGACGTGACTAACCCCAATGGCGGGCTGTGCTACGCCGACAAGGCGCTGTCGAGGAACGGTGTGGCGCCGGGAGGAGATGCAACCAGCGGCCCCATCTTGAGGTACTGCGGCTCCGTACCCCATCCGGGCTCGAAGAAACCCTTCGCTCCGAGAGTAGGCTTTGCCTACCGGCTCACTAATAAGACGGTGGTGCGCGGCGGCTACGGAATCTTCTTTGACTCTTCGGAAGGACGTGAAATCGACGACTCTGCGGACATTTATCCGTATAGTATTCGAAACAACTTGAGCCCCGGATCCGATCCGACCATACCATTCAAGCTCAGCAACCAGCAGTTCGCGAGTTTCTCCACCTTGGCGCCCTTCCCCGCATCCACCCTGTCGTTCCTGGCGGTGATCGAGTCGGAGAATCCCATCAATCCCTATGTCCAGTCGTGGAATGTGTCAGTCGAGCGCGAACTTGCCCGGAACACGACCTTAGAAGTGAACTATATCGGAACCCATGCGGTCCACCTGCTCGACCGTCGCAACATCGCGCAGCCGTTCCCCATTCCTGCATCCAGCCTGGCGTTCTGTCAGCACCAGGACGCGACAGGCGCGTACGACAACCTCGGAGTAGCCCCCTGCACGAACTCAAGTCGGTTGCCGTATAAGAATTTCACCAGTTTCTACATCAACAGCGACTGGCACGGCTATTCTCATTACAACGCGATGAACGTGAAGCTTGAGCATCGCGCCGGCGACTTGGCCGTAACCGGAATCTTCACCTGGGCGAAGAGCATGGATGACAAGTCGGCGGCGGCCGGAGTCGGGGCCACGGGTGAAGGCTTCCAAGGCACGATGGACAATCATCATCCCGAACTGGACTACGGACCTTCGGACTTCAACGTCGATCATCGATTCGTGGCCAGCTACGTGTATCAATTGCCAATCGGTCGGGGAAAGAAGGTGCTGGGAGGAGTCGGGCGGGCAGCCAACCTGCTAGTCGGCGGTTGGGAACTCACCGGCATCACTACGTTCCAGACCGGATTCCCCTATAGTGTCTACGCCAACGACATCGGCGGAGTTCTCCAAGCTGTTCCGCAGCGTGCGGACCGCGTTTCCGGCTGCGGCATCCACGCCAGCCTGTCTGGTCCGTTCCAGCGTCTGAACCCGGCCTGCTTTACGCAGCCGCCTCTCGGTGTGTTCGGGACTACCGGGCGAAACATTCTGCGCCAGCCCGGTATCAACAACTGGGATATGGGTCTGGGAAAGGCGTTCGCGATCAGTGAACGGGTCAAAGTCGCCTTACACGTGGACACGTTCAACACCTTCAACCATCACCAATACGCTGGTGACGTGGGCGGCTTGGTCCTCGCAGGGTCGGGCGGCAATGCTGCCATCTCCCGTACGGTCGGTGCTTCCGACTTCGGTCAAATCGTCCAGTCATCATCGTCTCGTATCCTTCAACTTAGTGGGAAGTTAACCTTCTGAGAAATGGCGTCACGCTACCTGACTACTCCGCCACGCCTTTCGGGGCGTGGCAGATTTTTCTTGAGGTACACTCGGGACATGTTTCACTTCCCAAGGTCCCTATTGAAGGGTGCGGCATTTGCTATTTCTCTCTGGGCCTGCGCCGGGTATTGCCAAAGCTCGAACGATGCGGAGATTGAGCGCTATTCTCAGGAGGGGCAAAAAGCGTTAGCAGAGGCACGCTACCCTGACGCCGAGCGCGCTTTCGAAAAGCTTCGGAGTCTCGAGCCCGACGTTCCCGAGATCTATGCCAACCTGGGGCTCATCTACTTTCAGGAGAAAAAATTCGAGCAGGCGGTTTCGACCTTGCGACATGCCCTGAAGGTCAAACCGGCACTCCCCAAGCTTGACACCCTGCTGGCCATGTCGCTATCAGAACTGGGTGAATATCAGGAGGCCCTGCCGGGGCTGGAAAAGGGGTTCCATCGCTCACCGGATCCGGCCATCAAACGGATGTGCGGCCTGCAGTTGGAGAGGGCCTACACCTGGCTACACGAGAACGGCAAGGCAGTGGAGATCGCACTGGATCTGGATCGTCTCTATCCCAACGATCCCGAGGTTCTGTATCACAACGCGAAGATCTTTGGAAATTCTGCTTTCCTGAGTGTACAGAAGTTGGCCAAGATCGCTCCCAACTCCGTTTGGCGCCACGAGGCGGCGGGCGAAGCCTATGAAAGCCAGGGATCTAACGTTCAGGCGATCGATCAATATCAGCGAGTGATTGCTATCGACCCTAACCGGCCGGGCGTCCACTATCGACTGGGTCGAACGTGGCTTGCCCGCTCACGGGATGATAGCTCTACAGATGATCGCAAACAGGCGATGAAAGAGTTCGAAAAAGAACTAGAGCTCGATTCCAGCAACGCTAATGCGGCGTACGAACTCGGGGATATGTATCGTTCCTCAGGCCAACTCAACGAAGCCAAAGATGCGTTCGAGCTGGCCCTGAAGTCTCATCCGGACTTTGAGGAGGCGCATCTAGGTCTGGCATCGGTCCTGATGTCACTGAGGCAGCCGGCGCTTGCGCTGCCACATGTTCAGAAAGCCATCGCTTTGAATCATGACGACGCTGTGTCCTGGTATCGGCTGGCGAGAGCGGAAAAGGCGCTGGGTCACACGGCGGAGGCCGAGAAGGCGGATGCCGAATTTCAGCGACTGCGAGGGAACTCCAGTGAGCACATCGCAGCGCCGGCGATATTCTCGCCCGATCAGGTCACGAAGCAGGAAGTCGATCCGAACTCTTCGCAGTAATGCTGTGCTTACGGTAGGGCTACAACCGCTACCGAGTAGCCAGCCAACTTCACGATATCGGTGTTCAGCTTCGCCGTGGCCGGAGGGTTGAACGCCGTGGTCTGATCGACATAGTTCACCTGTCCGCCTGCCGAGCCTGCAACCGAAACGTCGAAGGTACGGTCGCGCTTATTTACCAGGAGTACGCGCCTTTTTCCATTCTTTGCAACAAAAGCTAGTGAGTACAGGTAAGCGTTGTTTGGGGAAGATGCAGTTGCGGGGGCGATCTCCACCTGGTTGTCACCCAGCCCAAAATGATCGTGAAGGAGTTTCAGTACCCAGAAACGGGCGTTGGGTTTACCGTTGTTCCAATCAACCATGGAGACGCTAGGGAATTGGGTGGGAAAGCCGACCAGCTGAGACTCGCCCGCGACGTCAATCCCAAGTTCCGTCAATTGACCGAAAAGATAGGCGTACATCGCTCCAGCCAGGTTCCAATAGGACTCCGGAATGGGCTTTGAGACATGCCCCGGTTCTCCTTGTGCTTGGTCGTCGGCTGAGATTACCCCTAGTTCGTCAACCGTAGTTTTCGTTTCTGGCGATAGACGCTTTCGGATCGCCTCTATATAACGAACAGTCTTCAGAAATCCTTCAGCCTGAGCGAAATACGTGAACTGCTCGACTTCGGGTGTTTCGTCGAGGGTGGGAACTGCGTAGAAATGATATGAGATGAAATCGAGAGGTACACCCGGCTTGTGGTTTTTGTGATCCAGAAAATATTCGAAATACTTCGGATTCGTTTCCATTGCTAACGCCAATCCCACAAACCTGGTGTCCGGTTGCACTTTCTTCATTGCCAGCACGACTTCGTCGTAGAGGCGGGTGTAGGTTTCCGGGCTGATGTGATGCTCAAAATCAACTTCATTCAGAACCTCCCAGTAAGGGACCGAATAGTGGTACCCCGACTCGTGCCGCTTGCCGAATTCATCCGTGAAGCCTCCTTTGGTGTACCAGGAGAGCAGCCTGGCGTAGTACTCGGCTACTTCCTTCATAGTCGGGTCGCGGAGTTCAGCCCCCTGTTCATAATCCCAACTGACTTGCGTGGGATCTGCCGGATAGGCGACTGGTTTATCTGTCTTGTACATCCATTGCGGGATAGTGCTGAAGTTTAAAATCGTGGAATGTCCTTTGGTGGCTTCCAGAAAATCGATGGTCATGGGGTCGATCTGTGTAAAATCCCAGGAAGTCTTTCCCTCCTTTGGCGGCTCCAGTTCGGCGACTCCAAGCTTCGGATAAGGGAGCCACGGTACGTAGCGCACGTAGTCAGCCCCGAGTTCATGCAGAGCCTGAAACGCGTTATCGTGGACGGGCGTCCCCCTCTGAAGCGGAGGATTCACCACGACCTGTAGCGTTGGTGTGGTTTTGGTTGTGCCAATCACCTTGTCCCAATGTACGATCAGCCGGGTTGGCTGATCTTGGCCGATAGCTAAGGTACTGAAGAGCAATAACATCAACGCCGGGATTTTCATTTAAGGCTAGTCTCCATCCAATCTCCGGAATGCTTTTTTGGTTCTTGAAGCACGGAATGTTGCCATTAGCTCCGGCCATCAGTCAATTTTTAAACGCGAGCGTCAAAGTATTTCGCCTTGGAAAATGTTTGCCATGGCACTGGCCTCGGCTCTGATGCAGCGTCAGGGCCTGCTGCCCGAAGCATGTAGCCTTTGGCGAACATACTATTACGCAATGGCATTTGCTCCGTCTTTACCTTGTCTATTTCGCGCTTCGAAACGCCAACAGTTGCCGCATGCTGCTTGTGGCCCAAAGGAACAAAGGCTATCCTTGCGACGTTCTGCACTCTGGAGAGCCATGAACACAGGGGATCAACTTAAGGTTGGGCTGTTCGGCATCGGTCTTGACGCCTATTGGTCGCAATTCCCGGGATTGAGGGAACGACTCACCGGCTTTACCGAGCAGATCGCAAGAAAGCTGGAAAACCTCGGCGCGCGAGTCATCGAATTGGGACTAATTGATACTCCCGAAAAGTCGTTCTCGGCTGGTCACCAGTTCCGCAAAGCGGACGTCGATCTCATCTTCCTGCATGTCACCACTTATGCTTTGTCTTCAACGGTATTGCCTGCGGTGCGGCGCGCGAAAGTGCCTGTGGTCATTCTGAACCTCGCGCCGGCGCCCGCCGTGGATTACTTCAATTTCAATCGACTTGGGGATCGAACGAAGATGACAGGAGAATGGCTGGCGCACTGCCAGGCTTGCCCCGTACCGGAGATCGCAAACGTACTTCAGCGCTGCCGCATTCCATTTTTCCAGGTAACTGGCATGCTCGAAGATGATGCAGAGGCATGGACAGAAATCGCCGAATGGATTGAGGCGGCTCGCGTCGCTCATGTCATGGAGCATAACCGTCTCGGCGTTATGGGCCATTATTACGGGGGGATGCTTGATATCTATTCCGACCTGACCCAGCAGAGCGCCTATTTTGGCGGTCACGTCGAAGTCATCGAAGTGGAAGAATTGGCCGCGCTCCGCAACCAAGTTAACGAGGCAGATGTAAGCGGACGCGTCGCAGAGTTCAAGAGCATTTTCGATGTCCAACCGGATTGTTCTGAAGAGGAGCTCCGGAGAGCTGCCGGAACTTCAGTGGCGCTGGATCGGCTTGTGGAAAGCCACGCGCTGGGCTCACTCGCGTATTACCACAAGGGCACCGGTAGTGCTGAAAATGAAGATTTGATTAGTTCCATCATCCTAGGAACGAGTCTTTTGACGGGCCGCGGGATTCCAGTCGCTGGCGAATATGAAATCAAAAACGCCCAGGCCATGAAAATCATGGACTCATTCGGCGCCGGAGGCTCCTTCAGCGAGTTCTATGCAGTGGACTACAACGATGACGTTGTTCTCATGGGGCACGACGGTCCGGGACACATCGCCATCGCGGAGGGGAAGACAAAAGTGCGCCCTCTTCAGGTGTATCACGGCAAAGTTGGTCAAGGACTTTCAGTGGAGATGTCGGTGAAGCATGGGCCAGTGACCCTGCTTTCGGTCGTACAAACCGCAGAGGGCGAACTAAAACTGCTGAGTGCGCAGGGAGAGTCCGTGCCAGGACCGATCCTTGAAATTGGGAACACGAATAGCCGTTACCGATTTTCCCTGGGGGTAAGAAAGTTTCTCACGGAGTGGAACGCTCAGGGCCCTGCGCACCACTGTGCGGTTGGCATTGGCCACGCTTCCGGTAAGCTGGAGAAGCTCGCTGCTCTTCTCGGAATGGAATGTGTTCAGGTTTGTTGACCGAGAATTTATTGTTGAGAAAATGTCCAAACATTCGGCAAATCGGGCCAGCCGCGAAGTAAGCGACGCCACGAACCGAAGCACATGCCGGAACCAGTGTCAGGGTGGGCAAAGAAAGGGCACAATTCGATTTCCTCAGAGGCGCGACCGCTCGTTGGCATACGGCACCGGATATTACCATGTTGAATTTCGCATCGGCCACACCGTAAACCTTTGGCGGTCACCGCTCGACCGCCTGCCGAAATTCGGAAATCTTTTAACGCAGCATTGCGATTCGAGCGTATGCGCGGGTCAATGTGGAGGTATCGTCGGCAAACCGGAACTTATGGCGTAGAAACTGACCACCTACGACAAAGATTCTAACGGTTTAGCTGAGTGGGCGCTCATTGGGCACGGCGGAGGCGATGCCAGGTCACGGCAGACTACCCGGCTTTCCACGGGCTACCCGCAATCAAACCCTTACCGGGATATCTAGTCCTTCAGATTTCCCCCAGCGCCAGGCTTATTCTCTTCAATCCTTCGCGGAACATTTCCGTGTCTACTCCCATACCGATACGGAAGTGATTGGGCAGACCGAAGAAATCTCCAGGCACAGCTGAGGTCTCATGCTCGGTGCGCAGCCTAGCTAGGAAATTATCAACGGTGCCCGTGGCCAAATGCAGAATGGCGGTTGTTCCAAATTCAGTATAGGGAGCGGAAACGCCTTCCTGGCTGATAAGGAACTCTCTCAACAATGTGCGGTCCGTTTCTAGGATCTTACGTCCCCGCTCACGGATATAGTCTAGATTTTCCAGTGCTACCACACTCAACAGCTCGGCCGGATGCGCAGGTATGGACGCGAACAGGTCGTTCAGCCGCCACATGGCACGAGCTAGATCGGGCTTCGCCAGAATCCACCCGCAGCGAAGGCCGCTTAGGCCGTACACCTTGGTCAAACTAGTGGTGGCGATGAACTCCGGTCCGAGCTGAAAAGAAGTGTTCGGAGTGTCGCTGTAAACAGCGTCGAGATAGACTTCGTCGACCAGTACACGCGCTCCCACGCTGCGGGCCAGGTCCCCAATCTCGCGCAGCACGGAATCGGAAGCCAGCACACTGCTGGGATTATGAAGGTTGGTTAGCACAATTAATTTGGTCTTTGACGTCATTGCGCGACGAACTTCAGCAGGATCGAGCGCATACATATTGTCTTCATCACGCACAAAAGTTTTTACTGTCGCGCCCAAATATAAGAGCGTGGAAGTGAGCAACTCATAGGTCGGCTGCTCAATCAGAACCTCGTCGCCTGGATCGATGAGCGTGGCCATTGCCAGATGATTGGCCATGGAGGTGCCGGCGGCGGTCACCACGCAATCGGGATCGACACCGGATTTATTCGCGATGGCACGCTGCAGGGGAGCGTAGCCGTACGAGCTGTCGCCGTTGATCTCCAACTGATCGATTTTCACGTGAAGCTCACGTAAAGGAAACGGACCCACGCCGCTGGTCGCGAGATTAAACTTCGCACGGCTTTGCATCTTGGCCCACCGCATGTAATCGGAACGTCGATGTTTCATAGGTTCGGCGCAGGTGGGTTCCGCCGCGCATGACGGCTCCAGTACAAATATACCGGGACGCCAGCCAGCAGAATGATCAACCCAATAACAGAATTCGCGGGGAAAGTGGCGACCGTTGTAATCACGATGGCGGCACAGACCAACACAAAAAGACCTGTGGTGTAAGGATGACCCGGGGCCAGATACAACTTTTGGGGCGAGGCCTGGATTCTTCGTCGGAACACAAACAGCGACGCGGCCGTCAGGCCGAACGAAATGAAATCAACTGCGATCACGTAGTTCAGGATCTCCTCGTAGCGTCCCGAAAGCGCAATCACGGTCGCGGTCACGCCTTGCAGCACAATGGCAACAACTGGAACTCCGGTACGAGGAGCAAGCCAGCCCACGCTCTTAAAAAAGAGACCATCCCGAGCCATGGCGTAGTAAACCCGGGGAGCGGTCAGAATCCCCTGGCTCAGAAAACCCAATGTGGAGACGGCGATACCGAACGCAATCCATCGCGCGCCTCGCACACCTACAGCCGCGCGCATTACAGCCGATGCGGGAGTACGGGTTGCAGCCAGTCCGTCCGGACCGAGCACGCGCAAGCAAACAAAATTGACCGCCAGGTAGAGGACGATCACCCCGACCACACCGATCAGCAGTCCTCGGGAGAGATCGCGGCGGGGATCACGCATTTCGCCAGCTACGAAACTTGCGGTCTGCCACCCGCCGTACGCGAACGCAACGGGAATCATGGCGGCGCCGATCGCGTGACCTAGTCCGGACGAAATCGGATGGTCGAGCAAAGGCAAGGCTTGCACCGTGCCGCCGCCCCGGAGAATCCCCACTACGACCATCGCGGCGATGGCGGATGCTTTGAGTAACATAAGGACACTCTGCACAGTGCTGCCGGCGCGCACTCCAAGGCAATTGATCGCTGTGAGACCCAGCAGAGTTCCGGTCGCGATGAGCCCATCGCTTGCCGAGAACCCAGTAATTTCACGATAGTACCGGCTGAACGTGACCGCCACTGCCGCCATCCCGCCGGTCTGGGTTACAAGAAGGAGGACCCATCCATAGATGAACGCGACCGAGGGATGATAAGCCTCGCGCAAGTAAAGGTATTGTCCTCCGGCGCCCGGCAAGCGCGATGCAAGCTCCGCCCAGATGAAAGCGCCGAGTAAGGCAAGGCCTCCACCTAGGAACCAGACGCCCAGAATTAAGAATGGAGTGTGCACGCGGAGGGCAACCACATAGGGATTGATGAAGATACCGGAGCCGACAATGCCGCCCATGACAATCAGTGTGGCATCGAATACTCCGAGCAATTGGCGAGGTTTGACGGGGTCCAAGAATCACCCTTAGGGAAACGCTGTCCACTCGAAACACACTACGTCGGACCACAGATCTGACCGGGATCACCTTACCATAGCCGTCATGATGGGCTTTTGAGCGCATCACCGGCCCCCCGGCCAGTGCGAGCCGTAAGCCTTAATCAGTTCCGGTTACGCTTTGGCGAGAATATCAATCGTCCTGCGGCCCTCGACATCGAAGCCAGTGTGGTTGGTGATAACACCGACTGCACGTGGGGAGGGCGGGTCGGAACCCGGACTTCTCGGAAACCATCGTGTTCGAGGACGTCGATCCCGTTCATCACGATTCCATTGTTTGGGGCTGGTCCATGCGCAGCAATTTGTGGCCGGCAGAGACCATCTGCGGAGGCTGCGCTGTCCGATACTGCGGGCTGCGATCTGGACATAAGCAAGACAGCAGTGAAGGTCACGAGAAGAAGGTTCTGGCACTCACGCGGGAATTGTAGTTGCAATTGCACCCACGGGGACAGCGAACGATTCAGTTGCGATTCGCCAAGGAGGCGTGCAACTCGACAAATAAAAGCCCATCGTGAATAGGGTTAGCCCATGACGGCGCCTGTTTCTGTCAGTTGTTCAAAAAAGAGCAAATCACTCACTCAGACCGGTTTACGCTCGATTTCGGGCATAGGTACCGATAGACAGGCTTCTAGAAAGTGAAAGAGAGTATTCCCAGTTCGCCCGCGAGCCATGTCTATGAACAAGCGAGTGTGCCAACTGTGTGCAGAATTCATCCCGGCAACGCGGGCGACTTAAGAGAACCACCGACTTACTGTCGGTCAGCCGAAAAGTATGGTTCTGCTGGCTTTTTCGGCGCTCCAGTGCGTGCCAGAGTTAGCTCTCATTGGGCCTGCGAGTGAGCTTGTTGCACCATTTCCACAAGCATTTTCCGAGTTTCAGCCGGATTGCTTACCTCCCTCGAGAAAGCGATGCGGGTGCCACGCATTCGGTAAGCCGTTTTCAAGCGGACATGAAAGCCGAGGCGATCTACTGCGGTCATCGTCGCTTCCGTCGAGTCGATGTGAGCAAATGTCCGTGCAATCATGATGAGCGCATCCTTGTGGTCGGTGTTCATGTGCTGAATGATTTCGGTCATTGAGTCTGCGAGAGGGTCGGGTTGACTGCGGTCATAGTCGGAGGCAGATACCCAGCCCATCACTCCGAAGGCTCCCACGTAATAAACATCGACGACGTCCATGCGGTAAAAAGAAGAGTCTTCAAAGTCTACCCAATATCTGCTGTTGGCATGACGCTCGAGGTAGAGCTTGCGCGCCTCGGCCAACTCGGGCTTCCGTACTGGCAGAAGATTTCCTAGCAGCGTTACCATCGTTGCTCCAAGTGGGCTAATTGGACGACGCCAAAAGCTTCTGGGCTGCGCTCTACCAATGCTATCCGGCCTGTTTCGAGGTGATTAGCGCCAAGGTTACGAGCTCCTCGCCCTCCAATTGGGCTGTCATGTGAATCATGAAGAAGGGAAGGGAAGTGACTGAAATTCTTTAAGTTGTGGTGGCCAGGGAGGGAGTTGAACCCCCGACGCCAGCCTTTTCAGGGCTGGATACAGCCAGCCTATCTCCCTTTTTGGTCAGCTACTTAACGTGTCGAGGTGGCCACAGTTTTGTGACCACTCTGTGACCAGCGCCGATGTTCGCCTAAGCGTCGGCTGAACCGGCTGAACGAGGTCTGCGGAATCAGACCCTGTAGAGGGTTGCCATTCGAGGATTTACGCACTGGGCTTATCCTCTGCGACTGAGCTTCTAATAATTAATCAACCGTCCGGCGAAACATGCCCCAGCATACTAATGGGGCGATGCATCGAAACCGCGGCTGCACTTCCATCTTCCTCGTTGGTGTAGCGGGGATGTTGCAGCTGGAGGTTACCACTTGTACGAGCGCAACCGGAACCGAGTCCACAGTCGGTGTGGACGTTCCGTAGCGTGCTGATGAGAGTCACCCCTGCGCTCACAGCAGGTATCATCATGCTCATGGGAGGCAGAATCCGCCTTTGGATCATTGCAGCATCGGTGGCTGGACTTATCGCCCTAGCCGTTGTGAGCTGGTTGTCCTATCGCAACACCAAAGAACTTATTGCTGCTAATGGGCGCCTCGCACAGGCGCACAAGCTGATTGAGGACCTTACCGCTCTGCACTTGCTGCTGGACGATGCCGAGTCCAGTTGCCGCGGCTATGCGTTGAGCGGGAAAGACGACTACCTCAAACCCTATGACGTAGCTCTTACCCAACTCGATATCACCACGCAAGTACTTGGGCATGATCTTGCGGACGACCCGAATCGTTCCCGGCAGTTTCAGGAACTGGAACCGATCATCCAGGCTCGGCTGGAGCTGATGAAGGGACTTGTAGATGCGCGGCGAAAGCGCGGGTTTGAAGCTGCGGTTCGCGTGGTGCAATCGGACCGCGGAAAGAGACTCGCGGATGAAATCCGGCGAAGGATCTCAGCCATGCAAGCGGAAGAGCGGAACGATCTGCTCGACCGAGAGAGGGAGTCAAGGGAGCGAGCACGTAGCACAATTCTTGTGGTCGGCGTGACCTGCCTGCTGGGTATCGCGCTGCTGCTCGCTGCTTCGGTCGTAATTTACAGACTCAACCGGCAGAGCGAAAAGGATCACCTTGCCCTGCAAAATGCGGAACGGATTCAGCGCACCATCCTCAACAGTGCCGCTTACAGCATGATCTCCACCGACCCCGCCGGATTGATCCAGCTGGCCAACGCGGCAGCGGAAAAGTGGCTCGGGTACACAGGCGCAGAACTAGCAGGAAACACCGTCACCATCGTACACGATGCTCGCGAGTTGCAGTCCCGGGGCGACCAGTTGACACGGGCCATGGGCATGCCCGTACCGGGCGACTATCAAGCCTTAGTCACAAAAGCGAGATATGGCGTGGCGGACGAATTCGAGTGTGCCTATATCCGAAAAGATGGCACGCGGTTTCCGGTGTTGCTCGCGGTGACGGCGCTACGCGGTGGAGATAATGATCTGGCCGGGTACCTGATGATCGCGGCTGATCTCAGCGATCGGCACGCCATGCGAAAAATGAAAGACGAGTTCGTGTCGGTTGTCAGCCACGAACTGAGGACGCCCCTCACGTCCATCAAAGGCGCGCTCGGACTTTTGGCGCGCGGCGTCACGGGCGCGCTGCCTCCGAAAGCGGATGAAATGGCGCAGATCGCTCTTACCAACGCTGACCGATTGAGCCGTTTAGTGGATGACATTCTCGATCTGCAGCGCATCGAATCGGGGCGAATCGCGATCGACATGCGGACATGCGACATCGCTGATCTCATGAGGCAATCCGTCGAATCCGTGCATTTGGTGGCCGAAGGCGAAGGCATAACGATCGCGATTTCCCCTTGCCAGGGGTCGATTAGAGCTGATCAGGAACGCATGGTACAGGCATTCGTCAACCTGCTCGGGAATGCCGTCAAGTTCTCGCGGCGCGGCGGCCGGATCGAGTTTGCAGCCGAGCGAACCGGCAGCATCGTGGTCTTTCGAGTTAGGGATGAAGGCCGAGGCATTCCGAAGGACAAGCTGGAAACAATTTTCGAGCGGTTCGAGCAGGTAGACGCTTCTGACGCGCGTGAAAAGGGGGGCACCGGCTTAGGTCTTGCGATCTGCCGGAGTATCGTGGAGCAACACGGCGGCCGCGTCTGGGCGGAGAGCGAACTCGGCCGGGGCAGTACATTCTGTGTGCAGTTGCCGCTTGCCGAAGCCGATGCCGTCACTGCAAGCTGAATTGTTCTGGATTCACGATGCCGAAAACCGTGCTTGTGATCGACGATGATCGGGATATTCGAGAAGTAGCCAAGACCAGCCTGGAACTGGTGGGAGGCTTCATGGTCATTCTGGCCGATTCAGGGAAGAGCGGAGTGGACCTTGCGCAACAAGCAAGGCCGGACGCCATCATCCTGGACCTGATGATGCCCGACCTGGATGGACAACAGACTCTCGTCCAACTCAAGCAACTGCCCGAAACAGCCTCGATTCCCGTAATCATGCTGACGGCGAAGGTGCAGGCTAGCAAGAAGGAACTCGTCAGTAAAGGAGCCGCGGGCGTACTGGTTAAACCTTTTGATCCGATGCAATTATCCGATCAAGTTTGCGAAATATTGGGCTGGACTCTAACCGGGAAGGATGTGGGCCACGATGGCTCCCCAAAAGAGTGACGAAGTTCGCTCAGCGCTGGAAAAAGTCTGGCTCAGCAGCAGGCCTGAGGCGTTGAGACGGCTAGCGACGCTGGAACGCTTTGCCGAAACCTTGCGTTCAGGGACCTCCGATCAGATGTCTTGGCAGAACGCCCTGTCGGCAGCCCACCGGCTTTCGGGTTCGCTCGGGATGTTTGGACTCAATGAAGCTTCTTCCTGTGCCGAAAAGATTGAGGCTCTGCTGGGAGACGGTCCAACACCGGACCTAGCGGCAACGGTCAGCCTGGTTGAGCGCCTGCGAATGCTGCTGGCACGAACGCAAGCGTCTAGCAGAGAACCGCAGAGGCGCGATTCATGAAGCGTACAACCGTCAAGCCGGCCGTCGTTACAGTCTTGATCGCCGACGACGACCCAATCGTTCGCCAAGCAGTGCGATCCGTCCTTGATGTCTCAGGCGGGTTCAGGGTTGCGGGTGAAGCTGAAGATGGGAAGATGGCGGCCGAACTCGTCAAAGAAACCGACCCCGACATTCTGCTTCTTGATCTGCTGATGCCGAACCTCCCCGGGTTGGAGGCGCTTCGAGCCATCACCACCGCTGGCTCGGAAGTCCGAACTATCCTGCTCTGCTCTGCCATCAGTGCCAAGCAGGTTTTGGAGGCATTACAACTGGGCGCGCGAGGAGTGATTTTGAAAAAGAGGGTAGCGGAACTGGTACCGGCGCTCGAAGCGGTGATGAGAGGCCAATACTGGATCGAGAGTCAAAGCGTATCCAACGTGGTGCAGATCGTGCAACAGCTGGCCGCGGCGAACACCCAACCTCCCCAGCAGAACCGCTTTGGCCTAACCGCCCGCGAGACCGAGATCATCTCGTTCATCACGCAGGGCTGCATGAACCGCGACATTGCCAACTCGCTCTCCATCACGGAGGAGACGGTCAAGCGCCATCTCACCAACATCTTCAACAAAGTAGGGATGTCGAACCGCCTCGAACTAGCCCTGTTTGCCATTGAGCACGGACTAGTTCGAAAGTGACCTCGCTGCGGGTTGCCCGCTGCGGGGCGACTGACGAGTCTTGATCAGTTTTTCAGGATCGTAGCTTGCCGCCCGAATTTGCTCCACGATCTGCTCGTAGGTCGTTCCATCCATCTCTGGTGTGCGGCTCAGGATCCAGAGATATTTCCGCCTCGGTTCCCCGACAATGGCATAGCGGTAATCCGAATCAAGGCCAATCACCCAGTAGTCACCGTAAAAAGGCCAAAAGAAGGTCACCCTCAGTTTGGCATTGGTTGTCTTGTCCGCGATCTTGGCCGTGCCGCGCGCCGTCTTTATCTTTCCGTCCTTCTGACGGCACGAGTTCACGACCAGAACTTTGCCGTCTTTGCGGAGCGTGTACGCGGCGGTGGTATCGGATTGGCAATCCCGCTGGAAACGGTTGGGATAGCGCGCGATCTCGTACCAGGTACCCGTATACCGGCTGAGATCCACGCTGTCGACCGTCCGCAACGGCGGACTAGTTGTAGATTTGGCCGAGCCCGAACCCAGAGAAACCATGAATATCACGCCAACTACCGCTGCCGTCATCAGGTTCATGACTGTCACTCCCTCCTTATAGACGCTTCTTTAGATGGTGCGGCCAGCGGAAATGCCCTACGACCAAAGTCGTAGGGGCCTGCTACCCGCGCGGAATTTCCAGTCACAGCGCTTCCGGCGATACTCGCAATCGTTGATGGGCGAGGCACCCAAATTCAAGATGAGGAGAAATTCCATGAAGAGACTCTACATGGCATTTGTGGCGACCGTGCTGATGAGCATCGGCGCATTCGCCAGTCACACCCGCCAGGACATCGTTGACACCGCTGTCCAGGCGGGATCTTTTAACACTCTGGCACAGGCGCTGAAAGCGGCGGACCTGGTTGACACCCTGAAAGGGCAGGGACCGTTCACCGTGTTCGCGCCGACGGATGAGGCATTCCGCAAACTGCCGCCAGGCACTGTGGAAGTGCTGCTGAAGCCAGAGAACAAGGAACAGCTGCGTTCGATCCTGACCTACCACGTGGTACCAGGAAGGGTCACCGCGAGCGATGTGGTCAAGCTGACGTCAGCCAAGACCGTGAGCGGACAGGAAGTCCGCATCAGCGTTCTTAAGGGCGTAGTGCGGGTGAACGACGCCAAAGTTACGAAGACCGACCTTGCCGCTAGCAACGGCCTGATTCACGTGGTCGATCGCGTGATTGTTCCACCGATGGGCGAGGTGTCGCAAGTGTCAAAGATTGACGACATGCTGGCCGACTTCGAAAGCAAGGCGATCGAAACTCGGCGTGATGCTGCGATGCTGGAGTCGAAGAGGCGCAACCCGCAACTCAATTGGCAGACCCATGCCGATAAGCTCAGCGTCATGAAGCAGCACATTAACGAGATGGGCAAGATGCTGGCGGAACTGGAGGGGATGAAGTCCAAGGCCACGGTGTTCCAGGAGAAGGCAATCGAAACTGCACGCCCACCCCTCGAAGACTTGGCGCAGCGTGTGGAGAAGGGTATTAACTGGATCAACGAAGATCGGCGGAGTATCACCAAAGCCGAGTACAAGGACAACCTGCACGGGATTTGGAGCAGCGCGGATCAGCTTTACCGGAACGTGGACACCATCATCGACTACCACGAAGCCCGGATGCGTCTGCACGAACTCGCGGAGGAACCGGTTGCGCGTTAAGGCGCGCTGCCAAAACCAGGGTGGGTGTGGGCAGGCCCACACTCACCCAAGTTGTAACTCGATCAAATCTATAAGGAGAGGAATACGAATATGAAATCGATTGCGATGTGGATGTTGCTCGTAGCGCTGGCCCTACCGGTCAGCGCTCAACAAAAAAGTGAAGGTCGCTACAACCAGCAGATTCGGGCTAAAGCCGCAGAGGAACTGGGCAAACGCGACAAATTCAAAGGGGTCACGGCCACGGTGGAAGACGGCATCGTGACCTTGACCGGGAACGTGGAACTGTACATCGACAAGGTAGATGCCGAGAAGCGCGTGCGCAAGATCCAGAACGCGGATGGAGTTCGCAATCACATCGAGGTCGCCAGCAGCGTTCACGATGAGATCCTGCGCGATCAGCTCTCGAACAAACTGCGCTATGACCGAATCGGGTATGGGATTGTCTTCAACAATCTGACCTTGAGTGTTGAGAACGGGGTTGCAACGGTGGCAGGCAAGGTAAGGGACTACCCGGACCGCGACTCAGCCATTGCCATCGTGGAGACCACGCCCGGAGTGAAGGACGTAATCGATGAGATCGAAGTGGCGCCGACCTCTATTAACGATGACCGCCTGCGCATCGCGCTGGCCCGCTCGATCTATGGCAACTCTGCGCTGCAGAAGTATGCCATCGATCCGCAAGCACCGATTCGCATTGTGGTGGAAAACGGCAATGTCGAACTTCATGGTGTTGTGACGAACAAACTGGACAAGCAGGTGGCTTATACGCAGGCCAGCTCTGTCCCAGGGGTGTTCAGCGTGAAGAACAACATCATGATTGCGTCGGAGATGAGCCGATAAACCAAAGCCAGGCCCCGCCGGAGAAGGCGGGGCCTGTCGCTAAGCGGGGAGGATAGAACAATGAAATGGTCATGGAAGATCGGCACGTTCGCTGGAATTGCGGTTTACGCGCACGCCACATTTGTCCTGTTACTGGGCTGGATCGCGCTCACTCACTGGATGCAATACCAGAGTTTCCTTGCAACGCTACAGGGCGTTGGTTTCATACTCGCACTCTTTGGGTGTGTGGTTCTGCACGAATATGGTCATGCCTTAGCAGCGCGTAAGTTTGGCATCGCCACGAAAGACATCACGCTGCTGCCCATCGGTGGCTTGGCCCGCTTGGAGCGAATACCGGATAAACCGGACCAGGAACTCTGGGTTGCACTGGCTGGACCGGCGGTCAATGTTGTGATCGCAGCCCTGCTGGCGGCGTACTTATCCCTGACCGGCCATTTTCAACCGGTACAGCAAATCGGGCTAACCCACGGGGTGTTCCTAGAGCGCGTGATGTTCGCCAATCTGTTTCTGGTGGGCTTCAACATGATCCCGGCCTTCCCCATGGACGGCGGTCGGGTTCTCAGGGCGCTTCTGGCGAAGCGGATGGAATATGCCAGGGCCACGCAGATCGCGGCCAGTGTGGGCCAGGGACTTGCCTTCGTATTCGGATTTCTCGGTCTGTTCACGAATCCGTTCCTAGTGTTCATTGCTTTCTTTGTCTGGATCGGCGCGGCACAGGAGGCAGCGATCGCGGAGACGAAGTCGGTGCTGGGATCCGTTTCTGCGAAGGACGCGATGATACCGGAGTTCCGCACCCTGTCTCCGCGGGATGAGCTATCGCAGGCCGTGAAGCTCGTCTTGAACGGCTGGCAACAGGACTTTCCGGTGGTGGATCAAGGACGGGTCGTCGGCATGCTCCTGCGCTCGGACATGATCGCAACCCTGGCAACCGGAGGCGTCCACTCCACCGTTGAACGTACGATGCGACGGGATTTCCCGGTGGCTTCGCCGTCTGAACCTGTGCCATCGGTCTTCGCGCGGTTGCATGAGGCCGAGGTTGCGACTGTACCCATTGTCGAAGAGGGCAGGTTGGTCGGCGTCATCACCTTGGAGAACATGACCGAGTACATGATGATCCATGCTGCCTTGGACAACGCGAAGAAGAAGAGCAATGGCCGAGCCGAGATGGAGTCGTTCAATTTAGGGGCTCAGCGCTTCTGACTGAGCAACACCGCGGACACCAGTGACCAGATTGTCCGGCGAAGGAGATTCAAACTTGCAGAGCAAGAATAAGAAGCTGCTCGCAGTGCTGCTGGGTTGGGCGTTCGTCGCCCTCGGCGTAGTTGGCGTGGTCCTGCCTATTCTGCCGGGAATACCGCTCCTGTTTGTTGGCCTGCTCGTTCTCTCTTCAGAATACGTGTGGGCCCATCATTTGCTGGGAAAGATTCGGGAGCGCTTCCCGGCCGCATCAAGAAAAGCTCGACAGTGGGTTGGGGTGCCCCCCTGCCGAGGTGACCGCCCGTAGCCTTGACAAGTGTTTTTATGTGCACAGAGGTTCGCGAGCGTCGTGTGCGGCGAGCAGTCACGTGGCAGAAACCCTGATGAGTGAAAGACTCTTATGACTGGCTTGTCACTGTTTCCTTTTGTCGATTACTGGTGGTTCTACGGCGCCTTCACGCTCTTTGTCTTAGGCATGCTGGCGCTGGATTTAGGCGTCTTCCACCGCCGGGCGCATGAAGTCTCGGCGCGCGAGGCCCTTTCTTGGAGTGTGGTTTGGACCGCCTTGGCGCTCGGGTTTGCTGCCCTTCTCTACGGTTATTGCCTGTGGAAGTTCCCGATCGATCCACGCCTGGGCAGCAATCCAGGGGCGATGGACGGAAGTCTAGCCTGGCGGGCTACTCTGGAGTTCTTGACTGGCTTTCTCATCGAGAAGTCACTCGCCTTGGACAACATCTTTGTTTTTGTCGTGATCTTTCAATTCTTTGCCATTCCCGCGAAGCACCAGCATCGCATTCTGTTCTTCGGCATCTTGGGCGCATTGTTGTTGCGCGTGATCTTTATCGCTCTTGGTGCGGTGCTTCTGCAATACAAGGCGGTAGTCATCTTCTTTGGAGTATTGCTGATAGCGACGGGAGCGAAGATCCTGTTCGCGCCGGTAAAGCCGATTGACCCAGAGGCGAACCTGGTTATCCGCCTGCTGCGCAGGTTTCTTCCGGTCACATCCCAGGTCAACGACCAACACTTCTTTCGCCGCGTTGTGGGAAAGCTGCACGCGACGCCCTTGCTGGTGGCCCTGGTATTCATTGAAGTGTCCGACATCATATTTGCCGTGGACTCTGTGCCGGCGATCTTTGCCATCACCAGCGAGCCATTGATCGTATTCACTTCGAACGTTTTCGCAATATTGGGAATGCGCGCGCTCTATTTCCTCCTCGCTGGTGTGGCGCAGAAATTCCACCTGCTCAAGTACGCGCTGGGGACGATTCTCGTGTTCGTAGGCTTGAAGATGGCCTGGCTGAACGAGGCTTTCGGCGGCAAGTTCCCGATCAGTTGGTCGCTGGCCATCATTGCTTTCATCCTTATCTTCTTCTTTGTTCTGTCCTTGACTAGTTCATCGCGCGCCGCGTCAGCGAAACGTGAGAAATTGCGCTGAGCGTTAGTTGGAAGCTTGCATTGGTCGCTCAAACGGCATGAACTCCTGGTGAGGGTTGCCGTTCGAGGGTTTACAAACGTGCCAAACTGGTGTGAGTCCGCGGAAAAACGTACAGGGATTACTCAGCCATGCTGCGCAGATACATCCGCCCGGCGATCGGCACCAGGCTATTAGCCTCACTCTCGCCGCTCGAGATCCAATCGGCATATCAGATTATGATCGATCGGAAACTGTCGGCACGCACCGTTCGCTACGCGCATGCCGTTTTGCGAGCTGCAATCAGGCAAGCAATACGTTGGCAGTTGCTGCTCTCTGATCCAACCCATGGAGTGCAACTCCCCAGTCCACACTGTAGAGAAATGTCCGTTTTGAACACAGATCAGGCTCGATCATTTCTGAGGGCTGCGGCGCGTTCTCCCCAAGAGTGCCTCTTTGCTGTAGCCCTCACTACCGGAATGCGTCGAGCGAGTACCTCGCCCTTAGCTGGCGGGACATCGACTGGGATCGTGGAACGGTAAGTGTCGTTCGGTCGATTCATCGGCACGATGGGCAATGGATCTTTACGGACACGAAGCGAGTCCGAAGCCGTCGACTGGTTAAGCTGCAGACCTGGGTGCTCGAATTACTCAGAAGAATGAAGGATAAGACTCAGGCACGTGGTGAAACGTTCGACAGCCCTTTCGCTGATCTGATCTTCACCACTGCCCATGGTGATCCGATCAGCGAGGAATATTTCGTGAAGAGGAATTTCAAACCACTTCTACGAGAAGCTAGCTTGCCGAATATCCGGCTGTACGATCTGCGCCACACATCAGCGACCCTTGCACTAACGGTCGGGGTTGCGCCAAAAGTGGTGTCCGAGCAACTCGGACACGCCAGCGCAGCTTTCACCTTGGATACCTACTCCCATGTGCTGCCGCACATGCAAGACGAAGCCGCTGAAAAGATGGAAGCGGCCCTGTTGAACGGTCTTTCGCTATAGCCAAATTCCTTTCAATTTAAAGCAACCATCAGCGTCGCCGCTCTGTGCGCGAGCGAAGAAAGGAGGTGTCTTCATGTCCCGCAAACTAGGTCAGATCATCGCAGTTCGTCAGAATACCTGGATGATTCGCATCCCCATGGGCTGCGATCCTCAAACCAAACAGCGCAACTATTACAACCGTACTGTTCATGGTTCTCTGCGGCAGGCGCAGAAGTTCTTGGGAAAGAAGGTCAATGAATTAGGAGCTTATATCGAGCGGGACGGCGCGAAGATTCGCTTGGACGAATACCTCGATCGGTGGCTAAAAACGGTCAAATCGCAGCTTTGTAGCAAGACGTATGAAGGCTACGAAAGCCTTCTCGCAAAGTACATCCGTCCATCACTTGGGAAGAAAAATCTGGTAGGCATCAGGCCGTTGGACGTCCAGGGGGTCTATCAAGCGATGTCAGATCGCGGGCTCTCGCCGCGGACGGTCCAAGGCGCTCACTGGGTGCTGAATGCTGCCTTCAGGCAGGCTTTGCGGGGGAAATGATCCTGGAAGTCCCAACAAAAAAACTGAAGTTGCCTCGGATCCGAAGGCGAGAAATGCGAGTCTTGAGTGTGGAGGAGGCGAAGATGTTCTTGAAGTTCGCATTACCCACGATGTACGGAACTCTTTTCGCCCTTGCGATCACAACCGGCATGCGCCCAAGCGAATGCATCGGCCTCAAGTGGCAAGACATCGACTGGGAGCGCGGAACCGTCAGCGTCAGAAGAACGCTTCGGAAAGGCCCGACCGGCCAGTGGGAGTATGGGGAGACCAAGCGGGCTGGCAGTCGAAGGCTGATCAGATTACAGAATTGGGTTATCGCGAGACTGAAGCAATTGAGGGAATTCCAAACGGCGCATCCAGTTGTTGATGCCGAAGAATGGCCCGAAGCAGTTGATCTGCTCTTCGTGACTGAATTCGGCCGGCCGGTCAATGTGAACAGCCTGGTCTACAAGCACTTCAAGCCCATCTTGAAAAGAGCCGGACTGCCGAACATCAGACTCTATGACCTGCGGCACACCGCAGCAACCTTAGCGTTGACCGTGGGCGTTTCGCCCAAGGTAGTATCAGAGCAATTGGGGCACACGAGTGCGGCCTTCACGCTGGATGTATATTCACATGTTCTTCCGCACATGCAGGATGATGCCGCCGCGAAAGTGGAAGCTGCATTATTAGCGTAAACTTTTCCTTGCGACCTTCACGTTCGATTCAGAGGTTCGTCGTCGGAGTCAAAACGCCCTGCCGAACATGGAGTCCCTTCAACAGAAAAGGTCGTGCTGCTAAACTGAAATCAGTCGTTGCCGTTACTGAATACGGTTGGCAAGAAAGAAAGATCCCGCCGCCACGGATCTTGGGCGGAAAGGCGGGAGGGCGACGTATAAGAAGTACGGTTCGGATCACTACAGCAAGCTTTCAAAGAAGCGAAAGAACCGGCGAGGTGGCCGTCCTCCCAAGTCCAAGTAAACCGGCACAAAAGCTCATTGACAAACACCGAGCGCTCGCTGTTTAATCCATTCGATCGGCAATTGCACAATTAAGCCGTTCAGATTCCCATTAGTAGTTCTGCGAGTGAGATTCCGAGGGTCCGGGCAATTTTGTGAAGGACGGACAATGACACATCGGATTTTCCTAGTTCGACCTTGCTCATATAGGAACGGTTCACGCCGCTTCGATCGGCAAGTTCTTCCTGCGACCACCCACGGTCCGTTCGTAGGTTTCGTACTCGTTTCCCAACCTTAAGGAGCAGTTGTGTCACGTGCGAGATTTGAAAGCAAGCTCATGCCAGCGTCCACCGCCTATAGAATGACCGTCTATAGACATCAAAGCGAGACTCAATCGAACTTGTCGTGAGTCACTAGGAGGTAAGACTGAGTCCGCTGCCGTCGGCGGATTTGTAAGTACTTGAAAAACACATGTTTATGTGTGCGGCGAGGTGTGCGACGGCAGTGACCATAAATAAAGGATACCGAGCCCTCGAAAACTGCCGAAACCTTGGGGAAGACTGACCTCGCCGAACTCCGTTTGAACGTACTTCATGGCTCCCGGCTTTATGGATGTTTCCACTGTATTTCGGCTAAATGCGCTCGCAATCTCTAAAGAGCGCGATGAGAAGGCCACCTCTCCCGCTGAGCCGCGCACCGTCGAGTCGGAGATCTCCGATGAAGCGTTGATGGTCCGGATTTGCGATGGGAGCAGGGAAGCACTAGGTATTCTATTCCGCCGCTACGCCCGACTGGTTCGGGCTGTTGCGATGCGCATCCTGCGCGACGACTCCGAAGCAGATGATTTGCTTCAGGACGTATTTCTGTTTGTTCATCGCAACTGCTCCATCTTTGATTCGTCCCGATCTGCGCTGCGCTCGTGGATCGTTCAGATGACTTATCACCGCGCCATCGATCGCAGACGGTACCTCAACTCCCGTCACTTCTACACCAGGGTGGACCTCGATGGCGTGGCGGAGTTATTGGACTCGCGCCCGGAAAGCAGGGAAGAAGGAACTCACCTCAATTCGGTGGTCGGGAATGCGACCGTGGCGGGACTTCTCGACTCCCTGACAGAAGACCAGCGCAATACTCTGAGCCTGCATTTCTTTGACGGCTATACCTTCGCCGAAATCGGCGCAAAAC
>Ga0157372_10000532_pt1 | contig 42143 bp, 73 predicted proteins | sample C55metaG_FD_115307 | JGI IMG/M metagenome (GOLD analysis project Ga0157372, IMG submission 115307) | Corn rhizosphere microbial communities from Kellogg Biological Station, Michigan, USA - C5-5 metaG | ecosystem: Host-associated > Plants > Roots > Rhizosphere > Soil | place: USA: Michigan...
ACGACCCCTCACCCGCTCCCGGTTCGCCGACAGGCTCAGCAAGAGCGGCGCGGGCATGGAATCGCAGGTGCTTCGGGATGCTGTCCTGGCGCATCTCCTTGCCGCAGCGAGGGCAGGGGCCACGCTTGCGTCGGGCCTCATTCACGCAAGTGCGGCAGCGACGGGCTCCGTCCGCCCTGATGCCCAGGTTGTCCCCGGCGTACGGGTGACCCTGGGGACAGTGCGTGCGAACCGAGTAGGCGTTGCGGCCTCGCGTGTCGCGATCAGTGATGTTGTCAGAAGGGGTGCCGGCCCGCAGGTGCGCCGGGTTCACGCAGGGAGGGTTGTCGCACGAGTGGAGGACGTAGAGCCCGTCAGGTACGGGCCCATTCGCCAACTCGTAGGAGACCCGGTGGGCACCAACACTGCGGCCGTTCACATGGAAGCTGCCGTACCAGTTGCGGTCAGTCTGGTTCAGCCACTCCCAGCACTCATCGGCAGAGCCCCTCGCGACATGCGACCAGAAGCGCGCCTCCCACTCCGCGCTACCCACGACGCACCTCGGCTGCCGCTTCGGACGCGTCGTGGCCGTCGGGCAGGGATGCGGCGATGTGGACGTGTCCGCCCCAGTTGGCGACGTCCTCCCAGTCGACGCTCATGCGCAGACCTCGCAGCCGTAGCCGACGGGGTACTCCGGATGTTCGCCGATGCTGGAGAAGTCCCGAGTCCCGATCACCTTGACCAGCGCGACCTCGATCGACCGACAGGCGAGGCACATGCCGTACGTGGGGGGCTCAACTTCTTGCATGTCGTAGAAATCGCAGATTGGACAGAGCGATCCACAGTCGCCGCTGTTATGCGCCTCAACCGACTGATAGCCGATCACGACTCCACCTCCACTACCTGCCCAGCGGTCACCAGCGCCTCGACCCGCCGGTACGCCCGCTTGGCGTCGGAGCGGCGTGTGTAGCCCTCGGAGCCGTCCGCGACCGTGCGCCCGTTGACCGCTACGAGACGCCAGCGCCATTCGCCAACAGAGTCGGCGTAGAACTCGACCGTGGCGCGCGGGGCGGTCATGACTCCACCAGCTCGGCCTCGAGCGGCTGGTCGTCGGCCGCGAACGGGTTCTCGATCCGGTCCTTGAGTGCGTCGATCACGGCGCTGCGCTCGTCCCAGGTGAGGTCGGTTGACGACTCGATCTCGCGGTTGATGGTGGCCATCGCGAAGTCGAGTCGATCCTGCCGCTCGGTGATGCCGGCGTCGTTGAACGCGGCGTGCATGGCCTTCATCTGGCCCTCTTCGTCGCGGGCCGGCGTGCCGTCCTCCTTGGCGGGCTTGCGGCGCGACATGGTGCGCTTGGCCGGCGCCTCGGTCGGGGTCGTGGTGACCTCGGCGACCTGCTCGTCGAACGCCCCGCCGTCGGCTACCTCCTCGGCGCTGTAGCCGATGCCGAGGATCGCGTCGGAGGCGATGAGGCGGGCGAGCTCGGAGGTTGCGCGAGCGACAAGCATGGCAGCGGGCTGCTTCTTCCAGTTCTCCTTGCCACTGAGGCCGAGGTCGCGCGCCCGGTCGATCGTCCAGGTGACGCTCTGCCACTCGTCGGACCCGCGGCGCCGGCCCTTCATGCGGCAGCGGGTGCCGGTGGACTCGAGGAGCACCATCTCGTGCCCGTAGGACTGAACGACGGCTCGCAGGGTGATTGCCCGTGGCGCGGCCTGCCCCTGGATGATGTCGAAGGACCGCATGGCGGCCATCGGCGAGAGCCCGACCTCGAGCCCGGCCAGGATGGCGGCGGTCAGCTCGACCGGCTTGCCCTTGAACTGCGCCGGCACGAACGCCGACGACGACAGCCGCTCGGCCACCTGATAGGCGGCGTCCGCGGACTGCGCCCACTCACCGAGGCGATGGACGGCGACGTCTTGCTGGGTTGCGAGGCTGGTGCCTGCGCGCTCCTCCCACTGCTGAATGGTCATGCGATGCTCTCTTCTTCTCGTGGCTGAATCAGGAGGCCGACGTAGCCCGAACCGGGGACCTTCCAGTCACCTCGGCCGCGCTTGGCGATGTCGAAGGCACGTCGGATGACGAGGAACTCCTCGTAGATGTCGGGGCCGAACGCGAACGGTGCGACGTCGTAGCCGTCGGCCCGGATCTGCACACCGAACGCGGCGTCACAGAGCGGGAGCGGCTGCTCATCGCCGTCGAGGCCGGTGAACTCGGCGTGTGCGTAGGCGTTCATCTGCCACGCGTACTCGGGATAGAGCGCCTTGCCGGACTTCCAGTCGAAGATCGCCACGCCGTCAGCGCCCGTGAGCGGGTGGACGTACTTGGCGATCAGGTCGAGGGTGCCGGCCCACTGGTGCTCACGGCTGGCGCAGGAGGCTTCGACGAGCAGCGGCTCGATGTGCCACTCCTCCATGAACGCGAGCGCGTTCTCCATGACGGGCACGGACTCGTCGTCGACCTCGACATCTTCGCCGTTGAGCAGCGCCTCGGCGTAGTCGTGGAGGAGGTTGCCGCGGGTGCCGGCGTCGTCTCGCTTCTGCCAGGGGATGCCCTTGAGCGCCTGGATCATGGGTCCGCGGCCGAGCTTGCGGAGTTCCTCGATGCCGTTGGGGTTGTCGGCGACGTACTCGGCGACCATGCCCGCGGCCCACTTGGGGATGGCGGGCTTGTCCAGGACGCCGAGGATGGTGGTGACACCCGGCACCCAGCGGCCGTCGAGCTTGTAGCGATGTGCGGACGGGTAGAACTGGAGGCCGCGCTTGGGTTCGCGAAGTTTGGTCATGTCGTCCTCAGAACGGGGGCTCTGCCGCGATCGGCAGGTCGAAGCGGGTGGGGTGGTGGAGCGGGCCGTCGCCCCATGGGTCAGGCGCGCGCAGGTGTGCCGGGACGGGCGGGTAGCATTCGCGGCAGGGGCCGGTGTCGCTGCGCACGTCCGCCACGCCCACCCATCCCTCGCACGCCGACCAGACCTCGCCCGTGTGGTCCTCGCCGCGTGGGCGCTCGGTGTGCATCTGGGCGGCTTCGGTGATCACGTCGGCGGCGTCGCGGAGGGCGTCGGCTCGGGTCCATGGGCGGGTCATGGCTGCACGCCTTCGGAGAGGACCTCGGGCGCGTCGATGTCCTGCCACAAGGCATTCCGATGACGCGCGCCGTCGTACGGCCTGCGCCACCAGTCGCCGTCGCCGATTCGGACCCAGATGTGCCCGTCCGCATCCCGCACAACCGCGCCCAACCCCTGCGGCTCAGGAGGCTTCGGTGGGGCGAGCAGCGAGCGGAGGGCGACCTGCATCTGCTCCGCGCGGTAGGCGTGCAGCCTCTCCACGTCTTTCGGAATGACCGCCCAGACCGCGGCCTGCACCATCGCGTCCCGATCTTCGGGGTCGATCACGATGACTGGGCGCTGGGCATGCTTCCCGTCGAACGGCCGGTTGATCCAGTAGTCATGCTCGGTCGCGTAGCCAGTCCAACGGCCGTCCCTGCCGCGCATCATCAGCACGTCGCGCCCATCGAGGGTGAACATCGCCACGTCGCCCGGCTTCCACTGCGCGCTCATGACGCCCTCCCCAGCAACAGCTCGGCGGTGTACGCGGCGTGGAGCATCGACGTGCGGGCATCACGGACTCGCTGCCATGTCGGTCGACCATCGCGGGTGCGGATGTTCGCCACCGCCTCCCGCACGGCCGCCTCCAGGACGAGGGTTGCGGCGGCCTCTTCGCTGCTGACGAAGCGGCCTCGGGCGTCGCGGTTCATCGGGCACCCCATGCGATCGGAATGCACGAGTACGGCAGCATCAACGGGTGGCCAGGGTGCCCATCCTTCGTGATCGAGAGGGCATGCAGCCGCGAGGCGCCCGGCAGGGACCGCAACCAACGCACCCTCTCGGGATGCTTAGACGCATTCGCACCCCACGCGGCGAGGATGAGTCGATCGTCCCGCGCTGCATCGCGTAGCGCGTCCTCAATGACGCCGTTGCCCTTGCGGCCTCCGGTGATGTCGACCCCGTCGCGGCGAGCACGCCAGAGGTCGGCGGGCTTGGTAGCGCGGAACGGGTAGAGGTTGACGACCTGGATGCCACCGAAGCCCATCCGAGCAGCGAACCCGAGGCACTTCACGATGGTGGGGTCGTCGGCCAGCGCATCAGCGGTCGACGGGTTGAGCATGATGAACGTCAGCGGATCGCCACCGCCAAACCTCCGGTGGAGAGTCCAGCGGTACAGCGGCTCGGGCTCCTCCTCCGACAGCCATGCGGTCCGCAGCATGTCGGCGGGGTCATACTTCAGGCGGTCGGCATCTGGGTGGCGCAGGTCAACGCCACCGGCGTCGGCGATCGAGAACAAGCCCTCGCTCATCGCAGGTCTCCCTTGTCGTCGTACAGCCGCTCGAACCAGGCGTCGTCTTCGGCGAGGTGGTCGTGGGTGGCAGCGCGGGGGAATGGGATGACCTTCTGCTGGAGCGGCCGACTCAGCGGGCACTCGCTCAGGTGGATGCCGACCCCGTTCGGGTGACCGCAAATGCAGCGCACCGACCGCAGCGGCATCACGACCCGCCCGTCCGAGAGCGCGGTCTGCAACTCAGCGAACGCGTGCTCAGTCCGCCGCCGAACGTCACGCTCGGCAGCCAGCGCCCACTCGGCGGCCTCGAGCTCGCGGGATAGGCGGGCGGCGTTGTCGCGGGCCTCGTCGCGTTCGTTGGTGCGCTCCACGATGACCGCGAACAGGCCGGCGAGGAGGATGCAGACGGCGGCGATGACGCATGCGGTGGTCATGACGTGGCCTCGGGTCCAGCGGTCGGCTCGTGGCCGTACGTCACGCGCTTGGCGAAGAGAGTCAGCGTGACGCGGACCAGTTCGTCACCGCGCGTGGAGACCTCGTGGACGATCACTGGGTCATCGGCCGAGGCGAGCAGTACCTGGCCATTGATGCGGACCTCGGTCGGCACGATGTACTTCGGGTCTGGATTGTCGGTGCGCTCGATGATCTCGATCACGGCGCCATCGGGGATGCTCACGACGCCACCTCCGCCCACAGGAACACCGCGGGGTCGTGCCAGGCTGCGACGAAGAGGATGATGGCGGGGGCGATGAGGAGTCTCATGGCGTGGCCTCCGCCTGCTGGTATGGATTGGGTGTCGTTGGAGCGTTCGGCTCGTCAGACATCCGCCGCATCGCGTTCGAGTGGCCCGAGGCGTAGCCGGCCTGCCAAACGTCAGCGAGGAATCCGGTTCCGTTCTCTCCGAGGCGTGACGCGGCCTCGATCATGCAGGCGGGGCAGCCAGGAATGAGCGGGCCGTGCTCGCAGTAGTCGCCGCTCATGCCGCCATCACCGCCCGCACCCGCTCGGCCAGCACCTGCGTCGGCTCGGACCACATGCCGACCGGGTGACCATCGACACGGACCACGCCGAGGACGCTGGCGACGACGAGAGAGGTGCCGACCTGGATGGCGTCGGGGCCGAGCACTGTGCCGTCGAGGGCGTGTGCCAGTGCCGTCTGCGGGGAGGTGAGGGTCTGCGGCGCGCGGATCACCGGGCACCGCCGAACAGCGCAGCGAGCGCGGAGGCGACGACCGTCGAGTTGCGAATGTCGAGCCGGGAGGCGACCTCATACAGCGAGACCTCGTGACGGCTGTAGGCAATCGCACACACCAGCCGCCAGAGCGCCTCCGTGCCCGAGCCCCACAGGTCGAACGGGATGTCGGAGGTGATGCGGATCTCGGTAGTCCAGTCGCCGGGAGTGACTGTGACGTGCTCACTGAGCGTCGAGTCCTCGGCAATGCACCGGGCCGCGTCGCACACGGGCCCGCGGTCAACAACGAGGACATCGGGGATGGTGTTGGTCTGCACTAGAATCACTTCCTGTAGGTCGTGGACCCCGGTCTTGCTTGGCGGCGGGCCGGGGTCCGTCTTGTCTGTTCGGGGAGCCGAGGCGACGGACCAGGCAGCTGACGTCGCCCCGGCTGTTGACCCGGACTGCACCGGGCCCTCTATGTGGTTTTCCGGCCTAGTCGGGGCCGGTCCTGCACACCTCGCGCCGTTCTTCCCCAACGGGTTGAGGTGCCTCCCGGCCGGAATCCTGTGAGAACGGGCCGGGGAGATTGGGTTATCCGGTGTCGGCAGCGAAGAGGGTGTCCTGCGCGAGACGGCGGGCAGCGATCTCGCAGTAGCGCTCCTCGAGTTCGACTCCGATGGCGCGGCGGCCGAGTTGCTTGGCGGCGACGAGGGTTGAGCCGGACCCGGCGAATGGGTCAGCGATGGTGCCCGAGCACGTCTCGATCAGGCGCTCCATGAGTCCGGTCGGCTTGGCATGGGGGTGGCCGTTGAGATAGCCGCCCATCCCGCCAGGCGTAGCGATGACGCTCGAGCGCGCGGCAGGCAAGCGGAGCCATTCGCCGAGGACGTAGATTGCTTCCCAATCACGCCGCCAGCCATAGTTCGACCCCACGACGCCCGAGTCGGCGGGCTTCTGCCAGACGAGGATCTGCTTAGTGCCCGCGGGCTGCGGCAGAAGAGGGGCGCCGAAGACGAGCGCAGGGCGATCGCCCCACGTGTCGAGCACGCCATCGCGGGCGGCCGTGTCGCCGTCATTAGTGATGCCGTCGTGCTTGCGCTGCCCGTTGTAGCCACCGCCCCGCCACTTGATCCCATACGGCGGGTCGGTCACGAGCACGTCTGCCTCGAGCCACACGGTCACCTCATGACAGTCGCCGCGGTAGAGGGTGACGAGGTCGTCGGAGTAGTAGGGCTCCATCACGCCACCGCCGTCTCGTCGGCGTGGGCACGGCGGGTGGGGTGTGCCGCATCAAGCTTCTGATGGCAGCTCGAGCACATGGGCTGGTAGTGATCGAAGTTCACGGAGAAGACCTGACCCGTAGAGGTGTCGATACGGGCGAACGCGTCCTTATGGTCGTAGGCCCAGTGGCGGGCGGGCTTGCTGCACTCGACGCACCAGTGCTTGCTGGCCGAGCCCTTGAACTTCTGGAGCAGGTAGTGGACGACCGCGTATGCCGTCATCGGTGTCATGGACGTGATGGCGGGATCGACGTAGGCGCTCTCGTTGTCGCTCATGCGTCCACCAGCCCGTCGACGAACCGCTCGAGGTCTGCAGTCCGAATCAGGTACTTGCCGACCGGGTTGCCGGCCTTGTCGGTGCCGGACCGCTTGGCCTTCAAGTCGCCCTCGCGGATCGCGCTCTTGAGATACGACTGGCTGAGGCCGGTCGCCTCGGCGGCGGCCTCGAGGTCGTAGGAGATCGGTGTCACTGGTTGACCGCCCTTTTCGGAGCGGGTCCAACCTCGCGCGAGACGCGAGAGATTGAGGGGATGAAGAGAGAGTTCTTTGGGGCGTTGAGCACCCTTTCGATGCGCACAGCCAGGGCCTTGTCGCAGGTGCTCCGCTTGCCGGAGCGAAGGTGGCCGATCGTCGAGCGGTACTTGGGCCCGCCCACGGCATCGGCCAGTGATCGGACCGTGAAGCCTCGTGTCTCCATGTAGGAGGCGAGAGCTTGGGCATTGATTAGCTTCAACTCGAACCTTCCCTCGATGCGGATCATGGCTGCCTCTCAGACGGTAGACGCTCGTCTTGCGTTGCACAAGACGTTAGACCCAAATAGACGGCTTGTCTACAGGAATCGCTGAGGTTCTAGGCTGAATCCAGACTTACAACCGCGGAATCTGTAGACGCCGTGTCTACCTGTTCGATTGCGCCGCCCCCGAACGCCCGAGGAGCATCCGTAGACGTGGCTACCAGAGACGTACCTCCGAGCTGGGCGGGGCTGCTCGAGCAGGCCAAGTTGGTCGACTCGCGAAACGGCGCTCCATCCATGAGCCGCCTTGCCGAAGCGTCAGGAGTTCACGCCTCGACGATCTCGGCGATGATGTACGGCGACCGACAGACCAAGGCGGAGAGCGTCGACAAGGTGGCCGCCGCCATCGCAGCCGGCATGCGTGCAGATCGGCGCGAAGGTGTCCGCGCGGTTGTGCACGAGCTCGTCGGTCGGGCGCTCCGCGTCCAGAAGCCGTTTGAGCCGCATCCTGATGCCGATCTCTTGACCGGCTCAGAGCGCAAGGCCATCAATGAACTCATCCGCGTGATGACCATCGCCAAGAAGCAGGGGGCCGTGCGCCTCGACGTGATCCGCGGCGGCCCGGATCTGTCGGTCGAGACTGATACCTCTAGTGGTGCGATAGCGGCGGACGAGCAGGAGACGTCGATCGCCGGAGAACAGGAGGAGAGCGAGACGCCATGACGGGGGAGTGACTCGGGACCGTTACGACCTGGTCATGCAGCACTGTGCGGATCTCGGCATCGACGTGGAGTGGGCGCCGCTGGGGGACAAGCGGCGCGGCGAGTACCACCGACATGGCGACCGCATCGTCCTCAACTCGAAGCTGACAGCCCGACAAGCGACCGCGTGCCTCGGTCATGAACTGGGTCACCAACGCTTCGGCGATCACTGCTCGACGCCCGCGAACGAGCGGCGCGCGTGGGAGTACGCCGCGGCCTTGTTGATCACCCCGCGTGAGTACGCCGCAGCGGAGACTCTGGTCGGCCATCATCTGGCCGCTCTGGCGATCGAGCTCGGGGTGACTCCGAAGCTGATCGAGGCGTGGCGCCGCTGGTACGACAGGCGGTGCCCCGAGCGGTTCAGGATCCCGAGGGAAGCCCCTTCAGCGTGAACGCACTAGCCACGCCCTGCAGCGCATCGCGCATCGGCCCGACGCGTGCCGTGATGTAGCCCTGGCTGATGGCGTAGGAGGAGTGTCCGAGGATGGCGGTGATGATCGTGGGCTCGATGCCGAGCTCGGCCAGGACCGTGGCCGTCGAGTTGCGGATCTCGTGGGTGACGAACGGGCGCCCGCTGGGATGCTTCACGTTGCCGGCGGCCTGTAGCGCGCGAAACTCGGCAGCGTCCTCTTCCTTGGGGATCGGCCGTCCGTCCGGCCGCGTCCACAGCAGCCCGTGATCGTTCGGCGGACGCTTCGGCAGCCACGTGGCGAGGGCTTCCTGCACCTCTTCGACCATCGGGATCACGCGCCAGCCCTTGTCGGTCTTCGGGCGCACGAGGTGGAAGTTGCCTTCGAGGTGCCGGGTCTCGTAGCCGTGGGGGATGCGGAAGCCTTGGGCCTTGTCGCGGCGGTCGATGTAGGGGAGTCGTTGCAGCTGCCACTCGAGGCTGATGAGCCCGCGGCCGAAGTCGAGCGCCTCTTCCGTGAGCCCGAGGCATTCACCCTGGCGCATGCCCTGAAGGAACGCGACGAGCCAGCGGGAGCCGTGGGGGAGTTCGGCGGCGTGGGACAAGACGACGGTGGCCTGTGGCAGTTCGAGCGCGGCGCGGACGACCTTGGGCTTGCGTAGGTGCTTCTGGACCTTGATGTTGAAGACGCCGGGCGGGATCGGGTAGTCCTCCTCGAGCGCGTCGCGGAGCATCTTGATGAGCACGCGCTGGACGCGGAGGACGGTCTTCTCGTCGTGGCCGGCGTCGCGTACGGCCTTGTTCACTGCGCGGACGTCGGTGGGCATGACGTCGACCAGGCGCGCCCGGCCGATGGTCGGCACGATGTAGTGGATGACGGCGGCGCGGTCGCTGGAGTAGGTGTTGGGTCGGACCGTCTCGACGCGCATGGCGAGCCACTCGACGGCCCAGCCTTCGATGGTCTTCCGGTCGACGTTGCCGCCCTTGCGACGGGCCTTCTTGAAGTCGCCACCGAGCGCCGCCCGCTTCTGTCGCAGCCGCCGCTCGGCCTCCGCCTTGGTCTTCCCGGTGGCACTGATCCGTCGGCGCTTGCCGCTGGCCGTGAGCCCGGCTTCACCGTCTGCTCGGTAGCGCCCGTTCTTCAAGAGGGTGACTGATCCGTCGCCGTGGGCCATCAGGGCCGCCACTCCTCGCGGTGGTCCGGGTGGTCGGCGTACGGGAGGGCGAGGGTGCGGAGGGTTGGGCAGGGAAGCCGCTTCATGGTCACGGCGAAGTAGCCGCCGCCCTCATCCACCTCGTCAACGCAGACGGAGCACTCGTCGGTCACGATCGGGTCTCGACCGAGCGCGGTCGTGACGACAGGGCAATGTAGTTCCACGATCTGTCGCTTGGCGTCGCAGTCGGCCAGCACGCGGGCGGGGTCCCATCGGGCGACATGCTCGCGCGTGTGGTGATCAGGGAAGAAGCGAGGAGGCTCGGTGCTCGCCTGCTGCGCCACCCGCTCATCTTCGGCGAGGCGGGCCAGTAGGAAGTCGGTCAGGGTCATCAGGTCTCCAAACTCAGCCATTGGCTCAGCCATTCTATTGCCGACCAACGACCATATTGTCAGTTTCCACACGGGGAATCACGCTCAGCGGGACCCTGCAAGCGTACCAACATCCCCTCTTGTAATGAGGATGCGACACGGCTTGGTTACGCTCAGAGAGGGACTGAAAGGGGCCGGACTCAGCCGTTAGGTCAGCCATTGTCCCCGAAAAACCCGCCGCGTTAGCTCAGTGGTAGAGCACTCGCCTTGTAAGCGAGCGGTCGTCGGTTCAACCCCGACACGCGGCTCCATGCCTTTGGCCGACAACCCCTGCCCGTGCGCTCAGGCTGCGGAATGACACTCAGCGATGAGCGGCCAGGTAATCCTCGACGAGCCGGCGCAACAGGTCCGTGACGGTGACGCCCTCGCGCTCGGCCGCGGCCTTGAGCTGTGCGCGTAGTTCCTCGGGCAGCCGAAACGTCTGCATGGGCGTCTTCGGCTGGTTCGGCACGAGGGCAACTTTCGCAGGTTTCGGTGTATCAGGTGTGGACATGCGGTCTCCTGTCGGGTGTAATACACCTTACCCAACGACGACTCGGGGGAGAACCGATGACCACCAGCGAAACCGCCACCTTCACCCGCGACGCCGCCCGCCTCGTGGCCGAGAACGACGCCCGCGAGTGCGCGGCATCGCTCGAGCGGCTGGCGGACCTGCTGGCTGTGGCTACGGCTGCCTGAACACACGCTGTCTGTCGGCACCACGGCGTAGCATGAACGAAAGCGCCCGGCCGCTGGCTAGAGCGACCGGGCTAGCCGATGATTGGAACATCGACCATGAGCAACGATACCGAGGCCACTGACCCTCTCCGGTGCCCTACGTGCGGCGAGGTTGGCGTGAAGGCGTGCGTTGACGAGCAGGGCCGCCAGCTGGACTACGACCACGATGGGCGGCCAGCGTTCTTCCCGGTCGGCTTCGAGCGCATCTTCCCGACCAAGGCTCGCCCATGACCACCCAGACCGCCACCCTCTCCGACTTCCTTCTCGCCCGCATCGCCGAGGACGAATCGTGCTGGGAGGACGAGGCGGAAGTCCTTCGGTTGCGCGACGATACGAGCGAGCGCAGAGAGTTGATCGAACGCGTGCTGGCCGAGTGCGAGGCCAAACGCGAGATTGTCCGCTACTTCCACATGCTCTGCGAACAGGGCCAGCAGCACGAGGTGTTCGGCTACCACGCGACTGGGCTGCAGTACGCGATTCGCCAACTCGCGGCCATCTACGACGGCCATCCTGACTACCAGGAGGAGTGGCGGGCATGAGCGAACTCCGAGCCGACTGTGTCGAGTGTGGCTGTCCGGCGGCGACGACGTGGTCCGACCGTGAATGGCGCTGTCCGGCCTGTGGAAGTGACCTGGTCCTTTTTCACATCGCCTAACCAGCCCGCCCGAACACTCGCCCATGCTCAGCCATCCGCCGGTCCCGCAACCTCTGCAGCCGCCGCACAGTGGCCGGCGCGTAGGCGAGGGCCTCAGGGTGGTTGATCGTCCACGCGAGAATCTGGTTGAAGCGCACGAGCCCGAACCCGAACTTCGCCCGGATCGCAGCCTCCTTCGCGCCCGTGAAGCGCCACAGTTGCCGCTCGAAGTCGAGGACGGCCCGCTGTTCGTCGGTGAGCTCGGCCATGGGATGAGTCTGGCAGCGGGGTCCGACAGTGCTTCACTCGGACATGAAAGAACCGCCCCGCTTCACCCGTGTGGGTGAAGCGGGGCGGTGGGGATGTGCGGGGGTTCTAGATGTTGACCTCGAGCTGGCCGGCGTAGACCGTCGTCGTGGCCGAGGTGGTGTTCTGCAACGTGATCGAGACCCAGTTGTCCTTGGTCGAGTCGAACGAGCTGGTCGCAGCGACCGCCGTCCCTGCTGCTGTGGCTGAGCCGATAGTGCTCGTGCCCCCACCAATGTGGGTGGCGCTGGTGCCGATCGCCTGGATTGCGTCCACGCCCTCCATGTAACGCGCACCGGCCGTGGAAGCCGACGCGGACATGATGATCAGCGAAGCATCGGAGGTGGTCCCCGCAGTGCCGATCCGGATGCGGGTGGTCACGACCGTTGCTGTTGCGGCCGAGGACGCCCAGAGCGAGTACTTGATGATCGACCCGACCTTGAACGTATTGGCGGGGATGAAGACCTTGGCGACCACGGCCTCGGTGGTGGTGGTGGCTGTGGCTCCTGGTGCGACGGAGACGCGGCGGCCGGAGTCGTCGAGCGTCTTCTTGTTGACGAGGTCTTGCGGATAGGTCGGCGTCACCCCAGTCTGCGGCTGTGCCGACCCGAATCCGACCACCTGCGCGAGCGACGCCCCGATGGATGCCTGCGTGGCTCCTGTCAGGTGAACGTTGACGTCGCCGTAGACGCCGTTGGCCTGCCCTTGGGCGTACGTGCCGACCCGGTCGTGCCAGTCGACCAGAGGGACGTCGAGCGTGTCGGCGAGGGCGTACATGGCCTGCCAAAACGCCTGCTGGGTCGCCTGCGCCACGAAGCTGTACGCCATCTCCGGCTCGAGGTGCAGGATGCAGTCGGAGTTCGGGTAGCGGTTGCGGATCGTGGTGATCGCGGTCGTGATCGTCGACGCCGACGCAGCGGCCAGCATGTCGTTGACGCCAAGCACGATGTGGACGCACGACGGCTCGCGACCGATGCGGACAGTCTGGCCGGTGATGGTGCCGGTCGCGACGGCGTTGGTGGGCGTGCTGACTCCGTTGACCATCGTGTGGACCACGGCCGAGGTGGTGCTGTTGATTGAGCCGATGTAGGACTGCGGCGGGAACATGGGACCAGCAGCGCCCGGCGTCTGATCGAACGGGCGACCGATGTCGGCCGAGGTGAAGTTGGCCGTGGCGCTGGTCAGGTTCGGCGACCCGACCGTACTCCCGGCATCGGTGACGGTCCGCGAGGTGCCGGCGACGTACTGGAAGACCTGACCGGGCGCCGTGTTGGTGGCGACGTCGGACCACGAGGTGCTGCCGGTTCCGGAGGCCAGCGAGCCGTTCTGGGCGACGTTGTGCATGACGAGCCCAGCGTTCGGGGTCCAGATGGAGAGTCCGGACAGGAACGCGCCGAACGTGCCCTGCACGGTCACATTGAGGACGACCTTGCTGCCCGGCTGGATGTTCAGGCCGGTGATGTGCTGGTACTTCCACCCTGCAGACCCGGTGCAGACGACGGTGGCGGCCAGCACGCCGTTGACGGTGACGGTGAACGTGGCCCCGGTGGCGTCGTAGTACCAGACGTCGCAGATCGTGCCTGCCCGGTCGGCGGTGAAGGTCGCGATCGCACCGGACGCGTTGGAGGCGAGCATCGATTGATTGGAGTTCGACCAGGTTGAGCCGGTGAAAGCCCACCGTGAGTCCGGGGTGACCGTCGAGTCTGCGATCCGCACGAACCCTGTGCCGTTGGCGGGAACACCGCAGTTGGCGAGGTTGTCGCGGAACGCCAGCGCGACGGAGTTGAGCCGGTCGAAGGTGTAGACGCCGACCGCGGAGACGGTGCCCGCTGAGAGGGAGTCGCCGATCCACAGGTGCTCGGTCATCCCACCGCCGGACTTGCCCATCATGCAGTTGGCGAGGCCCTGGTTCAGGATGCGGGTGTTGGACGACTTGAAGTTGTAGATCCCGAACTCGTTGGAGTACCGGTTCTTCAGCCCCGACAGCGAGCTAGCGTAGGAGTACGACGGGCGCCCGGAGGACGCCTGGTCGACGTACTGCTTCGAGGAGACGTCCGGATCGGCCGCCGGGCTGGAGAGAACCTTCATCAGCCGAAGACGACCACGCGGTCAGGACGGGGGCCGTATCGCTGGGATCGCTTGGTTCCATCCCATCCGTATGGCGCGGCTCCTGCCAGAACTTCGCGGATTCGTTCGCCGCGCCGGTTTCCCATATGCGGCAGCAGCCTTCGGAGCAGGTCGGGTACGAGTTCGCGGTCAGCCGACTCCCAGATGTGCATGATGCATCCCTTGGCGTCGGGCTTGGCCGTGCTAACCCGCCCGAAGCCTGCAACGCGATGCGCCTTGTGGATCACATCCAGATCCGTCATCGCAACCTTGGTCCACGGCAAGTTTCGGGGCGAGTTCACACCCTTGCCCGCAGGCCGCAGGGCAAATGAACCCTCGCCTTCCAAGAGGCCGGCCAGCCATGCAAGCTCGATGTCATCCATCAGCCCATCACCACGATTCGATACTGCGAGGCAGTCGGTGCGCCACCGAAGTTGACCGACACCGTGTTCGTCGTCGCAGCCGTCACGTCGGCCAGGACGAAGTTGCCGCTGGAGACCTCGACGACCTGCACGTGCACGTCGAGGGTGCCGAGGTTGTGGGTGAAGGTCTGCGGGTTGGTGGTGACCACGCAGTTGGCGGCGAACTTCCGGACCACAACTGAGGTGTCGATGCCGACCGTGTCCGCAGCGACGGTGATGCCCGTGCCGGCACCAACCGCGAGGACGCCGGTCGCTTCGACGAGACCAGCGCCAGCCGCCCCGGAGCCGATCCGCACGCCACTCGCGGACTTGCTGAGCGTGGTCCCGTCGAGCTCGAGCTGGAACTGGCTGCCGACGAGCTCGATGCCGTTGCCATCCGCGGTGTAGGACGTACCGCTGCCGACCTGGGCGAAGGTGAGGGCCGTCGTTCCGAGCGTGATGGTGCCGTTGTTGGTCAGGGTCCACGCGGTGTCGGCGTTGACCGTGCCCTCTTCGACGAACACCGACATGTTCGCGGTGACCTCACCGGCCGCGTCGGCGTCAGTGGCGCGAGTCGGGGCACCGGAGGCGTTGACTGTGTAGATGCCGTTCTCAGCGCCGGCCGCCTGGTTCTTCAGCAGGACGCGGTCGTTGGTGGCGAGTGTCACGCCGTCGATCACGCTGCCGTTAGCGAAGCTGCTCGCGAGTGTTCCTGCGGCGGTCGTTGCGGCGCGAACTGACGCCTTCCAGTCGAGCCCATTGACCAGCCCGTCGACGTAGGACTTGTTGACCGCGTCCGTGGCACCGGAAGGACTGGCGACGTTGGTGATGTTCTTGGAGTTCGCATCGATCCCGTTGAGGAACTTGGCGGACATGGGTGCTCCTTAGGTGAGGACGGCGGTACCGCTGGTCGGGACTGGGAACGTGATGGTCACGGTGCTGGCGTCGGCGACGACATCGGTGAAGACCGCTTCGTCGGCGATGTAGACGCCGACCACCGGGCGCCTCCCGAACTCGGGTGGGACCGCGATGGTCCATGTGGCTGCAGGCGTGGCCTGGTCGTACTCGAACGCGAGGTTCCCGGCCGCTCCAGCGGCGCCCTGCGGTCCCCGTGGCCCCTGCGCGCCAATGGTCTCCACGGTGATCGCCAGCGGTGTCGCGGCGATGGTGACCTCGATGGGGTCGCCTGCGACTGTGACCTCGACAGGCTCAGCGGTGACGAGGATGTCGGTCATGCGCGTGTGGTGTCCGCCGTGACCTGAAGCCGACCCCGCACGTAGGTCCGCGGAAGCCCGCCCGTGCCTCCAGGCGTGATCTGCACGTCGTAGTGCCCGCCCACCGTTGCCGCAGCCTGTCCGATGTCGAAGATGCCAGTGCTCAGATCCACGGGGCTGACGTCGAGCGTGGCGAGCACCTCGGTGGAGTCCGGTCGAGCACGCACCTGCGCGGCGATCGTGCTGCCCGTCAGATCCATCCCGGTCAACGTGATCCGCAGCGACCAAGCGTCGCCGCGGTACGCAGACAGGTTGAGAACCTTTGGCCGCAGGTCGATGCTCGGGTCGGCCATCAGAACCGCGCCTTCTCTCGGAGGGAGTGCAGCAGGTGACGGCTGAGCGCCCAGTACGCCAGCTCGTCGAGCAGCGCACCGACAGCGACGAGGGAGCCGACGTAGACGGTGCGGCGGAACATGGTCAGCCCCGACGTGCCACGAGCAGGACGACGATCAGCAGCACGATCACGAAGACCCACACTGCGAGGCTCATCAACGGCCAGCCTTCGGTGCAGGGACGATCAGCTCGTCAGCCTCGCGGCGCGTGAAGTAGCCGCCGAGGAACGACAGCACGAGCGGTACGACCACGACCACGAACGCCGAGACGGGGCCGGGCACGCTGTCGGCGACATGTGGCTCGAACACGGTGTCGTCGAGCGCCCAGAGGATCAGGCTCGCGGTGACGCCACCGAGACCTGCACCGGCAGTCGCGCCGACCACCTTGCGGGCCGGCGCGGCGGTGGGCATGTTCACCTTGGGCATGTCAGGCTCCCTTCGGAACGAGGTTCCAGATGCGCTTGAGAGCCCCGACGACGCTGGTGCTGCCCCCGCTGAACGCGGCGTCGTCGTTCGGGGCCTCCACCAGCCCGTCCTCGGCGAGTACTTCGCGGATCGCGTCCTTCAGGTCTGCTTTCGTTGCCATGTCGAACCAGTCCTCCTCAGGTGGAACCGTGACGAGCGGGTTGGGTCGCCACTCGTAGTCGGGTGCGTTCGCGGGCCGACCTGCAGCAGCCCCGAGACCGTCACCGCCGCCGAGGTACGACGACCAGAGCGTCTGTGCCATCGACGACAGCGGCCGATCGGTACCGAGCGTGAGGTGCATGTGCGGCGGCATGCTGCCGTGACGGATAGTGCGGTCACGTCGGTAGGCGCCGGCACCGAGGCGGCGTGCGACGTGCACCATGTGGTCGATCTGGGTGAGCGACCGGTTCGTGGTCTGCAGGTCGAGGCAGCCGCCCTTGTCGTGGGCGCCCTGGCTGGCTGCAGCGCCGCCACCGACCTGCGCCATGAACGCGCCCTGCTCGATGCCGGGCCGGAAGCCGAGTTCGGCCACGTACCGCTCGAGCCAGTCGTGCATGTAGGCCGTCATGAGCACGGGCCTGCCGTAGAGGTCCGAGCCGTAACGATGCACGGTGAAGTCGGCCATCAGATCTCCCATGCCTCGAAGCCAGCGCGCCGTGCAGGTGGGAGAGCGGCGGCGTTCTCTCGCAACGCCCGGACGCTGACGGTGCACCCGACGTCCTCAGCGACACGGGCGATGCGCTGCCACGGCCAGTCCTGCTTGAACCGGGGGTCACCCTTGGGCTCGAGGACGGCCACGATGCCGAGCCGTGCGCAATCGCGGAGCGCCTCGTCCATGGTCCGGATGCGGTACAGGCGTGGCCGGCGACCGGCGCGCAGTCGGGAGACCTCGGCCCACGTCAGCTTCCGGACCGGCGTGTCTCTGTTAATCCGGTCATACGGATCACGGAACCCGTCGTGGATCATCGGGTGCGGCCAGTGCGTATTCACGATCACGTTGTCTTCGGTGATCAGCATGTCCAGGTCGTTGCCGCGCTTGCCCTGACGCTTCGCACGCCGGTCGCCACGGTTGGAGTTCTCGACATGCTTCGGGACAGGCGACTCGACATGTCCGATCAGCCCGCGGAACCAACGACGCGGACGAGAGAGGAGCGTCATGAACCCTCCTACGGCAGACAGGTCGGCAGGCTCAGCAGGTCACAGAGCGGTTCGATCACGCCCGTGAGGCCGGCCGGGCTGGTGCTGGGCCTTGGTGTGTCCGTGTCTGTGGGCCCGGTCGTCGGTGACTGGCTCGGTGACGATGGCGGGGAGTGGGTCGGCTGCATGTCCGAGGTGCCCGACGCTTTTGGGCGGGTCACCTCGAGTCGAGACGGCTTGATCACTGTCGGCGGGATCTCGATGCCGTGCTGGCGTAGGTAGTGGTTCTGCCGACGCAACGCGCGCGCGAGTTGCCGGTTCTGTTGCATCAACTCGGCGCGGTCATTGTCGGCGTCGTCGAGTCGGTGGTTCAGCCGCTCAACCTGGTCGGCACTCCGCTCGGCAATGTGGATCAGATCATCGGCCTGCTGGACCCGCTGCACGAAGCTGAAGCACAGCGCGCCCGTCACCAGGAGTGCCGAGAGGCCGGCGACCCAAAACGACAGTCGCACCTCATGTCGAGTTGGGATGGGTAGGCGCATGGTCAGCCCCTCCCGGCGAGCAGGCTCATCACGGCCGTTCCGACCGAGATGATCGCGCTGAACGCAGCGAGCGCGACGCCGAGCAGCACCTGCCGCCGGAACGTCCTGTCGGCCTCGGCCTGCTTCTTGAGGTCGGCCACGTCGGCGGCGATGTCGATGACACGGCTGCGATCGGTCTCGCGACCTTCACGCCACTCACCGCGGGGGACGAAGCGGATGTCTGCGCGGTCGCGGTCCTGCTGGATCTGGTTGGCGAGCCGATCGAGCTGGGCGGTCAGCGCCGTGTTGAGGTCGCGGATAGACGCGCTGAGGTTGCTGACGTCGCGCTGTGTGGCGGGAGTGTCGGGCACGTCGCGGCTCCTCCCGAGGGGACCTAGTAGTAGCCGCCGGCGCGGCGGGGTGAGTACTGGTGCGACTTCGGCGGCGGCCAGATCCGCCCGGACCCGACGCCGAGTTGGTCCTCGCGCGGGTACAGGCGACATGGCGGCGCAGCACCGAGGGGCAGGACTCCGAAGGTCAGGTACGGCCACGGCAGGTTGATCCCGCCGGATGGCTCCGCGAAGAGCCATGTCTCGTCGGAGATCACGCCGGTGTTCACGCCGACTGTGCCGTGGACGTACGTTCCGTCTACGCCGCCGACCGCAGTCCAGTCAGTCCCGCCGTACGGGTTATAACCGGCCGTGCCACCCAGGGCCGCGCGGACCCAGTTGATGTTGACCGCGGCACCCTCGCCGGGCAGGCCCGGGATGGTCGGCCCGTCAGCCTTGACGATCGGCCGCGACGGATCGAGCTGGTTGTGAAACGAGGCGACGAAGGCGCCGAAGAACTGGCCGACCGCGTTGAAGAAGCCAGTGCCGCTCCATGCGATCGGAGTGGTGTCGCCGTCCCAGTGACCTGCCCAGACGCCGTACGACCATCCGCCGGAGATGTCGTGGGTGTAGAGCTCGGTGAGCCCGCGGCCCGGCGGCACGATGTGACCGTAGGTCTCGATCGACGCGACGAGCAGGTCGCCGATCTTGGTAAGCGGCGGGATGTCGAGATGGAACGGCCACTGGGTGCTCTCGTCGGCGTTGTTGGTTGCGAACCCGGAGAAGCCGACGAACAGCGGCAGGCTCGACATCAGACGGTGTCGTCTTCCTGGGCCCAGAGGATCTGCCCGGCCTTGAGCGTGGTGTTGGCGCTTGGGTAGATGGCCATCCAGATCACGGCTGGGGCGTAGGGGTCCATGATGTAGGGCCAGGACGCGTCGTCTTGCCAGTGGCCGGTGACCGGCGCACTGGTGGTGACGCCAGCGTTGTTGGTGTGCTTCCGGGGCCAGTAGCCGCAGGGCTGCTCGTGGGTGCCGGCGGCGTAGAGCAGGACGCGGTTGTCGAACCAGTCGTTGTTGCGGTCCCTCTCGTACCAGGCGTCGGCACCGTCGGCGACTGCGGCGAGAGGGTCACCGATCCGCTGGCGCAACTCGCCACGGTGGACATGGGTTGCGAAGAACGCGACAGCGAAGGTGGTGGCTGGGCCTGTCAGGTGGATGTCTACCCGGTTGACTTGCCCTTGCTGCCCAACGACGATCGGGACGAGGTTCCAGGCGTTGCCGTCCAGGGCGACCTTCTGCGACAGGCGCCCGAAGAACTCGTCGCGGGAGATCATGGCGCCGCTGCTGCGCCGGGGGCGGTTGGCGGCGAACCACTCACGGCGGATGTCGCGGCGTGCGTCAGCGTTGCGCGCGATGACCGCGGCGACCTCGAGGAGGTCACGGGCCTGGCTGTCGACGGTAAGCGTGGCCCCATCTGCATCGAAGTCCACACCGGAGATGTGGACAAGCGCACCGCCATCGAACTGCGGTAGCCAAGCGTTCCACCCAGGACGGACATCGCGATTGGACAGGATGCGGGGGTCGTCGTCAACGAGCGGTGCGTCGCCTGGGTTGTGCTCGCCTGAGATGACGCCGAACCCGTTGAGGCGGATCGTGCCGGTCCAGTTCTTGCCGTCGGCTCGGGCCTGCTGGCCTCGACACCAGTCGATCGCTTCAGGCTTGGTGATCGCTGCGCCGAAGTCGATGTCGCGCTCGACGCGCAGGATGCGGGGGTCGCGGGCGTCGTTGACGCCGACGATCGAGCCGTTCGACGAGTAGTCGTAGACGCGCACGGCGGGGTCCTCGAGCAGTGGGAAGACCTTGGCGCCGTTGAGGGACCAACCGGTTGCGTCGATGTCCCAGAGCCGGTCCCAGGCGGTGGTGGTCATCACGCCGGTGACTGCGAGATGGACGTCGGCCTGGAGGCGCTTGACCGCGGCGACCGTGTCGTCGTTGTAGGCGCCCGTGACCGGGTTCGTCCACCCGTAGTACGACTCCTGCTGCAGCTTGATCTGCAGGACGGTGATGTCGTCGCCGGTGATCGTGTCGGCGTCGGTCGTCCCGGAGCCGAACGAGACACCGCCGGCCATCGGGTACGCCGGGGTCGGACCCTGCTGCAGTCCCGGATACTTGGCGTTGCGCCACTTGACCCCGTCAGGGGTGACGCCGTTGCCGTACCAGGCGTTCGGCTGCTCGGCGGCGTCGTCGACCAGCGATGGCACGGCGGTGGCGTCGTCGAGGTAGATCGTGCAGTGCTTGGTGGTGTAGTCCTTCTGGGCGAACGTCCAGTAGGCGCCGCCCCATGTCTCCGGCATGATCGTGCGCTGCAGCCCGTTGGCGTCCTGCGACATCGCGCAGACCTTCGAAGCCCACGACAGCAGGGACTCGCCGCCGCCCGTATCGACCATCTCGACACCCGTGACGGGCCCGTACCAGGGGTTCATCGGGAACAGCAGCTCTTCGAAGATTGCGAGTCCGGCGAGGTGGCCGGTATCGCCGACGTAGCGGAAGGCGCGCTGGTGCTTGTTGATCAGTGCCGCTCGACCGGAGTACTGGCCACCGATGTTGAGGTTCAGGGCGCGGCCCATGATCTCCACGGAGACGACGACGCCGACGTAGTCGGTGACCACGGAGTCGTCGGGCATGACGCGCTCGATGCGGACCTCGGCGCCCTTGCGGACCCAGGAGAGCTCACCGGCCTGCCCGAACGCGTTGGACTCGAAGATGGCGTGGATCTGGGGGAACTGGAGGTTCGTCGGCCCGTACGCGAAGGGCTCGGTCAGCTGGAACCGTGGTGTGAGCATGGGGATGTCGCGGAAGAAGCTGACGTCGACGCCGTCGATCCAGTAGCGGTTACGTCCTGCTGTCTTCGCTGCGGCCCGTGTCTGAGCGAAGGTGCTCACGTGGGCCTCCCGCCGACCATGTCTGGGGTCGGGTAGGCGATGGCCTTATCGACCTTGACGCCGAGGGTGATTGTCGACGGCACAGCCGCGGTCGGCCGGTCGATGACGATGGTCGCCACACCGCCACGACTGCGGCCCTCACCAGCGTTGGTGGTGCCCGTGCCCGTCGTGACAATCTGCGTCCAGAACGCCAGGAGCGACGTCGACTTCGCGCGCGCCAGTGGCAGCGTCAGCGTGCCGACGGGGATGGTAGGGGTGAACCCCTGAGCCTTCGCTGCCGGCGCGAGGACTTGGATGGTCGCATTGCTGGCAGCCGAGGGGTTGAGCGCGTCTGCCACTGCGTACGCCGGGTGCGGGTGGGCCACATAGGAGTCGCCTTGTGGGGTGGTGATGAGTCCCGCGGCGGTGGCGGTCGCCAGGCCAGCCGAGACGGTGACCGAGGTAATCGGAAGCTCTCCGTAGCCGACCTCGCCATATGCAACCTCACCGTAGGCGGCCACCAGTCACCTCGATTCCGATGTATCAGGGCGCGTGGTGGCGCATCATGTTCGACATGACCTCGGGAGAGCGTTGGCGACTCGGGCACCGGCCTGCCCTCGACGGGCTGCGCGGGATCGCGATCGTCGCCGTGCTCATCTACCACGGCTCGATCGTCATCGGCCGCGACTCCTACGTGCCTTCACTCGGAGTCGTCGGCGTGACTGTGTTCTTCACCCTGTCGGGGTTCCTCATCACCACGCTGCTGCTCGAGGACCGCGAAGCCCACGGGAGGATCCGCTACGGCCACTTCTACCGGCTCCGCGCCCTGCGCCTGCTGCCGGCACTGATTGCGCTGATCGCCTTCGTCTGCGTCCTCGGTGTGTTCGTGGACGGCTTCGTGCACGTCGGTAGCGTCTTGGCCACCCTGTTCTACGTCCAGAACTGGTACTCAGGCATTGGTGGCACCCGTGACGCCCTCGGCCACACATGGACCCTGTCGATCGAAGAGCAGTTCTACCTGCTCTGGCCGATCGCGCTCGGCTGGGCCGCCCGGTACGGCTGGCGGTGCATCCTCGCCCTGGCGCTGACCGGCGCCGCAGTGAGTGCGGTCCTGCGGAACGCGCTCTACGGGCACGGCGACGCGTGGCAGAACTTCAGCGCCACCTACACCAAGGCCGACGCCCTGCTCATCGGCTGCGCTCTCGCGGTCGTGATGAGCCGCCTCTCCTACAGCTGGGTCCGGGTGCCGCTCGTGGTCGTCGGGCTGGCCATGATCGCTCTCGCCTCGGAGATGACCCTCAATGCGTACCAGGTGGCGGCACCCACCGCGGCCGAGTTCGGCACTGCGGTGCTGATCTTCGGTGCCTGTGCTGGACGCGGTGGCATCCGGGCGCTCGAGTGGGGTTGGCTGACGTGGTTCGGTCGCCGAAGCTACGGGCTCTACCTCTGGCACGTTCCGGTGATGGCGCTACTGATGAAGACGACGCTGCCGACTGGGGTGTCGCTGCTGATGATTGCCGGCGGCTCGTTGGTGCTCACCGAACTTTCGTGGCGGCTCATCGAGCAGCCATTCATGCGGCGGCGTCAGTCGGTGAAGAACGAGATCCCGTCGAGCCCGACGTACGTCGTGGAGCCGGCCGCGAAGGTCACCACCCCGGTCGTGTCGACGTCGATCTGACCGACGTTGGTGTTCAGCGGGACGAACGACAACTTCACGGTCGGCCGATAGCCAGTCGGGAGGGTGAAGATCGTGGACGGGTTGGCGCCGGACTTCACAACGCCGCGCAAGTAGACCCGACCGTTCGCGTCCTTGCGGTAGGCGGCGGTCGAGTAGGTGCCACCGAAGGCGACCCAGGTACCGGAGAGTGTCGGGTTCGTCCATGCGTTCTCGCCCTGGACGTCGGCAGCGAGGATCCCACAGACGACCTTGTCACCGATCGAGTGGGTGACGCCTGTCGTGGCTTCTTGGCCGCGGGTGATGGTGCCGGTGGTAGCTGCGGCGGTGTAGGCAGTCAGGTAGACGATTTCGGAGAGATGCCCGTTGGTGTCGAGGATCGCGAGCGGGATGTAGTCCGAACCACTGAGGGTGGGCACGTTGGTGCCGTTCGAGTGCGTGAGCGCGGCAGCGAAGGTGACCGACGTCGCCGTGGTCGTCAGCGACCCGCCGAGGGTCGCGGTCAGGCCGTTGTAACGCAGACGGGCCATGTCACGGCACCAAGATCACGGCGATACCGAGGGCGTGCCACGACACTTGGAACGTGGTCCCGGTGGTCGAAACATCCACCCCGAAATCGGCGAACCCAATGAGCGGCTTCGTGGCCGAGGTGGAAGGGGTGTCGTCGTAGAGCACAGCGCCGCGTGCTGTCAGCGTCGAGGACGTCCAAGAGACGTTTCCACCGGTCAGCACCAGTCCGCCCTTCGCGACGCACAGCCACGTCACAGTCCCGTCGGTCACGGTCTGCCCGATCGTGACCGGGAATGTCGGGACTGAGCCCGCAGAGGTGCCCGAGGTCAGCGCCTGGTAGACAAACCCGTTGCCGGTCGCCGGCCGGACGACGTCTCCGGCGGCGTAGGTGATTGAGTTCGCCCGCGATATCGTCCAGGAGTTCGCCGCCACGTAGGAGAATGCAGGGCTGCCGACTGCGCCGCCGCCAGCGGTGTAGCCGGTGCCGGTCACCTCGTTGGTGATGTCGTTGAAGTAGTCGTGACCATCGTGGTCGAAGGTGTAGCCGCTGGTGACCAAGACCAGCTTGATGGAGTCGGAGTTGAAGTCGATCTCCTTGTTCATCACCGAGGCGAAGAACTTGCCGTAGAACGAGAACGCCACGATCGGCTCCTTCGCAGAGGGTCAGAACGACGAGTTGTAGAAGACGGTCAGCGTTGCCGTGACGACCGTGCCGGCTTGGTCGACGACGATCTCGTTCGCAAGCGGCCCGGAGTCCCATGCATCCCCGGTCGTGTTGTCTTCGAGGAGAAAGTGCGTCGGCACGGAGGCCCAGGCCGCGGTCGAGGTCGCGAACGTCACTGGCGCGGAAGTGATGGCACCCGCAGACGGGGTGCTCGGCCAGCCTGTGCCGTCATTGCTGAGGACCGGCGGCGTGTACCCACCTGTCGATGCCAGCTCGCTGCCGCCCGCGGCAGGGTCACCCACATAGAGGCGAACCTTGTGCGCGCTGGCCGCATTGGGGCCCTTCGACGCGCCATAGTCGTTGGCGAGCGACTTGTTCTGGGCTGCGGTCGAGATGAGCGTCATCAGACGGTCCCAGGGATCGGGTAGACGGGGATTGTGACGGTCAGCACCTCGAAGAACGCCGCGACAGCCTGGGCTTCAGCCAAGTCCGACTCCGGCGCCCAAGGTGCCGGCGATGCCGCCCACACCTTCAGCACGCCACCTAGATCCACCGTCACTGGATACGCGAACTGCGATAGCGCCTCGTCGAGCTCGTCGATCGCCGCGTCGAGATCGGCGGTCGTGTTGGCCTGCACCATCACCCGGAACGGGTAGTCCGTGTTCTCCTTGACGGCCGCGATGAACTCGGTGCCGTGCACGTCCACAGAATTCGGCGCGGCGGTCTTGCGCCACGTAACGGCTGGGCGCCGGAGTCGACTGCCGAGGAGGAGGACGTAGGTCGCATTGAGGGCCTCGTCGATCACCAGATCCGACAGGCTCAAGGAGGAGCGGTCGATCGTCACCGAACTCATGCGACGCGCCCCGTCGAGACAGGTGTGCCACCGATGCCCGCGTTCCGGGCCCGACCGTTCATCTGACCCATGAAGTCCGCGTAGTCATGGGCCACGACCGTGTCGATGTTGATGGTGACCCCGCCGACAGCCCGGCCACCCGGTAGCGGCGCATTACCCGGCGTCTGGTCGAGCGGCGTCAGGCGCTCCGGTCCGTTCTCGCCGATCAGCGCGACCGTGGGGCGGTTGATGATCGCGCCCCGTGCGCCGGCACCCTCGGGGTGGATGCCCGGCCCGAACAACGCAGACGTCGGTGCCAGCGGGATGCCCGTGACCTGGAACTTGACCTTGATCGTCTTATCCCGGAGTTTGTCCAGTTCGCGCTTGAGGCGCTCCACTTCCGAGACCGACGTCGGCACGCCCGAGACCTTGATGAGCGTGCTCAACTCGGGCGGCGTCAGTTTGTACTTCTCGGCCAGCGTGGCGAGCTGCTGCGCGGTGTCCGGGAAGCCCTTGAGGCCGATCTCAGTTATTGCCTTACGTGGGAAGCCCTTCAACACCTTGCCCAGATCGAGTACTGCCAGCCGCTGATCCCGCTGGATGCTCTTGTCCTTCTTGAATTCGGTCGAGTTCGAGCTGACAGCGTCAGTCAACGTGTTGAACGCACCTGCCAGGTCCGCGAGGTGCTTCTTCTCGGCCGTGGTCTGCGCGCCCTGGTCGTTGAGGTTGCCCGAACTGAGCAGCTGATCGCGGGCGGTGGTGTATCCCTGAATCGCCTTGTTGTAGATGTCGAGCGCCTTCTTGTTCCCAAGAGCGGCATCGACGAGCGTCCGCGACGACAGGCCGAACTTCCGCCCAGCGTCGATCGCTCCCGACTTCTGCAAGGCGTCGAACGCCGATGCGCGGGTCGCCCGTGTGGTCGCTCCAGTGAGAGAGTTAAGGGTTGATACGTAGTCCGCGACAACCGGCTTGGACCGTTGCAGCGTGTTCTTGACCTTGGTCGCCTGCGTCGCCAGCCCGAATAGGGCACCGGCTCCCGCACCAACCGCGGCACCAACCGGCCCCCCAGCAGCGAACCCCAGTAGCGCGCCGCCGCCAGCAGAGCCCAGGATGCCAAGCGCCTTGTTCGAGGTGGTTGCCGACTCGGTCAGTAGGCCGATCCCGCCAACTCCAGCCAGCCCGCGGACCGCCACCGAGGTCTTGGACAACTGCGTGTCGGCGCCGCGCAGGCCGTTGATGGCAGCGGTCAGCTTAGTGAGCCCACTCGAGGCGGCCTCGAAGACCTGGTAGCCCTTCAGGGCCACCACCACAGCGATGATGCCGGCAGCCGTGGCGGTCAATACGGGGACTGGAATCACCCGAATCACATCCGCGAGAACCTTGATGCCCCCAAGCGCGAGCGCGCCAATCGGAGCCAGGGCGATGCCGACGCGAACAAGAGCCTTGAAGACGCTCCCAATGGTCGCTGCCACCTTCGGACCGGTATCACGCAAGTAGGCCAGGAAGGATTGGAAGCCCTTTGAGGGACCCACGGTCGTGCCCCACTCGGCGAACCGCTTCGACAGATCGGTTAGGCCACCCACCAGTCCCTTTGACAGCGGCGCGAACGCAAGCGCGAGGCCGACGAAGCCCTTGCCAAAGTTCTCCACGATGCGCCCAAACGAGACGATCGCCGAAGCCGACGCAGCCCCGAAGGCGTTCATGAAGTTCTTGAAGGCAGGACCAGAAGCCGACTTGTCGATGTCACCGAGCAGCGTGCCAACCGCGCGCGAAACTGCGGTGAGCGGACCCTTCAGCGTCGGCATGATCTTCGCCAACGCGTCCATGCCCGTGACCACGGGCCCAAAGATCGCCGGGCCCGCCGTCGTGACGAGTCCCTTGAACGAGCTCTTGAGGGCCTCCTGGCTCTTGATGAACCGAGCCTGAGCAGGCGTTAGGCCCTTGAGCGCGGCGTTGTAGGCCGCGGTCGCTTCAGTGACCCTGCGCTGCGCCGCAGCCCTTCGAGCGTCGTTAGACGCGGAGATCGATGCTTGGCGGCCACTCAGGGCCGCGTTCGCCGCGTCGAGCCTGCGCTGGGCACTCGCGCGAGCCGAGGCCGTGGTCGCTGATGCAAGCGCCTGCTGCGCCGCCTTGATGGCAGCGGCGTGGCTGCGCTGGGCTGTTGCCAGGGAGTTTGCTGATGAAGCACCGATTGAGGCGTTGGTGTTCGCGAGCGCCTGCTGAGCCGCCGCGACCTTCTTGGCGAGTTCGTCGATCTTCTTCTTCTGGGTCTCAGTCTGCTTGATCGCGACGCCCGCCACAATCCCACCCAGCGTTAGACCGGCTCCAGCGGCAGCGACGGGCAGGGCGAAGGCCGCACCTAGGCCGGCGACCGCAGCGGTGATCGGGATAAGGGCGGGGCCTAGGGCCAGAATGGCGGTCAAGCCCGCGCCCGCTGCGCTCACGTCGATCTTGGCCTTGCGATTGCGCGCCGCATCGTCGATCTTTGCCTTGGCCTTCGCGGTGTCCGCGTCAGCCTGGATCTTTACCTGACGCGGACGCGTAGCCTCGTCAAGCTTCGTCTTCGCAGCCGTCGTGTCCGCGTCGATCTTGATGTTCGCGGAGATGTCCTTGAGCTTCGCCTTTAGCTTGGTCGCGAAGCCACGTGTGTCCGGGACTACGTCAACGGCAACTGAACCGACTGAGATCGTCAACCCGGACACCTCCCATCAAGCTGACTTGTCCCAGCCCAGCCAGGAGCGCATTTGGTCCATGGACATGCCGGCGCTGCCGTGGATCTGCGTCGGCGGTTCCACGCCTGGACGTGGCGTGGGGTGCGGGTAGGTCGACGGCTTGCCACCTGCTGCCTGCCAGATGCGGACCCGAGCCGCGTCGAGCTGCGCCGCCGCCAATTGTTCTGGCAGACCCCATGGCGCCTCGCTGGGTCGCATCGCGCGATCCAGGGCCGACCCCTGCGGTGCCTGGTTGACGATCACCCAGAGATCACGCCATGACAACTCAGGTGTCCCGGTCCATGCGAGCCGCAGGCCGAGCGAGATCAAGTCGTACTCGATCGCCTCGCGATACCGAGCGATCAGCTCGAGGAGGCTTCGGATTCCCCCAGGCTCACGTCACTGTCAGCCTGCCAGGCGTCAGTGAGGGCCTCGTACTGCTCCTCGTCCAGCGACCGCACCGCGTCGCCCTGCTTGGTGCCTTCCGCTCCGAAGAAGTCGAGGATCGCCGCCGAGTCGTCACCCATCTTGTTTCGCTGACCGATGGGGATGAACTTCAGCCGGCGGACCGAGAATACGCCCTTGTGGCCGGGAATGGAGAACTTGAACACGTCCTGCTCAATCGACGCCTTTGACGCCGGGACCTCGAAAGTCATGCGCGCTAGCCCTTCAGAAGGTGCGCGGCCCTAGAGGTACGACCCCGACGGCGCGGCGGGCCTGCGCAGGTATGACCGCGCCGTCGGGTGAATGAGGGATCAGGAGAAGACGCCGTCGTCGGTGTAGACGTACGCCTGGTTGCCGGAAGAGTCCGCGAACGCCTCCAGAGTCACCGGGTAGCCGATGACACCGGAGTCGTTGTGGACGATGTCGCCGACAGCGGTCACCTGACCGAGCGGCACCACGATCCGCTTCTTCGCGGTCCCGTCCTTCATGTCGAAGATCCACGGCAGCTTCGGCAGCGTGCCACCGTTGACGGCGACCGCCTGGAGGGTGCCGCTCGAGACTGTGGCGGCGGTCGTGGTGACGTCGCTTGAACCGTCGATCGCCTTGAGGACGTTCGCGTTCAGGGTCTCGTAGAGCGTGAACTGGTAGGTGACCGAGAACTCGGTCTGGACGACCTTGACGACATCGCCGCCCCACGCCTTGATCTTGTCCGTGGTCCGGCTGCGCGACTCGGTCAGGCCGGCGTCGCCGACGTAACCGAGGGCCGTGAAGCCGGTCGTGGTGCCGCCCGCGCTCGTGGGGAGCGTGGCGCCGCTCGTGCCGATCAGGACACCGCCCGTGGTGACGGGGAGCCCCTGGATCACATTTCCAACTGTGGTGGTCACAGCGGTGTCCTTTCGGGTTGAGTGCGCAGGCCCGAATGGAGATGTGTTGCTACCTCGCCGTCAGGGGCGACGAGGGGACTGGGCTACTTCCTGACAGGCGTCTTGCGCCAGCCGGCATCGACCCACGACTCGACGTCGGCCGCGGGCACCTCCTGAGAGACGTTCTCGAAGGCGGGGTGGTAGACGGTGACGGTCTTGTTCTCGGCCATGGGAACTCCTAGATCGAGTGAATGCGGACTTGGGCGGTGTAGATGAAGCGCCGGAGGTTGGTGTTGTCGTACGGCAGCCAGGCCGGGCCGTTGACGGAGCGCACGCGAATGACAAACGCATCCGTGCCGACCGCAGTCCCCGGCAAGTCGTTGCGCAGGAAATCGCGGACCGCGTATGCCAGCGTCCGACCGCCTGCACGTGTGGTTGCGAAGCAGTCGAAGTCCACGATCGCGTCCTCATAGACGGAGAATTGGCCGTCGTCGGTGCCGCTGATCCGGGTGACTCGCACCGTGTCGCCGACGACTGTCGCCGGCAGCTCTGTGCAGTAGCGCGCCGAGGGACCACCGTCCTCGAGCGCAGCGATCAGGACCGGCTCGGCTTCAGCCATCGGGTGACCTCCGGCGTTCTCGTGACATCGGAGACGGACGGATCTACGGTGTCGGGCATGACGATGAATCAGATTGCGTGGCGGGTAACTGCCGCGATCTTCGGACTGCTGATCCTGGCTTTAGTGTTCGGCTGGATCTAGTCCTTCGCGGCGCTGAGCGCGCGGCCCAGCGTGCGGTGCGCAGGCGTGTTATGCCCGCCGAACTCGACCCAGATCGCGTGCTCCGAGTGGTTCGTGACCCGGCCGTACGCGCGTCGGGTGCCCCTACTGGACTCCTTGACACCGCTCGTGACCTCGAACTCGTACTTGTAACCCTCGCCGTACGGCGGCGCGTCTGGGGCGGTGGCTTCGGCTTCCGCCTTGACCTTCTCGGCGCGGCGGCGCATTTCGGCCTGCAGGAACTCCGACGTCAGCAGGTCGCCGATGCCGCGATAGGACGGGCGGTAGGTGCTCATCCTGTCACCCTCAACAGCCGCAGTACGGGCCCAGGCTCGTCGCCCGTGAACGGGTTGTGGAAGACCTGCGGGTCACCATCGACGTCGTAGATCACGCCGCGGGCGCGGATCTTGTCGGTCGGCGACGGAACTGGTGAGCCGGGGCTCAGGTAGATGGTCGGGTGCGTGAGGACCGTCTCCTGGCCCTGGATGAGCTCGGTCGAGCCCTCTGGGGCAAATGCACCACTCGCTGGGACCTCAGTTTCGGCGTAGATGTCGTTGCCGTCCGCGTCCTGGCCCGTCACCGCGCGGGTGACGATCGAGAACGTCTCCGGGAACGGGGGCGCGATCATGTCGGCTGGTCCCAGTCACCGTAGAACGGCGGCGTGACGACGTCAGCCGTGTTCTCGGGGATCTGCGCCCAGTATTTGCCGGCACCCGCGGTGGCAGGCGTCGGGTCGATCGTGAACGCGCCACCCGAGCCGGACAGGCGCCGCAAAGTCGCCTCATCGCGCGATGTGAGCCAAAGGCCGCCCCCGATGGCGCCGTAGGACGTCAGGTAGGGCCCTGTGGCCTGCGAAGCGGCGTTCTGCGGGTTCGTGAACGCTCGCGCCGCGACGGCCATGACTACCGCTTCCGCGCCCTCCGGTAGCGGTGAGACGACCGACAGGCAGAGCTTCTCGGCCATGCCGAGAAGAAGGTCGGCACGGTCGGCATCCACGTCGGAGCCCAGGAAGGTTGAGAGGTCGGCCGCGATCGGCGTTTCGTAGACCACGGCCGACCTCCCTTCCTAGTGCGATGCGCGAACGGATTACGACTCAGAAGGTCGCGGTGCCCTTCGTGTAGGCGACGAACGCGTTCTTGTCGCCCATGACGAACCCGAAGTACGCCTCCACGAGGAAGAGCGTCAGGTTCTCCTGGAACGCCGAGTGCCAGGTCGACCCGTCGTAGTAGCTGGCCTGGGTCGACTTCTGGATGGTGATGTCCATCCCCTGACCCCACGCCGCCTGCGACCAGTCGCCGCCGATGCCACGAAGGCCGGTGTCGGTGCCGCCCGAGCCCGAGCCGGCGATGGTGGCCTGCGAGGTCGCAGCCGTACCGCCGGTCAGGAGCCGCTGGTCGACCGAGAACGGAGCCGCAGCACCGTTCACGTTCGAGCCCGACGTCGGGAAGGTGATCGTGTACGGGCCGCCGGCCGAGCCGGTGACCGTCACGCCCGCGTAGATGCCGCCCCACGCCTGGATCGCCGTCTGCACGGTGGAGGCTGCAGCGTTGTAGGCGATCGTGGCGGAGTTGCCACCCGAGGACAGGACGAACGTGCCGCCGGTCGGGGTGCCGTTGATGGTGACCGTCTGCACGGTGTCACCTGCACGCCAGTAGAGCCCGGAGACGCCCTTCGAGAACCTGGTCGGGAACCCGGCGAGGCTGCCCGAGTTCGGGTTGGCGCCGTTGGCGTCGTTGAACAGCGGGCGGCCCTGCGTGTCGGTCTGGAGCAGCGCGTCGACCTTGAACCGCGGGTCGGCGGCGATGCCGGTGAAGTCGTAGTTCTTGTTCACGACCTTGCCGACGCCGTTGATGATGTCCGCGTACAGACCACCCGTGGCCTGCGAGGCGGTGCCCAGGGCAACCGAGTTCGGCGTCATGGCGAGGTACTCGCTGAAGGGACCGGCGCCGCCGGTCCGGGAGTCCTTGCCGTTGATGCACGCCTGGTCGAACGCACGAGCGATCGCGGTCGGCAGGTCCGACTGGAGCTGGTCGAGCAGCCCGGCCGGGTTGGTCATCACGACCTCGTTCGAGACCGGGACGAGCAGCGCGACCTTCTTGCCGGTCATCGTCTTGACGCCGACACCGACCTGCGAGGCCGGCTTGACGCCGCCCTCAGACACCCACCCAGCCTGGGGGACGTCCATCGGGACCGGGATCGCGGTCTGGGCGCTCACGGACAGCGGGACCTTGCGGGCCAGTGCCATGACTGCCGACTCTTCGGTGGCCTTGTTGAAAATCGGGCCGGTGATGGTGGGCGGCAGCAGAGTGCTGTTCGCCGCGTTCAGGTTGACAGCCATGTGTGGCTACTCCTTCGGAGGATGGTGCCCGTCAGCCGGGCATCGACTTGATGAGCGACGCGAACTGGTCGGCCGGCGTCCCCGCAGATCCGCCATTGGCGGAAGAGCCTTGGGAGTGGTCCGGCGCGGGAGACCGCGTCGTCGTCTGGTTGGTGGTGCCGAACTGCGACAGCAGCTCGTCGGCATCGGCCTCGAGGTCTTCCTTGCTCTCGCCCTGGAGGCGGCGAGCGAGGGAGGCCGGAAGGCCCTTGTCGAGAGCGACCGAGGCGATGAGTGCCTGACGCTCGTTCGTCGCGGACTGTTGCTGCAGTGCCGCGATCTGTTCCTGCGCACGCTCGAGGTCGGTCTTCGAGGCGGCTTCGAGCACGTCGTACTGCGACGCCTTCGGCTCGAGCTCCTGCACGCGCTTGTGGTTCTCCTTGGCGCGCTTCTCCCACTTGCGTGCTTCGGCCTGCCAGTCGATCTCCGGCTCGGTCCCTGCGGACGTCTGCCCTGCTGCCGCCTGGTCGGTCGCGGTGCTGTCGGTGTCGGACATGTGTGATCCTCCGTGCGGATGGATGTGCTTGAGCCGTGCGGCTCGGACCCGCTACTGCGGGACGTCTTGGTTGAGGCGACCCTCGAAGTGCTGGCGCCAGAGGTTGAGGGAGACGGCGCCGTGCTGGTCCTTGAGTGCCGCCCACTCGGCTGCCCACTGCCGGGCATGTGCGGTCGGCTCGTACTCGCCGAAGACCGGGACGACAACGCAGTGGCAGTGGTTGTGAAACTCGTTATCCTCGCCAGCGGAGTGCGCGGACGTGTAGACCGCGCCACGGCCCGCGAGCATTGCGCAGAAGTAGCAGCAACCAGGGCGGGTTTCGCGCGCCCAGAGACGGGCCCGACGGTCCTTCTCGACGGCCGCGATCGTGGTGAAGCGGCCCGTGTTCAGCGCCAGGCGCGTCATCGCACCTTCCATGCGCTTCTCCGCGCCGGCAAGGTCTGTCTGGGAGTCGGCGTAGACCCAGTCGAGGGTCTTCGCGAAGTGCTGTGGGGACGGCGCCGAGGCGAGCGCTGGTCGGAACGAGGACAGGATGCCGGCGTCGGTGCGTCGGCGGAGGTAGTCCCGCGCTGCCAAGCTGGCCGATCCCCGCGCGTACTGCTGGAGCAGCCCGTACAACTCCGCGCGGGGCAGGTTCGGCCAGTTGTCCCGGATGACTCGAACGAACGAGGCCGCAAGGCCCGCCTGAGTCAGATAGGCACTACTGGGCGGGCTTGGGGGCTGCGCCGCCACTGATGTCCGCCTGGAGTGACTTGTCGGTCCGGAAGTCCTTGGCGAGCAGCGACTTGCCCGCTTCGGCAAGGAACTCCTCGCCAGCCGCCTGCTGGTCGTCGATCGCCAATCGCTGCCGCTCGATGACGGTGTAGCCGAGCTTCTCGCGAGTCACATCCGAACGGGCCGGAATGGCACCCGCGGCGATCTGCTTGGTGATCGCGTCCGTCGTGGCGCCCGGCGTCGGCGTGGCGGCCGAGCCCCACAGTGTCTCGATCGTCTTGGCCTCTTCAGGCAGGACCCCGTTGTTGCTGATCTGCAGTGCCAGCCGCATGACGTTCTCCCAGCCACCGGAGAACGCCCGCTGCTTGCGCTCCGCACGACGAATGAGGCCGTTCTCCGCAGACCGGATCGCGTCAGCCGACGCGGGGTTCTGCGTGGTCTCACCGAGCATGTACGCCGGCAGACGGGTGACGGTCGCGAGTTCCTGCCGCAGCTCGCCCATGACCTTCGAGTACGCCGAGAGCTCACCGACCTGGAACTGGCCGACTGTGGGCATGTCGCCGTTGTCGTCCCGAGTGAGGGCGAGTACGCGGCCGAGATAGGTCTCCCATGCCGACTTCGCGTTGCCATCGGCGTCCTGGAACGCCGATTCGGACGCGCCGAGGATGTATCGCTGAGGGGCCGCGTAGAACTCCCGTGCGACCTCCATGCCGAGCAACGTCCGGCACCCTGCGTCGGTCAACGACATGATCTGCGAAGTGATCTCGGACTTGCCATCGCGCTCGCTCGTACGCTGGCGGTTCGCCAGACGGGCCACCGGTACGACGCCGAGGTTGTGCTGGTCGCGGTTCACAACATCCCAGCCACCGGGGCCTTGCTCGAGATGGATCGTCTCGCGAGGCAGGTAAAGCGTGGCCTGTTTGTTGCGGCCGTACTCGTCGCCGCCGTAGACCCTCAATGCGGCCGTGATCTCGCGCCACCGCGGGTCCCACAGCACGGCAACGTCGCGCGGGGACTCGACGGTCACTAGTGGTGATCCGTCGTCGTTCGTACCGACTGAGACGTACTCGCAGCCGTAGATCAGCGCGTCGAGGTGGGCTAGCTGGCTCTCCTCGTCGAGGTTGTTCGCCTGCCAGATGTTCCACAGCTCGTCGTCGCCCTCGCTGGATGAGGCGTAGCGGAAGCCCTCGACGTCGAGGCGCTCGTCGAGTGTGTCCACGACCGTTGCCGGCCACCCGACGACGGTGTGCAGCCCGCGGACCTGCGGCGGGATGCTGATGCCGAGGTCGCGGATCAGCTGATTGCCGTCGTAGTAGGCATCCAGAAGCTGAAGGTCTGTCAGCAGTGTCGAACGGCGCTGGTCGAGACGGTTGACGAGAGCCTGCTCGTCTGCGGTGAGTGCCAGGAGGGGGAGCGCGGGAACGATGGAGACGGTCACGCGCTCACCTCGCTCTCATTGGAGGACGACGACGCGCCCGCTGCCTGAACTGGCCTTGCTCTTGAGGCTCACCTGGCGCCACAGCATCCGGGCGCCGATCGCACAGACGGCTAGGTCGACCTTGCGCTTCGAGCGGCGGTGCTCCTTGCCAATGGAGACCCCGTAGCGGCCCTCGCGTCGGCGAGCGTTCTTCATGTGCGAGCGCAGACGGTCGCTGTCGGCGTACTGCGCGCGACCGTTCTCGAGATCGTCGGCGAACTGCGAGACGGCCGGCTGAAACAGCTGCTGCGCAGACGGCTTGAGCATGTCGAACGCAATCGCGTGCTGCCTGTCGCCGGATTTCACTGGCCAGTAATCACGCTTGAGGCGCCGCTGGTACTTGGTGTGCCACTGGTCAACGGTGGGCCACCAGAACCGGTCGTCGTCAATCGCCTGGTCGTCCTTCGCGTGCGACGGGTCGAACCAGAACGCGACCACGATGAAGCGCTCCATCGCTTCGTCGACCGCGGCTGACAGCGCGGAACGGTCGACGATCGCGCCGTCACCGGGCTGTTGGAAATGCAGCACTTCGAGGAGTCCATCGGAGAGACGACAGGCGATCAGACCGGTGGAGTCGTCTGACTTCGAGCCATCTCCGAACATCACGACCCGCTCGCCGTCCGCGATGCGCTCGCCGTGAAGCCGGTTCCGCGGATCGTCGACCCACGTGGGCTCGACCCAGGCATCCTCGGTGCCAGTGATCTGGTTGTACCACTTGCGGCGCGACTCGCTCGCCGAGTTGTCAGGATTCAGGATGCTCTTGACGATCCGGCCATTCGGGCGCGTGTCGAGCCACGTCGCATCGCCAGCGATTGATCGCACCACACCTGGAGCAGCGGCGGCCGTCAGTGGGGCACGCGGAGGAGCCTCAAGGGAGTCCCACATGACGCCGTAGTCCATCTGCGTCGCATGGTCACCCTGCGTGGATTCCCACGCCTCGCGAGCACGCTCGGCAACCGAGTCGCGGCCCGGGCGGTAGGCGTTGAAGATGTCGAGAATGCGGGCTGGCGCCTCGATCGACGACTTGGCCGCATTACCCTCCATCGCACCGACCATCTCGTGACCACCATTGGTGGCGGTCCAGTTCTGGGTCTCTGCGCGCACGATCTGGTGGGGCCGACCGCCTTCGACACTGTCCGGGTTCGACGTGATCGCCTCGATCTGCCGGCGGTCGCCGTCAGACCACACGTTCAGCTTGCCGATCTGGATGCCGTAGTGCTGGCGCGTCTCCTGTGGGATCAGCCCCGGAAACAGCTTCATCGTGTTCTGCGTCTGCACCTGCGAGACCGCGACGATCTGAGTCCACGCTTCGGGGTCGTCGCGACCGACGGGACGGTCACCCTCCCAGTGGTCGAACACGACTGGTGCATGCAACGAGCCAGCCGAGATCCCAGCCGCGGTCGGGTCCTTGCCCCAGCCCTTCAGTCGCTGCAACGCCGCCGAGTGGAACGTGAAGTCACCCAGCGGCGACTCCGGCTCGACCGCGTAGTACCAGAGCAGAAACCGGGTCTGCTCCGGCGTCCACATCCACGGCGTGCCGCGCTTGTCGGTCAGCCAGTACGTTGTCCAGGACAGGAAGCCCCAACCCAGCGTCGCCGCCGGCAGCAGCCAGCCCGACTCGGGCGACCACTGCCATGTCGGACCGATCCGCACGGGTTCCCATTCGAGATCCTCGGGCGGCGTCGACTGCTGCAGAAGTTCGCGGTAGTGACGCTCGATGTCACGGTAGTCGGCCTCGCGTGAGAGGTGAAGGGCCGGTCCCGCGTTAGCCGGTCGCGCCACGCTGAGCCCAGCGCGACTGTGCAGCCGATCGCTGCTGGTTCGGCCGCTCGCCACCCGGCTCGTCCGGGAGCTTGAGCTGCTTGAGGAACGCCTGCCGAGCCTTCCGCTGCTTGTCGATCGACCCGATCATCGGGTGCTCGACCTCCTGGCCCATGCTGCCCTTGGACATGTACGGCCGACCCAGATCACGCCATGCCTTCTGAAACTCGGCCAGCATGTCGGTCGCAGCACACGCATCCTCGAGAGTCGCCAGCTCGTCAGCCCGGAGGTCATAGCGGGTCGTGACCTCCTGCCAGAGCAGGGAGCCCGGCTCCGCCAAGGTCTCAGGTGCGGGTTCATTCATGGTTCCTCCTGTGCAGGAGTCACGCATCGGCCGTGCGGCTTATGCGTGTGGTGATTTGAAAAACGGGTGAAGACCGCACGCATGGTCTGTGGTGCTATACCACTTCGGGGTCCGACGGGGTGGACTTAGGGCTATCTCCCCAGTCCTATGCGTCTGGTGGTATGACTCCTGGATGCGCCTCGCCCTGCGTGCTGCGTCGTCGCTGCTGTCCTCGTGTGCGCTCGCTCTGCGTCTTGCGTGCGTGGCACGGAGGGCACACGCCCTGGAGGTTGCCGGGTTCGTAACGAAGATCGGGAGCAGCCTCGCGGTTGACGATGTGGTCGACCTCGGTGCTGACTTGAATGCAGCAGTCGTATTGCAGCCGGCAGATCGGATCACGGCGGAGGATCTCAGTCCGGAGTTCTCGCCACCGTCGGGTCGAACCCTGGCCCCATCCCATCAGGAATGTCCGTCGCCACCCTCGCTCGGAGCATGGCCGGGACGGAATCCCGTGGCGCGCTTGTGAAGGTTCGAGCAGAGGCCCTTGACGACACCGGGCCCGATGTACTTGCCGAGCTCTACAACACACCGGTCGAAGTCGCCGGGTGTGCCCCACTGGATCTTGGCAGCACCCTCCCCCTCGGCCCAGTAGCGCATGAGGCGTTCGGTGTCAGCGGGGTGGCGCGCTTGTCCTCCGGTGTTCACCATGCGAGCCCTCCTGAAGCGGCGTAGTGTCTTTGCGCATGACGACGGTCAAGGGCCACATGGGCAGTGTGGAGTTCGACGGCGCGACAGTGACGATCGAGAAGTCGCTGCGTGGGCGGCAGACGATCCTACTCGAGCACGTGACGTCGGTGGGCATCGTCAACGCTGGCGTCGGTATGCGGGCGATCAGGTTCTCTGTGGCCGGCGGGTCTACTGCTGGGCGGTCAGTGGCGCTCGGATCTCATCGCGACCTGGCGAGTGACCCGTACGCGCTGACGTTCCGGAAGAAGTACCTCGGCGAGTTCGAGCAACTGGCTCAGGCTGTGCTTGCCGCACGATCCACGAGCTAGTCGCCGTCATCCTCATCCGCCTGAGCGTCCAGCCCGATCCCGATCGCCTCGCGGAACAGCTTCACGCAGGTGACGACAGCCTCGGCCAGTGCGTCCGGGTAGTCGGTCTCAACCTCGACGTCGGTGCTGACGAAGTCACCGTCGGCGAAGTGGTAGCTGGCCGTGACCCTGGCGCTCATGGTGCGAGCGCAGCCCAGCGGTCGGTCAGCACGTCGATGTCCGCCTGCATCTCGGCCGCGGTGCTCGGGATGACGGCCTTGGCCTTGCGCACGTTGAGCGCGACCATCGCCGCCTCGAGCGTGGCCCGGTCGGCGTCGGTGGGCACGGAGATGTGGCGCAGGTTCACGATGCCGCCCTGTGCCGCCTTGACCCCGGCGAGCCAGGCTGCGAGGTCGTCGTCGAACTCCCTGCGTGCGACCGTGGCCATGGCTGCCCCCTGACGCCGAGGATCTAGGTCAAGCTCTCGATGTGAGCGACGAGTTCTGGGGTGAGCTGAAACCATTCGCCATTGACACGCAGATGTGCGAACTCGTGGTGCCGTTGCCGCTCGAGGCTCGCCCCGCCAACCTCGGTGGCAAGCACCTCGTCGTAGGGCAGTGCACGCAACCGTTCGGCGAGGTTCGTAGTGAAGCCGATCTTCACGCGGTCAGCGAAGCGTAGGTAGTACACCACCGCTGGGCGCCTCGCGGGTGCAGGTCGGGCAGTGGGAGCTTCGTCGTGGATGGCGTCGGAGATGATGTCCCGCACGCCGTTCCAGAAGGCTTCTCGTTGCCCAGGTGGCGCGTTCCTGATGGCAGCGATTGCCTCGGACATTGCGCTAACCTCGTCCACGTCGACTCCTCCAAGTCGGCCACGGCCCCGGACGTTGGCGCGTCGCGGGGCCATTCTGTGCACGGACACAGGTGTCCGTGCGATTAGTGTGACACAAGCGAACGTCGTTTCCGCAACAGCTGGCGGTCGTGTGTCCCAACCGTTTTGGTGACTTGATGCAGCCAGTAGACCTTGGCTCGCCCACACTTGCCGACCGCAGCGATCTGCTCGCGGCGAACGATCTGCCGGACGGCGCTGGAGCTGATGCCGAGGAAGGCTCCAATCTCAGCCGCAGTGAGTGGGCGCCTGCCTTGCGCGTCAATCATGCGATCACTTGCCGGACACGGGCCGGAGTGACGCCGAGGTATGCGGCGAGGTCGGCGACGGTTGCGGCTCCTGCTCTCATGCTGGCAGTTGCGAGTCGCACGTCCGGCACAGATGTGCGACAACCTCGCCGCCAGTCTCGACGGTGACGACCTCGAGGTGGCGACACGGGCCCTTGACGTACGTCGGTTCCATGCTGCCCCAGTGGCGCAGTTCGACCCACTCCCAGCGTTCATCCAAGTCCGCGCTCATGCCGTCGCCTCCTCGTTCGCCATCTCCAGTTTTGCACGAAGCGCGAAGTTGTACTCGGCTTGCGTGTAGCGCCGCCGACACCGCTGGCATGTCCAGAAGTCCTCGAAGCCCTCGCGCTCGGTGAGCCGTCGCTCGAGACTTCCACCGCACTCGAAGCACCCGACGTTGGCGCGGTCGCCCTGTCGCGCGTCGTGCAGCACGGATTCGAGGTGTGCGCGACATCGGCGCAGATCGTGGGCGAAGTCCTCGAAGGGCATGTGCGGATACCCGGCCATGTAGGTCATCTGCCTGTCGAGGTAGTCGACGTATTCGGACAGCGTCCCGGCAGTCAGTGGTTCGTCGTGCTCGAGCTCGGCACGCCAGGTCATATCCCAGGTTCCAAGCACTGTCATCGGGTGCAGTTCGCCGCTGGTGCCACAGCCCAGGCACGCCTCGTTGACCAGCAGCGGACATTCCTTGCCGTGGCGCGATGTCTCGATCCAGCCTTCGGGCAGCCGGCCGGACAGGTATGACGCAGCCGTATGCCCCCAGCGTTCAGGGTCGACGGTCGGGCCCAGCAGGGTCATTGCCTCCGAGCGTGTCCCGCGGTGGAGAACCTCAGGTGACAGTGCCCCGCACTTCGCCGCGATGGCGTGGAGGTCTTCCCGCGTCGAGCCGAGACATTCGGCGCAGGTGCCCTCGACGTGGGTGTAGCCACAGACGCGGCAGTGCGGTTCTCCGCATGGCTGACAGCCGGGGCAGTCGCCGCCCGCGCAGTCGTCCTCGTGCCGTCCGGGCAGGATGCGCGGCTCGGCGTGGCCGGCGAACTTGCAGTTCACGGGGTCTCCTCGAGGTATGCCCGCGCCACGGCGGTCGCGCCTTCGTTCGTGTCGGAGTAGAAGTCGATCTCGCCGTCAGGCTTGCGTGCGAACCGCAGATAGCCCTTGATGCCAGACGCTTGCTCGATCGCGACGTTCATCAACTCGGCGGTCGGCTCCATCTCGTCCTGACACACAGCCTCAGACCGGAGCCAGTCGGCGACGGCGTGCCATCGTGGGTCAGGGTCCTGACGCATAGCCTCGGCGGCTCGCGTCCAGAGGTCCGTCCTGCTCATGCCCCACCGCCCGGCCCGCAGCACCCTTCCGCACACCAGGGGTCCTCCCAGACCACGACGTTCGCCGCGGTCAGCAGCCTCGCCGCCTGCTCGGCCTCCTCCGGGGTGTCGTGGTAGGTGGTGTGCGTCGTGTGGCCGACGAGGTGGTCGACGCGCCAATCGCCGGTCATGCGTGCACCTGCTCGAGGCATGGCCCGCAGGTGACTTGCTCGATGTCACCGGTGACCCACTCACCGAGACCGCCATCGCAGGCCGTTCGGCCACGCTCTTGTGGGCCGCTCTCGTCGACCAACATCAGGTGGACCGGCAGGGGAGTCAGACCGGCTGCGACCTCCTCGGCCATCAGGGCCACAGACTCGTCGCTCAGTCGGTGCCGGAGTGGGCGGAGGCTCATCGCGTCGCCTCGAATGCTTCGATAGCGTCGCCGATTAGCTGCTCAACGCGCTGAGCGAGTTCGACCTGCTTGCGCGCCTCATTGCGGAGTCCGCGCAATCGCCCGTAGTTGACCGGGCGTGTGTCGAAGAGCATCTGACTCAGGTAGCAGGCGAGCACTTCCAGTTGTGCTCGGCGGGCCGCATGGAACGCCGCCTTGGCCGTATCGATGGCCTCTTCTGGCGTGAACGCCTTCACATGCGGCTCTGGCACCGCTCGCAACAGGTTCGTTGGTCGTCGCTCACTCACGGCTGAACCTCCTCAACCGCCGCAGCGGCCTCTCGATGTGTCGGACAGGTCTCCCGTGCCACCCCGCAACCACAGAGTCGCCCCTTGGCGCGCGCGAGCTGTGCGCGGGCCAGGCTGGCGTCGAGGGTGACGTGGAAGGAGTCGGTGGGGGACTCGGGGCGCTCGTCGCGTACCAGCGCATCGGTGCGACAGCCGCCGCAGTTGTGCGCCCACTGGCCGACGTGCTTGGGGCACTCCTCGTGCCGCTTTGGTGCGTGGGTGCGCATCGCGGTTGATCCACCGACTGCGGCAGCTTGACGCCACGGCCCTTGCTCGAGGACGCGCTTCGGGGTGTCGCTGGCGGGCTGTCCGTCGGTGTTCGTGTCGCAGGCGACGAAGACGAGGGCCACGGCAGCGTCGCGGTAGGCCCAGGCTGACATGTGCTTGCGGATGAACGACGTGAGCGAGCTGATCGGCCAGTCGGGGCGCAGCGCGTCGAGCGCGTGGGCGAGGCGTCTGATCTCGTTGTCGTTCATCGCCAAGTCCAATCGCCCGGCTCGCGCGGTACAGACTGCACTTGGATTTGGAGGCAACCACAACTGCTAGAAGCAGTAGTAACTACAGTCTGGTTCTGGTTCTGGTTCTGGACCCAGCACGGCCCGGCGTGACGGGCGTTGTGACGGCCTCTGGTTGTCCCAGTGGGACAGACGGCGGGACTCCCGCTGTGACGGATGGTGGTCATACCGACCTCAGTCCCTTCTCTACGGCGGCTTCGAGTTGTGCTCGTTCGGCTTCCTTGCGGGCTCGGTACTCGGCCTTGCGGGCGGTCTCGGCCTCTCGTCGCTCTTCCCACCAGGCGCGCGGCTTGTTCCAGTCGAGGTAGTCGTGGATCTCGTAGCCTTCG
>Ga0157372_10000533_pt1 | contig 42015 bp, 23 predicted proteins | sample C55metaG_FD_115307 | JGI IMG/M metagenome (GOLD analysis project Ga0157372, IMG submission 115307) | Corn rhizosphere microbial communities from Kellogg Biological Station, Michigan, USA - C5-5 metaG | ecosystem: Host-associated > Plants > Roots > Rhizosphere > Soil | place: USA: Michigan...
AGCGCTGCGCGGCGAGCCCAGCCGCCATCTTGCGCCGGAGTGCTTTATTTCCTTCCTACAAAATCATGATCAGGTTGGAAATCGCGCTTGCGGAGAGCGCATCGCCTGCCTCAGCTGTGCCGCCGCACTGCGGGCGATGGTTGCGGTCCTGCTGCTCGCGCCCTCTCCTCCCTTGTTATTCATGGGGGAGGAATTCGGTGCGACAACACCGTTTTTGTTTTTCTGCGATTTCAGTCCGGACCTGGCAGAAAAGGTCCGCCAGGGGAGGAGAGAGGAGTTCCGAAACTTCGAGCAGTTCCGCACTCCTGACGGGCAGAGCCGAATTCCCGATCCTAATGATCCGGCAACGTTTTTGGGATCAAAACTGGACTGGAATTGCCTCAACCGCGGGGCTCACGCCGATTGGCTGAGAACATACCGCGCCCTACTTTCGGTTCGGCAGCGGAAGATTGTGCCTGTGTTGCGCGACATCGCCCCGGGAGCGGCACGGTATCACACTCTCGGGCCAAGTGCCGTGTTTGCCTCATGGGAATTCGCGAGAGGTGGCACTCTCGAATTGTTCGCCAATTTCGGGCGGGACCCCGTACCCGGTCTCAGTAAGCCCACCGGCCACCTTATTTATGCCACGTCCCGCGAGGACGAATGGTATGGCGTACATGTGCCCGCATTTTCCGCCGCCTGGTTTCTGAACGATGACAGACTCTGAGATTCCACAATCGACTTACCGCCTCCAGTTCAATCGCGCCTTCACCTTCGCCGATGCGATTCTGGTCATCCCTTATCTGGCGGAACTGGGAATCTCGCATGTCTACGCGTCTCCTTATCTGCGTGCCCGGCCCGGCAGCCTGCACGGTTATGACATAGTCGATCACCACCAGATCAATCCCGAAATCGGAACACAGCAAGAGTATGAGCGCTTCGTTGCGGTTTTGCACGAGCACGGCTTGGGGCAGATCCTGGACATCGTTCCCAATCACATGGGGATCATGGGCGGAGATAATGCCTGGTGGCTCGACGTCCTGGAGAATGGAGAAGCTTCCGCTTATGCCGATTTCTTCGATATCGATTGGTATCCGCTGAAGGGCGAATTACAAGGCAAGGTCTTGGTTCCGGTACTCGGTGATCAGTATGGCACCGTCCTCGACCGGGGCGAACTGAAGCTCACCTTCGATCAGACAGCCGGCGAACTCAGCATCGTCTACTTTCATCACCGCTTTCCCATCGACCCTCGGGAATATCCCCGGATTCTGGGTAAAAACCTCGGCGAGCTGGAAGATCGGCTGGGCGCCCAAAACCAAGACTTGCTCGAACTCGAGAGCCTGATCACAGCCTTCGAGCACTTGCCAAGCAGGGAGGAGGCTTCGCCAGAGAAGCGCGCCGAACGGGTTCGAGATAAAGAGATCCACAAGCGACGGCTTGCTTCCCTGTGCTCCCGTTCGATGGCGGTCTCGGAGTTTCTGGAACGCGCGGTCGAGAAGATTAACGGCTCTCCCGGATACCCGAGCTCTTTCGATCAGCTACATGAACTGATCAAGAAGCAGGCCTTTCGCTTGGCTTACTGGCGAGTGGCCGCCGACGACATCAACTATCGCCGGTTCTTCGATGTCAACGACCTTGCAGCGATCCGGCAGGAAGACGAACGCGTTTTCCAGCAGACACACGAGTTCATCTTGCGAATACTCCATGAGGGGAAAATCGACGGGCTGCGGATCGATCATCCCGACGGACTATTCGACCCTCAGCAATACTTCGCACGCCTGCAACAAGCCGGGAATGGTTCCAAACGTCCCTACATCGTTGCTGAAAAGATCCTCACCGGGGATGAGGCGATCCCCGAGAACTGGCCCATTGATGGGACCACGGGCTACAACTTCCTGAATCTGGTGAATGGCCTTTTCGTCGAGTCGGCAAACGAAAAGAAAATGAATTGGATTTATCGGAGGTTTATTGGAGAGAACGTCAGCTTCGAAAACTTGGTATATGAGTGCAAAAAATTAGTGATGGACACTTCCCTCAATAGCGAACTGAACGTTCTCGCCAATGATCTCAGCCGCATTGCCCTTTCCGACCGCCACACGTGCGATTTCACCCTGACGAGTTTGCGCGATGCGCTCACCGAGATCGTGGCACTTTTTCCCGTGTACCGGACTTACCAAAATCAGCAAGACCTGTCGTCGAGCGATCAGGTCTATATCCATCAGGCGGTAAACAGCGCCATTGCCAGAAACAGCGCGGCCGAGCCTTCGGTCTACGAGTTCATTCGCGAACTTCTGTTGCGGGAACGGCAGGAAGGTCGGCCTCAATATTATCAACGCGCCGTGATGCGCTTTGCCATGAGGTTTCAGCAATACACCAGCGCTCTCATGGCGAAAGGCTTCGAGGACACCAGTTTCTACCGCTATAACTGCCTTGTCTCGTTGAACGAGGTGGGGGGGAATCCTCTCCGGTTTGGCATCTTGGCGGAAGAGTTCCATCGGCAGATGGCGGAGCGGGCGCGGAATTGGCGGCACGAAATGAGCACAACTTCCACTCACGACACCAAGCGCTCGGAGGATGTGCGCGCCAGAATCGACGTGGTGTCGGAGATGCCGCTGGTGTGGCATCGACACGTAAGACGCTGGCATCAGCTCAATCGCGAGAAGAAGACCCGTTTGCGCGTTGACGATGCTCCGGATGAAAACGATGAGTATCTGTTCTACCAAACATTGGTGGGTGCGTGGCCTTTCGAGCCAGCCGAGTTGCCTGACGAGCCCTTCGTGCGGCGGATGCGTGAATACATGCGAAAAGCCGTACGCGAAGCCAAAACGCACACCACCTGGGCCAATCCCAATGAAGCCTATGAAAGCGCAGTCATCAGTTTTGTGGAAGCCGTTCTGCAATCCCGGGCTTTCCTTGAGAGTTTCGTGCCCTTTCAAAGAGACATCGCATACTTTGGAATGCTGAACAGCCTTTCCGAAACCTTGATCAAACTGACCGCACCGGGAGTTCCAGATATTTATCAGGGTGCGGAGATATGGGATTTCAGTCTGGTAGACCCAGATAATCGTCGGCCCGTCGACTACCAATCCCGATTTGCTGTCCTACAGGAGCTTAAGAAACAAGTCACGGCAGGCGCCGAATGCCCGGAAACCCAGTTGTGTTCTATGACTCAGAAAATGGAGGATGGCCGCATCAAACTGCACACCATCGCAGCGACCCTCGGTTTGCGCAAACAATGGCCGAAACTGTTTCGCGATGGCGACTATCTTCCCCTCCCTGTAAGTGGACCTAAGTCGAGGCATGTGTTGGCATTCGCGCGAAGATGGGAGAATCAGTGGCTGATCGTGGCGGTTCCTCGGCTTTGTGCCGAATTGCTCGAGTACAAGCGTCATCTACCTTGCGGGGGAGACATCTGGCAGGAAACCAGGTTGGAACTCCCCGAGATGGCGCGGGTGAGGTTCCGCAATGCGCTGACCGGAGAATGGGTAGACGGAGGTCAGGGTGATTCGTCGCCTTCGATCCCGGCAGGCAACTTGTTTCGCAGATTCCCTCTCGCCTTGCTCACGGCGTCGTTCTGAATCGAAGCGGGTGCAGCCTCAGGCGTCCGCCGGCCATGTTCCTCATCAGGCCACGCCAAGCTCGCAAATCAGGAAGCGCGACTTCGACTGAGGCCAATCGGTTTCGCGCGTGATCAAACGGCGCGAGGTCCGCGAATGAAGTGCAGGACCAGTGCAATCAGCGCTACGACCAGCAAGATGTGAATCATTGCGCTGGCTACGTGAAAGACACCCCAACCAAGAATCCACGCGATCAAAAGAATAACGAACAGAATCGTGAAGATACTCACAGAGCCTCCAGTGAATGTCTCGGATCTCCCGAGCAAGCAATACGATGAGCCTTTGGGTGGCAGCCGATGCATTCTTAGGCGCTCCTACAGAATGACCCGATTCAGATTGCAACCGAATATTTGCTGCCTTCAGGGGCGAGAGCGGGCAACCGAAAAGCTTGCAATTCGTAACAAAACAATGTAAAAGGAAACTTCGCTGGAGGAAGGCTTGTCTCGAGCGGATGGAATGCTGAACGAAGAGCGCCGTCGCGAGATTCTGCAAATGCTCGGACGCGATGGCCGGGTGCTGGTCAAGGAGCTTTCCGCACGCTTCCGCACCTCACAGATCACGATACGCAAAGATTTGGAGATTCTCCAGGGGCGTGGACTGGTACACCGCACCCATGGTGGAGCATTGACTCCACCGAGCGGTGCGCTCAATGACCTTTCGGTGCAAGAGAAAGAAAAGATGCATCGGATGGAGAAGATCCGGATTGCGCAAGCGGCCGTGCGGATGGTCGAGGAAGGTCAATCGGTGCTGCTCGACTCGGGCACGACAACTCTGGCGATTGCACGAGCTTTGCGCAGCTTTCGCAATCTGACGGTTATAACCAACGCGGTAAACATCGCCGCCGAGCTTGCCAACTCGGAAATTGAAGTCATTCTCACCGGTGGAACAGTGCGCAAGAATTCGTTCTCGCTAGTGGGGCCCCTGGCGGAAGAAACCCTTCGGCAACTCAGTGCAGACGTGCTTTTTCTCGGTGTGGATGGTTTCGATACGAGGCTAGGGCTGAGCACTCCGAACCTCCAAGAAGCAAAAGTCAACCGCGTGATGGTGGGGATCTCGAGGAAAGTGGTAGCGGTTTGCGATTCCAGCAAGTTTTCTCGCCGCAGCTTGTCTTCGATCGTTCCTCCCAATGCAATTCATCACGTAATCACCGACCGAAAGATTGTGAAATCGGACCAACAGAACCTGAAGGACTTTGGAGTTCAGATCACGATCGTCTAGTTGGAGCTATGGCGCTTACCGAACTTCAATCGCAGACGCACATGGAGCGGGAGATCCTCTCGCAACCGGAGTGCTGGAGCGAATGTCTGAGGTCCTTGGAGACCGATCCTATCGTGCGCGCCATCGCGGTCGACCTTGATCCAGGTGCTGAATGGCTTTTCATTGGGTGTGGTACCAGCTACTACCTGGCGCTCGCGGCGGCAGCTAGTTTTTCTGCAATTTGTGGGCGCCCGAGCCGTGCCCTTCCGGCATCAGAGGTCCTTCTGTTTCCCGAGATCGTAACTAAACGAAACACGGTCGCCGTTTTGATTTCCCGTTCCGGTCGCACCACGGAGACGGTGAAGGCCATGGACCTTCTCAACGCTCGTGATGATATTAGGACCATCACGGTGACCTGCGCTTCCGATTCTGCGTTTGCCACCCGGGCGGATTATCCGCTCGTGCTTGCTGCGGCCTACGAAGAAAGCACGGTGATGACACGTTCATTCAGCGCCATGCTGCTTGGCTTGCAGTTTCTTGCCGCGAAGCTGGCCAATAACCCCGAAGTTTCCCGACAGCTCGGACAACTTCCACCGCTCGCGAAACCGCTCTTTGCGTCTGTACCCGAGCAAGTGCGAGAGTTTGTCGCGAAGCATGAGTTCGATGACTACGCGTTTCTCGGGCAAGGTCCTTTCTACGGCGTGGCCTGTGAAGCCGCCTTGAAAGTCATGGAAAGCTCATGCAGCTACGCACAGAGCTTTCACAGTCTGGAGTTTCGCCATGGGCCGAAATCGATTGCCGGTCCAAGGGTACTCGTGGGTTTCTTTATTTCTGAAACAGGATACTCGGCTGAAATCGATCTGCTTGAGGAAGTGAAGAGTCTTGGATCGAAGACATTCGTGGTTTCACCAAAATCCGAGACGCGTGTAAAAGCCGCTGCGGACATTCTCATTGAGGTTCCTAGTCTCGGCGTGGAGTGCACACGACTCGCTGCCTGCATTCCCTGGGGCCAGCTTCTCGGACTTTACACCGGGCTGAAGAAAGGACTTAATCCCGATTCCCCCCGCAACTTGAGCCAAGTCGTCATTCTCAACGACATCTCCTAGGACCTGATTGCCCAACTTCGACATCACCATCGCTGGCGAGATTAATCTTGACCTGATTCTGTATGGGCTACCCGTCGAGCTGCCCCTGGAGCAGGAACTCCTGGCAAGCGGCCTCGAGGTAACCCTCGGGAGTTCCTCGGCCATCACCGCGCATAACTTGGCCGCCCTAGGATCGAAAGTTGGATTCATTACCCGCGTCGGGCGTGACCAGCTGGGAGAGATCGCCGTGGACCGCTTGCGCGCGATGCACGTGGACCTTGACCGCATCACCCACTCGGAACTGTCCCAAACCGGATTGACCGTGCTCCTGACCCACGGCGGGCCGCGCCACATTCTCACCTACCCAGGATGCATGTTCGAGATGTCGCTTGCGCATCTGGATATCGATTATCTGAAATCAGCGCGCCACTTTCATCTTTCATCGTACTTTCTGCATCGGGCTCTGCTGCCGGAAATGGCAAGCCTGTTCAAAGAACTCAAGCAGGCGGGACTCACCATTTCACTTGATACCAACGATGATCCGGCCGACCAGTGGGGGGATGGAATCGCCGGGGTACTTCCCTACGTAGATGTGCTGATGCCGAACGAGCGGGAAGCTTGCAAGCTGGCGGGTACGGAAGACTTCAAAAAGGCGGTAGAAAGCCTACTGAAGGATATTCCCTTGCTGGTCGTGAAGCGTGGCGCAAACGGTGCGACGGCCTTCACGACGGAGGAAGAAGTCTCGGTGAAAGCGATTCCGGTCGAGGTGGTCGATCCGGTGGGCGCAGGCGACAGCTTCAACGCGGGATTCCTGCATAAGTGGACGCAGAGTAAGCCGCTCGTTGAATGTCTGGCCTACGGCAACCTTGCTGCCGCCTGCTCTACCACCAAGCCCGGCGGCACCGAAGCATTTCGCAATGCTCCCTATTGGAAGGCGTTCTTTGCCGCCCACGCTGCACGTTAGCTATTCCTTTTCCGCCTCAACCAGCAAGCTGCCTTTGAATCCCACGTTCAACGTGGGAGAGGAAGCGTCGACTTCGCCGAGTTCTCGAAGGTTAACGTAATCTTTCACCCGGTACTTCCCCGCCGGCAGTCCTCTTAAGTCAACCTTTCCTTTCCATGATGTCTCCGGCGTTGCTGCGTAAAAGGCGTAATACATGCGGCCATCTTTTTCGATCGCATACGCCTCGGGAACGTCGTAGCCATAGACGTAGAGGTTCTTGAAGTCTCCACTGGAAAGCATTTTGGAGTTGTAGAGGTCGGTCCACTTTTTCCAGTGCTGCTCCTTATCAGGCGTAAGTGCAACCTTGGCGAACTTGGGGTTGCTTGTCGGCCAAGTGAACTTCGTGCCCAACACTCCACCGGTGCCCAAAGTGGATGAGAAGTCGCGGCCGTGCTCCGTCCATTGACCTCGCGCGTCCTTGGACATCTCGGAGAGTTCGACGTGATCTCCATACACTGCGGCTGCCGGCCCGAGGACCGCTTTGTACATCTTGACCCGGCGACGTACCTGAACTCCGCCGACGGGGTCCGCGGTGACCGCCTGGTCCATGTAAGGAAGCCACGCCAAGTTCGGCGCCGTCCCACAGGGACAGATTTGCGTGACGCTGTCGGGCTTCAACTCGCGAGTGGTTTGGTAGATCACTCGATAGACGTCAGCCACGGCTTGAACCGAATCCTGCGGCGACTTGTGATGATGCTTGGGGTTGTAACACGCCGGAACCGTGTAGATATTGTCAAGCTTGTGGCCGTCGAAGCCCCAGTCACGAATGAACTTCTCGGTGAGTTTCTTGTGATACTCCTGCACCTCTGGAAGCGCTGGGCACATTACCGCCAGGTCACGGAACATGTGCGCCGGCTTGCCATCTTTGTTCAGCACCAGCCAATCGGGATGCTCTTTGGCTACCTGCGACACAACATACTTGTGGGACTCCCATCGACCGATCCCATCCTCAGCCGTGAGCGGATACCACCAGATTTGCGCCTTGATTCCCTGTTTATGGAAATCATCCACCATCTTCTTAATGGAGTCGTCAGGAAAGGTTTCCTTGCGTGGCTCCCAGTCACCGTAAGTGTTGAACCAGCGATCGTCGAGTGTTGCCCAATGAATACCCAGTTCTTTCAATTTCGGAATCGTTCCCAGCATGTCTTTCGGCGTCACGTTGAATTCGTAACCCCACCCGCACCATGCAATGCCGAAATCTTCGCGATTGGGTTTGGCCAGTTGCCATCCTTCTTTTTGCAGAGCCTCTGACCAAATGTGTAAAGGCTCATAGAAATCACCTTGATAGATCGCGAGGAAGGTGCGCGGCGTCGCAAAGTCGTGGCCTGGCTCGATGGAAGTCTCGGGCGCCATGCTGACCTTGGTATTGATTCGCTCGTCCTGGGAAACGTCAACTGGGAGAGAGAGCACTTCGGGAATGGTCTCAATGTGTCCGATGGCGACACCCAGGGACCTAGTCCAGAACGCCACCACGGGAACTCCGCCACCCACCCCTTCATGAACTACCGCGCCCATCACATTCGGCCGGGAAAAATGTGCCGGCATGGGCAAGATCTCGTCTTGTCCCCATTCGTAGCTCGCGCCCTGAAACGACCAGAGCTGATGGGGCTTGGCCGAGGGATCGGCAAGTGAGGCATTGATGCGGTGTTCCTGAAGCGAGAAGCGGTTGAGCTGGACCGGCTTCGATCCGCTGTTATGGAAGGAGGCAGACCAGATAGCGAGAGTTGGAAAATCGTCGTACACCTCGAGGGAGATTCTTTCCTCGAGGGGCGACCCGGTACTCTTCGCGGTGGCTTCAACCCGTTTGCCTGCCGGGCCGAGCTTCCCATTGCTGTCGGCGATCGAAACAGTTGTTGGGTCAATCCGAAAATCATCGACTGGTCTTCCGTCCACAGTGACTGCGCTGCCGCTTTGATTGGGGCGGGGATCGTCAAGCGTCTGCTTCACACCGTTTGCCACGAGCGATGCCCGAACATATGTGCGGGGTGAGAGATCGAACTCTGCAGAAGATGTCTTGATCCTTACTGAACCGTCATCCTGCTTCGTGACCTCGATCTTCGAAGGTACGCTCGTCTGGGCTGGGGATTGGGGTGCCTTCTCGCATCCCGACAACACGGCGACAAGGAGCGCCGCCAGCGTTCGAAGAAGAATATGCAGTCGCGGAATCATTGTGCCCCTCCTGCCTTGGCGCCGGCGCTCTTCGTCTGAGCGAACAGTCGATCGGCATTGCCATGGTAGATCTTTTCGAGCACCTTGTCGGGCAGACCGAGACCATAGATCTTCCAGCGGCCTTGCGCGGGTGCATCGTAGTAATCGAAGTATTCATCCTCTGTTTCCAGCCACCGAAAGTAGTTCTGGTACAGGTCAGCTTCGAAGTTGTTGTCAGTGCCAAACATCACCCGGTCCTGAAAATCGGTAAACAGCTTGTAGGTCCGGCGAGGCTGGCGGCCGAGTTCAGCTTCGCGAGCGCCGAACTCGATGTCCACGTTGGGGAACCTTCGGAGCAGGGCCTCGATGTTGTCGAGGTTTTCCGGCCAATTCCCCACATGCAGTACCACGAAATGCGTGTGCGGATGTTTCGTAATCATGCGGTCGCGGGCGGCAATCAACTCCTCAAGCGGCGGAAACTGCGGACCGTAAAAGCTCCAGTCGGGATGGGAAATCAACTCTTCATATCTTTCATTCTTGCCATCGATGGGATGGAAGAACGCTTCTGGATCTGCAATGTGGATGCTCACGGGAACGCCCAGGCGGCCACACTCTTCCCAAATCGGATCAAGCCGCGGATCGTCGATCGCGAGCAGCTTTCCGCTTTTGTCGCGCACGCCCAGCCCCAGTTCTTTCAAGATCTTTAAGCCCCGCGCGCCCCGACGCACAGAATCATCCAGTTGTTGGACCATCAGCTGGCTAAAATTCGGATCGTCGATTTTGCTCCAGTCGATCTGGGTGAAGACGTAGAAGCGCCCGGGATAAGGTTTCACCATCGTGTCCAGGAGTTTCTGCAGGTCAGAACCCCATCCCCCGGTAAGGATGACGACCGACTTGATGTTCAGCTTGTCCATGAGGGCAACGGCGTCCTTGGGCTCCATCCTGGTGCCAAAGCCGCGTACGTCGTTCAAGTGCTGGTGAACGTCGAACACCGGAAATTTCGCCCGCTCGACCGGCGTTCGCTTGGCGTGCAGCATCGACTCGGGCTGAAAGTCGCGAAGCAGAAGCGTCTCTTTCTCCTTTGCCTTGGGATCCGACTGGTAGCCGATTTGCGAGACTGCACTTACCGGGATGAGAAAAAAGAGAGCGACAAGGCAGCAGGTGGTCTTCAATGGCCCTCCTGGACAGGCTTTCGGAGCCGTGACGGGTTTGCGAGTCGAAATAAAACGCTCATTATCGTAAGCGGGAATGGCATGTCTTGCAAGCAAGCCGACCCTCGACCTTTGCCGGCCATCGTTGCTGGATCAGCCGAGCAGCTTCCGCCGACTCCGAAGACGACCTCCATAACCACCCTGCTAATCCAACAACTTAACCAACAAATATTTGCGCTCGCATTCCCCATAATCTCCAAGGTCCCGCCACCTCATTTCTTTCTTGACAGATAACCCCCGCCAATACTAAAAGATGTGAGTCGAAAGAAATCGAAAGATTTAACAGGTCTTCCTCGCGAGCTGCGCATTCGTTTGTCTGCCGGGTGCGCCCGAAAGGATCGGTTTTATGAAAGTCCCTTTCTCCCTCCCGTGCCGTGGCCTTCTCGTCCTGGTGTTCGCATTGGCCGGCTCATCGCTCCTTTACTCTCAGGCGAGCTACACAGCTCAAATACGAGGCGTCGTTAAGGACCAAAGTGGCGCCTTGGTGCCGAACGCGACCATCACGATTACCAATGACGCCACCGGCATTTCCCAAAGTTCACGGAGTGATGACCACGGCCTTTACATTCTTACCGGGTTGAGGCCTGCCGTTTACACCATCAAGGCCGAGGCGACGGGTTTTCGGGCGTCCGAGCAAAGGAATGTGGTGCTGCAGGTCGCGCAAGATACCTCCATTGACTTCACCCTGCATCCGCCGGGATTGATCACTACCGTGGATGTAACCACGGCCGCTCCGCTGCTCGATACCGAGAATGCCGCTCTCGGTACTGATGTCAGCAATGAGTACGTGCGGGACATTCCGCTCTATAGCCGCAGCATGTTTGGGCTGGTGTTCTTGGCGGGTGGGGTAACAGAAACCACGGGTTCGGGCATTACCGACAATTACCCAACCGGCACCAATTTCGTTTCCAACGGGCAGCGCAACGCGACCGCCCAAATTACGCTCGATGGAAGTCCTCTCAGTGCACCGGAACAGGGAGAGGGCGGCAACTCCAACGTGTATTACCAGCCTTCGGTGGAAATCGTGCAGGAGTTCAAGGTTCAGAACAATAGTTTTTCTGCCGAGTTTGGTAATAACGGCGGCACCATCGTGAATATGGTGCTGAAGCAGGGATCGAATAATTTTCACGGCAGCGGTTGGTGGTATGGACAACGGTCCAACTTTGATGCCAGAGACTTCTTCAACACTGGTGAAAAACCGGATCACGTCCGCGATCAATATGGGTTTTCCTTCGGCGGACCTCTCAAGAAAAACAAGACCTTCTTTTTTGTCGATATGGAAAAGGTTCGCCAGCAGGATCCGATCAACTTGGAAGGAATCGTCCCTACCGCGGAGGAGCGACAGGGTGACTTTTCTAACAGCCCGGCCAACACGGCGGACGATCCTGCAAATCCTACCCCTCCTCAAGCGAATGCCGGAATCTACGATCCCTGCCCGGGAAACCAGGGATCTACAGCTTGTCCGAATCCGCGCACTCAATTTCTGAACAACATCATCCCCGCCAATAGAATCGATCCCATCGGACAGGCGATTCTGAATCTTTACCCCCTTCCGAACATAGATGGGGCGAGCTATCCCGACCCCAATTGGCGCCAGGTCATCGTTGGTTCCGACCCGGGTTGGCAGTTCGACGTCAAACTGGATCATCAGTTTAGTGGCGCCCACAAAATCAGCGGCCGCTACAGCCGCCACCACGATGAATTTACCGCGCCCACCATTATTGGCAGCGATCAGGGCGACGGTGTGATCTACCTAACCAACGTGCAGAACGGGGGAGCGGAGTACAACTGGGCAATCTCTCCGACCATGCTGTTGACGAACCGCTTCAGCGTGGATCGCGTGCACGCGCCCGGTATCAGCAACAATTACCCAACTTTGAGCGACCTGGGTTTTTCATCGGATCTAGGAGCCAACGGACTCACGCGCATGCCGACCATCAACGTGGATGATCCGTTCCTCTCGATATTTACGCAGTGCTGCGTGGATACCCACTTCGCCCATACGCTGTACAGCTATTCGTCCGCATTGCAATGGGTCAAAGGGGCTCATTCCATCAAGTTCGGGGGCGAGCAGCGCGTCTTTTTCAACAATTTTTGGCAGCCCGATAACCCCACCGGCATTTTCAACTTCTCCCGCGATGTGACTGCAAGCCAGCCCAACAACAGCCTGGGCGACGACACTCACCGACAAGGAAATCCCTTTGCCACGATCCTGCTTGGCTATCCCTATGAAGCCTCGCTGCACCTGGTACCCGCGGTGGCAGACAAATCCGTCGAAACTGCGTTCTTCGTACAAGACGATTGGAAGGTAACGCCCAAGCTCACGTTGAATCTTGGATTACGCTACGAGTGGAGCACTCCTTACACCGAGCGTTACGACCGACTCCAGTTCAATGATTTCACCGGCGACGCGGGAATCAACATGCCCTTCGACCGGGATGCCTCGGGACAGTTTCCCCAGTTTGGGCAGATCGGCCAGGTTCGAGGAATCAGCACCTTTCCAACTTCCGGTAATCGCCATTCTCCCGTGGACCGAAACAACTTCGCTCCACGCTTTGGATTTGCCTATCAGATTGCTTCGAACACGGTCGTGCGAGGTGGCGCGGGCGTCTTCTATGGCATGAACGTCGCCACCAATTTCCAGTACGCCGGGCCGGCATTCGCGAAGACCGCCAATATGTTTTTCAGCAAAGACAATTTCGCGCACCAGTTTGCTTGCCTCGGACCTTCTCCCACCCAACCTACCTGCACGAGTCCGTTTCCTGGAGGCCTGGCGCTTCCACAGGGAACCAAATACGGGAAGCTGGCCCAGTGGGGTTTTGGCAACTCGAGCGACCTGGACACGGGGACGGCGCGGAATGCCCAGATCTATCAGTGGAACCTAGGAATTCAGCACATGCTTCCGGGGCAGATCGTAGTGGGCGTGGATTACTCTGCCAACCGCAGCACGCACCTGCCGTGGGCTGGCGCCGGAGGCATTTCCACCCGTAACCGTAATTTCCTGCCCTCGTCGACTCGCAACGCGCTAGTGGCGGCATTGAATCCGACCCACGATCCGGCGAGCACCGCGGTCAGCGATTATCTCAACGCAGAGGTTCCCAACCCGTTCCAGTGCTTCTTCACTACGCCCGCGGCGGTGACCGGCTCCTGGTGTCCGGCGAGCCCGATATTCAGCCCGGCTGACGTGTCAGATTCTCGCTACGTCGATCCCACCATTCCGCAACAACTCTTGCTCGAGCCCTACCCCCAATTTGATGGTGGCTTCGAGGGCTTGCCGAAGCTCATTGCCAACTCCTGGTACCATGCGCTGCAAATTCGATTTCAAAAGCGTGCCAGCCATTACATAAGTTTTGAAGGAAACTACACCTTTTCAAAATTCACCGATGATTCCTCCGCCGGGCGGAATGCCTGGCTGGGAAATTTGGGCCTCGACAACCCGCAACTGCTCGACGACCTTAAGGCAGAGCACGCAATTAGCGCCAACGACACGCCTCACCGCCTGACCGCCGCTATTATTTTCGATCTCCCCGTCGGCAAGGACCGCCTGATTGGCGGCGCAATGAACCCGATGCTGGACGCCATCGTAGGCGGCTGGTCGCTCAATGGCGTCGTGACTTTCCAATCCGGACAGCCTCTGGCCGTCTATAACGCGTCGGGGCAGTTGGTGGATGGCAACCAGCGACCGAATGTGATCTGCTCCCAACTTTCGACTGGCTTGAGTTATCACGAGGCCGCCAAGACAGGAGACCCGGTCCTTAATCAGGACTGTTTCGGGGAGCCGGGCGACAATATACCCGGCAACGCGCCTCGCTACTTTTCCAACCTGCGGGGCGACGGTATCCGCAACCTCGATGCTTCTCTCACCAAGGAGTTTACGATCCGCGAAGGCAAAATCCTGCAGGTGCGTATGGAGATGTTTAATACATTCAATCATCAGCGCTTTGCTTTCCCAGACGTGGGATCGAACGACGGGGCTTTAGGCCAAGTCACTTCCACGACCAACAATTTCCGAAGAATGCAGTTCGGGGCACGTTTTCAGTTCTAACCGCTCGCCGGTGCTGGCCTCCTCAGGGGGCGGCCAGCGCTCAGTTTTCCCATCGGGGATAGTGTGCACTTCATACCTGGAACTCGTGTGTCTTTTATCCGCATCGCTGTCGCGGCTGTTCTTATCGCGAATGCAGCGCCGGGCCGTTCATCCTCGGACCAATACCCGCCCGGCCAGAACTGGACGAACTATGTCCGCATCGCTGCCTACGGGCTTGGAAAAAGTGATCCCGATAAGATCGTGCGCGACGCACAGCAAGATCATGTTTTTGGGATTGAGGCGGACAACGACATTCCCGGACGATACGAAAGCTTCTTAGATCCGGATGCAAAGCTTCGCGACATCCGCGCCATTGCAGAGAAGGCACACAAGGTCGGAAATCGGGCTTTTGTCTACATCGCCGGAACCGAATGCATCACCGCGAATGCCGACAAGACGGCTCATTCGATGGCCAAAGACCATCCCGATTGGCTGCAGCGTAACTTGGACGGCAAACCAGCTGTCTTTGGCGGTGGCACGGCCTTCTGGATTAGACCAGGCGACGAAGATGTTTGGGTAACTCCCTTCGCGACCGAGTGGCGTGAAATCTACATGCAGCGGGTGCGCCAGATTGCGGCCACCGGGATCGACGGCATCTATGTGGATATCCCGTATTGGATGACTCACTTCGAAGGCTGGGAAAACAGTTGGGCCAGCTTCGATGACTTCACCGTGAAGGCATTCAAGAACGAAACCGGGCTTGACACGAAGAAGGATCTTAAACTCGGCGACTTTTCAGACGCGAACTTTCGCAAGTGGATCAACTTCCGCATTCAGGCCTTGACTGACTTCGTGGCCGATATCGCAAAGAACGCGAAATCCGTCAATCCCGAAATCAAGGTTATCCCCGAAATCTATCCCGGGATCGAAGAGGAGGCGGTGCGGGTTGGAGCGGACGTGTACCAGATGTACGAGGTCGTCGACGCCATCGCGCATGAGTACGAATTTGGTGACGGCGATCACATGGCGTCGGCTCGCACTCAGCTCGATTGGTTTAAGTACATGGTGGGCTGGAGTTCGTTCCGGGCATTCGCCGGCCCGAAGGCTACATGGATGCTGAACTACTCCTGGGACGGCGACAAGAACGTGCCCGCCAGCCCGGCAATGCAAAATCTGTTCATGGCGGAACTGACGGCGGGGGTCAACGTGTGGGATGCTGCAGGCCATGTGATGTCAGGGTCGAACGACCCTCCCACGAGGCGGAAGGTCTACGCCTGGATCGCAGCCCACGAGCGCACCTTCTATGCTCCTAGAGTTCCCCTGCATCCTGTGGGGGTTTACTTCTCCCCCGCGACTCGGAATTATTTCACCAAAGACTTCCTGAGCAGCTATCAGGGCACCGTCATCCTCCTCTTGCAACATCACCTGGAATATCAGGTCGTGACCCCCCGAAGCCTGCGCGAATTTCGAGGCGAGACGCTGGTGTTGCCTGACGTGCGCGTGCTTTCCGATGACGAAAAAGCGAGCCTCTCTGCCTATGTTAGCGGTGGAGGCAGGCTGATCATCACTGGAGAGAACGCTTCCGGGCTGCCGGCCGCTCAGAACGTCTCCCTGATGCCCGAGTCTCCAGGGAAAGCGCATTTGGAAGCCATTCAAAAAGACATGCAAGCCCCAGTGCTCCAAGCGGAGGGGGCGTTTTTGTCGGCATTGCAGGTTAAGCCTGACCTCGAAATCGACGCCCCTCCCCTCGTAGCCACCCAGATTGCGGGAGTCAACGGGAAGCCGCACATCTTCTTTGCCAACTTCACCGGCCTAGTGCCCCACCGAAATGCAAACCAGGCGCCGGTTGCGAACGTGAAGGTTCGTGTGAAGCAGGGGAACCCGAAGCGGCTCGTGCTTCTGCCTTTCCTAGGCGAGGCTCAGAGTATTGAAGGACAGCAAAGCGGGAACACCACCGAATTCACCATTCCCACGATTGGAAAAGGTGCTGTGGCTTGGCTTGAAAATAAGTAGGGGCTGGCTGCCGGGCTTCAGTTGCGAAAGGCTCTGGATGACAGGCGAACCGGGATCCGATGTGCGTTTAGGGCGGTAAGTCGCAATCCGACAGCGCTCCAAGGCCGATTTTGACCCCGACGACCGACTCAAAGGGTTTTAGTTTTTCGCGAGCCGAAACGGGGAGGGCGTTCAGCTACCCGATCGAGTTCTTCCGGGAGAGAAATTCAGTAGCCGCCTGCGTTCCGAACGCGGTCGTGCCGGCGGAGCACCCTGCCAGAATGAGTTGCGCGAATACCCGTCAAGAGGGCGACTAGCGCCTAATCTTCCGTGAGCGGAGCGAGAGAGGGTTAAGCATCGGCTTCAAGGAATTGAAAATTAATGCCTTTGTTGCTGAAACGGCTCCAAACTCGCCTGAAACTTCTCGTTCTTGGCCGGTAGATATCCGACATCCCGACATTTCAAGGTAAGCGTTTACGCGCGACTTCTCAGCGCAAAGGTCGGAACGAACGAGCCCCCGGTCCGGGGGTTTTTAGTTTTGTTCCGAACAATCGCCCCTAATAGAAAAGTACTAAAAAAGGGTTGACAAATCGTTTTTGTAAGTTATACAGTGCTCGGCCATCGGGAGTAGGTTCAGTTTCTGACTCGTTTGCTTCATCGTTTGGATAGCAACCGGAACTTCACGGAGGTAGGCCATGTCGAGCCGTCGCATCCTTTTGTTCGCGTGTGTGCTTTGCTGCGCGATCATCGCCACTAGCATCGGACTCAACGCTCAGTCCATTTTTGGTACGATCACCGGCACTGTCGAGGACCAGTCCGGCGCCGTCGTGCCAGGTGCCAATGTCACCCTGAAAGACATCTCCTCAGGCACGGTTCGGCGTGCCGTTACAAATAACGATGGCTACTACTCCTTCTCTAGTGTTCCGACGGGGGGCTATAGCATCACGGTCGAAGCAAAGGGGTTCCAGAACGCTGTGACCGAGGGAATTCGGGTCACAGGAGCTTCGAGCCAAACCTTCATGTCGAAGCTACAGGTAAGGACGGAAACCTCGACGGTCGAGATTGTCGGCACAGCGGACCAGATTGTCCCGGTCGATTCTGGCGACAAATCCGTCACCCTAGAAGCAAAGCAGCTGCAGGATTTCAGTGAAGTCAGTCGCAACGCCGCTGAATTTATCAAGATTATCCCCGGCTTTGTGCCGAGCAACGGCCTCCAGAGCGGCGCCAACTACAACGGTGAGGTTATCGGAATTAACGGTAACGGAGACGGCGGCAGCCAGAGCCCGCTGAATGGAGCTTATGTCGCGAACGGTGTCGGCACCTCCAACACCGGCGCCAACGGGTCCACCCAGAACATCGACATCACGGCCGACGGCGCTCACGTTTCCGATCCGGGTTGCAATTGCGCAACCCCCGTGAATCCGAACGGCGACATGATTCAGGAATTCAAGGTCCTTACCTCGAACTTCTCCGCCGAGAACTCGCACGGCCCGATCGTGATTAATACGGTCGCCAAATCGGGTGGCCGCGATTTCCATGGTGAGGGGTATTTCTATGCCCGCCACTACGCCATGAATGCGAATCGCTGGCTCAACGACCGCACCAACCAGCCCAAGCCGACAAATAAGTTCTTCTTCCCGGGGGGCAACATTGGTGGTCCAGTGGTACTTCCGCATACGGATTTCAACAAGAACCGGGACAAGATGTTCTTCTGGACCGGGTTTGAGTACTACTACCAAAACCTCGACACCGGTCTTTTGGCGGATACCGTCCCCACCGCCGGCATGCGTAATGGGGATTTCAGCCCCGGGGAATTGTCGAACTTAGGAACGGTTGACTCGAGTGGAAGTGCACCCGCGCAGTTGGACCCCTGCCTGACGGTCACTCCAACTCCCGCTGGCTGCGGCAATTTCTGGGGAGGAACGGTAGTGACGACCCCAGGTGGAAATGCGCCGTTCCCCGGAGGGATCATTCCCGCCAGCTTCATCAATACTTCTGGCCAAGGCCTGTTGAATTTGTTCCCGTTACCAAATGCTGATCCAAATGCAAACTTTGGTAGTAACTACATCAAGCAGGTTGTTTTCAATCAGAATATGTGGCAGTCGATGTCGCGTGTGGATTACAACATCAGCGATAACACAAAGCTATATGTGCGCTACAACCTACAAAAGGAACTCCAGAGTTTCCCGGTAGGGCTCTGGTGGCGTAATGCCAACCAGGTTCCGTATCCCACCCCCATCCTCGGAAAGAATCGGTCAGATTCGATTTCGGCTAGCCTGACACACGTCTTCAATCCGAGCATGTCGAACGAATTCGTGTTCGGCTACACCTATATTGATTTCCCGAACGTATTCGACGATTCGAAGAAGGTGAGCCGCTCGGCCTTGGGCATCCCATTCCAAGGGTTATTCAAGAACGGCGTTGATCAGATCCCGTCACTTACAAGCTGGTCTGGTGGAGCGGCTGAGTTCCCGTCACTGTTCAATCCTAGCGGCTTCCAGATCGGCGGCAGCCAGGGATTGTTCGCCGTCAAGAAGATGCCGACGGTCAGCGACGTGCTCTCAAAGGTGTGGGGAACACACACCGTGAAGTTCGGTGGTTACTATGAATTTGTTATCAACAACCAGCCCAGCAACAACTACGCGAATGGCTTGATTGTTGAATACACCAATGCGCAATGGAATGGAGGGAGCGCAAGCCCCTTCGCTGATCTTCTGGGCGGTTTTGAGAACCAATACCAGGAATCGAACAAGGATGTTCTTCACAACGAGGGCTATAACACCGTCGAATTCTTTGCGCAGGACAGTTGGAAAGTGACGCATCGCCTAACCGTCGATTACGGCCTGCGCTTCTCCCGTTTTGGGAACTGGTATGACCGGCAGGGGAATGGCTTCGCAGTCTGGAACCCTGCGCTCTACGATGCATCGGCAGGTGCAAATTCCGGTACCGGCTTCGAATGGCACGCGAACAACCATGCCGTGCCGTTGAGCGGGTTCAGCGATCGGTCGATGCTATACGCTCCCAGGTTTGGTATGGCCTACGATGTGTTTGGCACCGGAAAGACTATCCTTCGCGGTGGGTGGGGTCAGTTCTATTTCCATAACGCTCAGTTCACCCAGGGTCTTGACACACCGCTCGGCGTGCAAACACCCTCCTTTAATGGGATGATGCTTTCACAAATCGAGGCCCTCACTCCGGGAGCTGCCCCCTTCTCTGCTGCCGGGGTCCTCCCAACCGATGACAAGACTCCGTTGACGACGAGTTACAGTTTTACCGTCTCGCAGCGGGTTCCGTTCTCTTCACTCCTCGAAGTATCTTATGTGGGAAATACGTCCGAATACCTGCTCAACGGTAACGGGATTGGAACCAACGTCAACGTCGTTCCTTATGGAACTCTGTTCAACAAAGGAGTTGATCCGAGCGCCGTCGGCTCTGGGGAGTATCAATACGCGCCCTATAGCATCTACCAGGCGCTCAACATCGCAAGGCATAACCTCAAGTCCAATTACAACTCGATGCAGGTAAGCTGGGTACGTCAGAAGGGCGCCTTTGATATCGACGTGAACTACGTCTATAGCAAGGCGCTTGGGATCTTTGGTGTTGCAAACCAGATCTACCAGGGTCATGAGAACTATGGCCCGCAACCGTTTGACCGACGCCATGTATTCAATGCAGCCTACTCGATCATGCTGCCCAGTCCAATCCGTGGACACAAGGCAATGGAAGGGATTGTGAACGGCTGGCAGCTGTCAGGCATTACCTCGTTCCAGAGCGGCGTAAACCTGACGACAAACTCCAACGGAACGCATGGTGATTTCAACACAGGCGGCAATATCTGTTCGCACAATTGCTGGCCCGCCGGGGATCCGAGGAACAACAACCCGGCTTATACCCTGTACGCAAACACCGGGTTCCCGAACTCGACCATCAACGCCCAGGCCATAAACGGCACCGATCAGATTCCGCTATCGCCGATCGTGACCTGCAATCCAAGGGGTGGTCCTGGTACCAACCAGTACATTAACGGGAACTGTTTTGCACTCCCGTTGGGTCCCGGACAGAACGGGCCACTCATTCTGCCTGAGGTCTTTGGACCCTGGTATTGGACCAGTGACCTGTCGCTCTTTAAGAACTTCCAGATGGGCGAAAGCAGAAAGCTTCAGTTCCGCATAGAAGCTTTCAACTTCATGAACCATCCGGAGTGGTCGTTCTCGAACAGCGGTCTGGGTTCGGGTGCGCTGAACTTGAACTGGGAACCGGATGGAAACGGCGGTGCGAAGATGGTTAATTCGACCTTCGGAACCCCACAGATCAAGGTCGGAAACCGGATTATCTCCCTTGCCGTGAAGTACTTCTTCTAGCTCTGCTGCACAATGGCACGCCCGGCTCAAAAGGCCGGGCGTGCGTTTAGAATGATGTTGGTCCTGCCTCATGGGTATTCCCTGTTATAGGCGCCGCTTGCACCCAGAGTGGGCGCTATTTGCCATAAGCGCCATCTCGTGTCATCTCTTAGCGCAGCCGGCCCGTGACCCGCAGTCACTGCTTAAGGAAGCCACCTCCCTGCAGCAGCAGGGCAAACTCGATCAAGCGATTGAAGACTACCGTTTGTTGCTTCAGCAATATCCGAATATCGCCGCCATTCACTCTAACCTGGGGGCGGCGCTTGCGGGGCTTGGCCGCTATGAGGAGGCCATTCAAGAGTACGAACGGGCCTTACAGCTTCAGCCGATGCCGCAAGTTCAGTTGAATCTAGGCCTGGCATATTACAAGGTCGGAAGGTTATCGGTTGCGGCCAGCGCGTTTGAGAAGGCCCGCACGCTTATGCCGCAGGAGGTTCGTCCTGTACTGCTCGAAGCGGATTGCTATCTCCGGCTTGGCGACAACAAGAAGGTCGTTGACCTGTTAACGCCCGTTGAACAGACGAACCCAGACGATCTTGCGGTCACCTACATGCTGGGTACGGCGCTGGTGCGGGATGGAAGGGCCGATGAAGGTCAGCTACGAATCGAGAAGATTCTGAAAAACGGCGATTCCGCAGAAGCAAGATTGTTGCTGGGCACGACCAAACTTATGATCAACGACTTTTCAGGCGCCCTGGCCGATCTTCAGCGAGCCGTGGAACTGAAGCCCGACCTGCCTGATGTTTACCCATACTACGGTGCGGCGTTGATGGCGACCGGCGACCAGGATGGTGCGTTCCGCGCTTTTGAGAAAGCCCTGCAACAGGATCCTAATAATTTTGACGCGAACCTTCGAATTGGATTTCTACTTCGCAATGATAAGAAGTACGATGAAGCGCTGCGCCATTTCCGGCATGCGCTGGAGATTCGCCCAGGTGATCCGGGTGTGCGCTATCAGATTGCGTCCATCGCACTGGCCCAGGGGCAGATTGAACAGGCGAGAGCCGAGCTGGAGTCTCTCCTGAAGGAATCACCGAATTTCACAGAAGCCCACGTTTCCCTGGCCACGGTCTACTACCGCGAGAAGCGTAAGGAAGATGGGGATCGCGAGCGGGCTATTGTGGATCGTCTGACTGCAGAAAAACAGAGAGCAGACGCACAGAAGGTGCAGAAGTGAGACGCTTGTTTACTTTGGCCGCGCTGGTGTGCGCCCTTCTAACGATGGGAGCAGCTCAGTCAGGAACAGGGCCTGCCAATCCCAAGAACTCGAATGCTTCTGCATATGCCGCAATAGCAAAGAAGGCAGAGGCGGCGCGCGCGGCCGACAAGGTCGAAGAAGCCATACGCCTCTACAAACAACTTGTCGCGATGAAACCTGGTTTCGCAGAGAACTGGTGGTATCTGGGGACGTTGTACTACGAATCCGACGCCTACGCTGAGGGTCGGACGGCGTTTCGCCGTCTGACCAGTCTCAAGCCGGAAATGTCCCTAGGCTGGGCCATGTTAGGCCTGTGTGAGTTTGAAACCAAAGACTATGACTCTGCACTGGTTCATCTTCGCCGGGCAAACGATCTCAAAATTCCAGATCAGCAGAGTTTTTATGAAGTTTCGAAATACCATTTGGCCCTCCTGTTCATAAGACATGGTGATTTCGAGTTGGCAACTCAGGTCATCAGTGAGTTCGCGCATAGAGGTGCAGACTCAGTTCAATTCAGAGAGGCCATGGGACTTGCGGCTCTTCGAAAGCCACTACTCCCGAATGAAATCCAACCAGCAGAGAGAGAGATGGTGCTCGATGCTGGCACCGCTGTCTGTGATTCGCAAGCCAGACGAGCGGACAAACTGCAGAATGATGCGACTGCGCTCTTGAGCAAGTATCCTACGGTGCCCGAGGTTCACTACATTGTAGGCTTAATGTTTTTGAACAGCGATGCGGACAAGGCGCTGGACCTATGGAAGCAGGAATTGAGGGTTTCTCCCGGCAACCTCCGGGCTCTCGTCAGTATCGTGGGAGAGTACCTGAAGCGCAGCGATTTCCAGTCCGCGCAGCAGTTTGCTGAGCAAGCAGTGAATTCGAACTCAGACCATTATGCTTCGCATGCAGTCCTGGGCCAGGTGCTTAGCGATGGCAATTTGGATGTGGGCCGAGGCATTAAAGAACTTGAACTTGCAGAGCGCATGGCGCCTTGGCAAGCCGAGATTCGCTTTAGCCTAGCGAAAGCCTACGCAAAGGCGGGACGCAAAGAAGATGCAACCAGGGAGAGGGCTGAATTTATGAAGCTAAGTGGCAACAGCTCTGGGGTCAAGCCGAATTAGGCGAGGCCTCAAGCCTTCAATTCCGGAGTTTGGAGGAGATCATGACAAAATCTCTCTGTTCGCGCGCGTGGTTCATTTTGGCGGGGTTGGTTTGGATCGTACCCGCTCTGGCGTCGCAAGAAGCCCATCCCGCGCAGTCCACCACCATTCAATCTAAGACTGAAGAGGTCCTCCTTGACGTAGTTGTTCGCGACAAGAAAGGACACCCAGTCACCGATTTGAAGGCAGAGGATTTCCAGGTTTTAGACAATGGCACGCCCAAAAAAATTAGCTCTTTCCGACTCGTCCAGGGTCGTGAGGCGGTCGCCGGTGGTGGAGCCCGAACCCAACTGGACCCCCTGCAACAGGTTCGCCTGATCACCATGATCTTCCAGTGCTGGAGCAACGACGCCCGCAAACTCGCCCGAGACGCTGCCTTGGACGTGATCAAAGGTGAGTTGCCACAGAATGTGTATGTGTCGGTCATGGCCATCGACCATAAGCTAGAAGTTTTGCAGCCCTATACCAATGACCTTGCTTTGCTGCGAAAGGCCATTGATCGCGTAACTCGGAGCGAGGTCAAGGATTACTCCGGCGACAGCGCCGTGGTCGAGAAGCAATTGCAGGAAATGCTTGGACCGAACACGAGTGGAGCCTTAACTCAACAGGCACAGGTTGATAATGCTCAGGCGACACTTGCCGCCCAGGGGCGCTCAGCTTCAGGTGCGGACTTCGCCGCGGCAGCAATGGCCGCGATCGTTCTGTCGATGTTGCAGACGCAGCAGGCCAGCGCGGCAGCGGAAGGCGGCCGCATCAACATATATGCACTGCTCGATGCCGTGCGAGAGCAGTATCGCTTACCCGGGCGGAAGACGGTTCTCTATTTCAGTGAAGGGGGCTTCGTAATTCCCCAAGGTATGGAGCAGCCCTTTAAGAACGTGATTAGTGTCGCCAATCGGGCGAACGTCAGCTTTTACTCGATCGATACTAGGGGTCTCTCCACTTTCTACTCGGCGAACGACAGTGGCCAGGCGACCTACGGTGCCAACTCGAGTGCAATGGCGTCTTTGAACACCGCGGCCCAAAACTCTCAACGGCAGTTTAACGATACCGGCCAGCCTGTCTCCGCTCATGAGGAGGGTGAACGGGTGAAAGCGCTCGACAAGGCACTCGACAGTACTCGCGGCAATACGCAAAATACCTTGGCCAACCTTGCCGAGTCCACGGGGGGTTCACTCATTGCAAACACCAACGATCTGCGAGGTCCGCTTCACCGAGTTGAGGAAGACATTCAGACCTATTACGAGATTTCCTACAGTCCTGAGATCAAGAATTATGACGGATCGTTCCATACCATCAGCGTAAAGACGGCGGCTACCGATTTGCATGTCCAATCGCGTTCTGGCTATTTTGCCTTGCCCCCGGGCGTACATGGAACTGCGGCGTTTGTAAGTCCCTTCGAAGTTCCTCTGTTGAATGCCATCAACTCGACCCAGCCTCCGCAAGACTTTGCCTTCCATTCGACGATGATGCACTTCCGCGATCTGAAGCAACAGCCGATCTCGGTGCTGGCGATCGATGTACCCTTCGCCAATGTAACCTTTGTCCCTAAAGAGAAGGAACCAAACCAGTTCGAGGCGCACCTTTCATACTTGGCGCTGATAAAGGACAGCAAGGGGACGGTTGTGAATAAGATCGAAAATGAACTGCCGATCAGTATTTCCTCCGACAAACTTGCTGCTCTGAAAAACAGTCACTTCCTGTACAAGACGCCTTTGAGTTTGGCGCCGGGCGAATACTTGGTCGATGTCGCGGTCCTCGACAGTGCCAGCCAGAACAAAATTAGTGCGCAGAAGTCGAAGTTGACTGTCGAGCCCCCTGCAACCACGCTTGCGGTAAGCAGCGTCAGCTTTGTTCGCCGCATGGATGTGAAATCGAAAGATGCAAGCCAGGATTTTGATCCCCTGCAAGTTGGAGACAAGGTCATTTATCCAGACCTGGACCCTGCTGTAAAGCAGGGCACCGGAATCAACTTGTCGTTTTACCTTGTCGCCTACGCCGATCCGAAGGTTTCCGCAGCGCCGGTATTAACCATGGAATTTAGCCAAAATGGTCACCTTCTCGGCAAAGCCAGTGCAGACATCGGAAAGCCGGATGGCACAGGGAGAATTCAATACGTCGGAAGCATTCCAGCCAGTCAGCTGAGCCCTGGGGAATACTCCGTTCGTTTTGCGTTGCAACAGGGAACGGAAGGAGCCGATGAAACGGCTTCCTTTAGGGTGCAGTAAACCTGGCAATCTTCAGGAAGCATCAGTCCTGTCGTTCGACCTCGTTGCCTATTCCGTTACCAGGAGCAACGTGCCTCCCGGCCTGGCGATCGAGCTAAGTCAGGGGGTACCGTTCTAGACGGAACGAAACTCGAACTTGGCAAGCCGGATGAACTAGGTCGGATACAATACATTGGAACCATTCCTGCTAGCGCACTGAGTCCCGGAGATTACACCATCCGCTTCGTGCTGCAGCGGGGAACACAGGTTGCACAACAGGCGGCCTTCTTCAGGGGGCAATAGCCGGGGGCATCATTCTTACCAGACGCGAACTTCTTCAATATGCTGCAGCCTTCGGCATAAGTGGTGCTTTGCGCCTTGATGCACAGAATTCTGCGAAACCCGCTCTTTTTGTTGAAGTTCCAGCGAGCGCGAGCGGTATTGGTTTCCTTCATGACAATGCCATGTCAGAGAAACACTACCTGCCGGAGACGCTCGGGCCTGGATGCGCGTTTCTCGACTATGACAATGACGGCTGGATGGACTTGTACATGGTCAATAGTGGTCCTTGCGACTTCTGGACTCCCACGAAGCCCGTTCGCAATGCTCTCTACCACAACAATCGCGACGGCACCTTCACCGATGTGACCGAAAAAGCCGGAGTTGTGGGCGGGACCTTCGGAATGGGGGTGGCGGTCGGTGACTATGACAATGACGGCTGGCCTGACATCTTCGTCACCGCCTACGGAAAATGTACGCTTTACAAAAACAATCACGACGGTACCTTCTCCGATGTGACCGCCAAATCCGGCTTGGCCACTCCGGGCTGGACCACCAGTGCCGTTTGGTTTGATTACGACAATGACGGGCGACTGGATCTATTTATCTGCAGCTTCGTGGATTACACCCAGAAGCTGGCCTGCGGTAACAATCAGATCGGCGAGCACTACTACTGCATACCGCGTGTCTTCCATGGCACGTCCAGCTTTCTCTATCACAACAACGGGGATGGAACTTTCTCGGAGGTCAGCAAAGGCACCGACATTGAGCGCGCCATTGGAAAAGGACTTGGCGTCGTCGCCACGGATGTCAACAATGACGGCCGCATGGACCTATTTGTTGCCAATGACACGGTCCAGAATTTTCTGTTTATCAACCGCGGACCCGATGCTTCGGGCAAAACCAAGTGGGAGGAAGTGGCTCTGGCTGCGGGTGTCGCCTTCAGTGAAAACGGGCAGCCTCGGTCGGGGATGGGAGTCGATGCTGCCGACTTAACCAACCGAGACTGGCAGGACCTATTTGTGGCGAATGTGGATCAAGAGATGTTCTCGCTCTATCAGAACAATAAGGACGAAACCTTCTCTGATGTTGCTTACATGCACGGCGTTTCGCAAGCGACCAGGCTGCTCAGCGGCTGGGGCCTGAAGTTCTTCGATTATGACAACGACGGCGCACTAGACCTATTTCTGGCTAACGGCCATCCCGACGATATGATCGGGCGATATTCCAAGCAGGTGTTGTACAAGGAACCATTGCTGCTCTTTCACCAGCAGCCCGATGGCAAGCTGAAGAATGTGAGCGCCGATGGCGGCACGGTCTTTCAGCAGTTTTTTCCTGCGCGGGGACTGGCGGTCGGTGATTACGACAACAACGGCGCGCTCGACGTCGTGGTCATGAATAATGGCGGTGCCCCGCTCCTGCTACGCAACAACGCGGCGCTGGGGAATCATTGGCTCGGCCTTAAATTGGAAGGTGTCACCTGCAACCGGGATGCTATCGGAGCAAGAGTCACATGGAAAGCAGGCGGCAAGGTTCGACACTGCATGAAGAACAGCGGCGGAAGTTACCTATCCTCGCACGATCCACGCCTGGTTCTTGGAATCGGTTCTGCTACCGTGATGGATGAGCTTGAGATCCACTGGCCTGCCCCTAGCAAACGCATCGATACGCTGAAGAACATTGCCCCGGATCGATACCTTCATGTTATAGAAGGCAAGGGCAGCCCTAGTTAAGCTCGCAAACAGCCCCACTTTCCGGCTGGGACTAGGTCTTGCGCCTGGCGAGTTTAGTAACCCTTCCGGTCTGGTTCCAATCAGAGACGAAGATGTTAACGTCGGAATCCATGAAACAGCCGTGGGCGGCGCTGAATACACCCGCATTGATATCGCGTGGGTCAAGCTCGTACTTTGCCCACTGCGTCTTCTGCGGGTTATCTCCTAGGAAAGCGACCGGAACGTTGTCCCGGTCGAGAATCGTGACTCGCCCTTCCAATTCAGAAACCAGGGCGTAATCACCCTGAAGGCTGACCTGGCAGGGGCGACGCAAGTGTTCGGTCACCGTGCGGACATATTTTCCGTCGAGGTCGAAGTGGCACAAGCGGCGGTTTTCGCGATCGCATACGAGCAGCAGGGGCTGATCGTAACGGAGGTCTAGGGTGAGGCCGTGGCTGCAGTCAAGTTGACCTGCGAGGCTCCCCTTTTCGGCAAAGCTTCCTTTGTAATTGCCGCTCTTATCGAAACGAAAGATGCGCGAGTCGCCGTAGCCATTAGCGATGAAGATCGAACCATCGGGCGCGCGAACGGCCGCGGTAAGCCGCCATTCATTCGGATTCTTGAACCCGGCTTCGGGAGGAGCCGTAATCTTGAGCGCCACCGTGCCATCGGTCCTTAATTTCACGAACAGCCAGTTTTCCGCCGCCGTGCCCTTCTGCACGGTGGAGTAAAAGAACTCCTCTCCATGCTCCTCAGCGTGAACCATCGAATGAATCTCGGGATAGGCGCTTGCGATGGTCTTGATCAAGCGGCCGTCGCTGCCATAGACGAGTACACCCGTTGTACTTTGAGTACTGACATAGATTTGGCCAGCTTTGTCTTGCGCGATGGCGCCGTGCGTCCCGCCGAAATTTGTGCCCGACGGCAGCGATCCCCAGCCCCGCGCAACCTCGTATGTCCATTCGCCGTTTCCGGTCAGAACCGTTGCCATGGCCGATCCTCTCGTTTGGGACGAAACTTCGGCAGACACAGCGGGCGCGCCTGCTGCGACTGCCGCAACGCTTATGAACGTGCGCCGATTGAATTTTGTCATTGCGTGCTCCTGACCCCGCTATCGGACGATGCCGATTCTGCGGGTGTATTGAAAAGATATAGGTGACGTAGATTGGGCATACTCTTTAACGGAGCCAGCGCATCCCTCGTCACTTTTGTCGCACTCAGATTCAAGTAGGTGAGTTGGGAAAGGGAAGTAAGTTTGCCGAGACTGCGCCCGGTCAGCGCGGTATCCTCGAGATGGAGAGCCCGAAGATTCTTGAACTGAACGAGAGTTTCGACGCTCGAATCGGTTAGGGCGGTCCGTCCGAGTTCAGCGTCAACAATGAATGGAGCAAACCGCTGAAATTTCGCGAGCTGGGCGTCGTCAAAGCTGGCGGCAATGTCTGTAGTGCGAAGGATGAGACCATCCGATAGCTTCGCTGATACCGGAACCAGCTTGGCTCCCTGCGATTGCTGCATCTGCCGAATCTCGCCTATCAGGGCGCTGTAATCGCCGACCGGAGGGGGCGGCTCCTCGAGATCCCCCGCGATGAAAATACCCGGAACGCTGGAAGCTTCTGATGATGCTCCGGCGAGTACCCATGCCCGGATTCTCGTAATCTCCTCAGGCGTCAGTGGCGTACGGCCCTCGGCAGGCATGAAGTGAGGATCGCTCGGAGGAAGCGTGACTTTTTTCAGCAGCAGACTGTCATCGGGATTGCGAGGTGCGATTACGATCCCATCTTTCCCTCCAGCCATAAGCGACTCGAAGGAGTCTAGGCGAAGGCCTCCCTGCTCTTTATTCGTGCCATGACAGGCAACGCACTTGGTGTCCAGTGCCGGGTAGATATGCTTCGAAAAAAAAGAATTCGGATGAGACGACACCGCACTTGGTGCGACCAATCTTTTTATTGTGGGCGGCATGTATTTGGTCAAGTAGCCGCTGCCATGCGTGAGTGAGCCACCTTGATGGGCAGTCCAGGCAAGGGTCAGCAGAACGGCGGTGAGCAGCACGAAGTAGGCGCGGGAGTGATTTATCTCAAGCAACGTGCTCCGTACCGCGACGCAAAGTATCAACTCTAGTGCCAGCACGATGCCGCCACGCATGTGGCGGGTGACGGTGGTTCCACTTTCTCCGCTGCCATAGGCCAGGAGGAGTCCAAAGAGAAGTGAAACGAGGCAGGTTGCCAGAGCGAGATAAAGTACAAGTCCCGCTGCCTCGCGCAGAGAAGAGCGCCTTGTCCCCATAATCTCGAGCAGCGGCCAGAGCACGATCAATCCAATGGGAAGATGCACCAGCAGTGGATGGAAGCGGCCGAAGAATTGAAGCCAGTCGGCGTGTGCCCGACCATCAAGCGGGAAAAACAGCAGCGCGAGCAGTATGACAACGCCGGTAGCGGCGGAGCCCAGTGAAAGCAGGCGATCTTGGCGCAGTTTTTGCCATAGCTCTGCAACCCTGCTCGCGACCTTGGCGGTCGCGCTCACGCCAATATTCCTTTGACAACAAATGCGGGCACGGGACTGGTGAGTTTTTGATCCAGGCCTTGGAATTGGTATGTGAATTTGTTGTGGTCAACGCCTAAACAATGAAGAATCGTCGCGTTGAAATCGCGCACGTGCACCGGGTCTCTCACGACGTTGTAGCTATATTCATCGGTCTCTCCATACGCGACTCCGGGGCGCACGCCCGCTCCGGCCATCCAGACGGTGAAACAGCGGGGATGGTGGTCGCGTCCATAGTTGTCCTGACTCAGCCCACCCTGGCTGTATACGGTTCGCCCAAATTCCCCTGCCCAGATCACAAGCGTATCGTCCAGAAGGCCGCGGCGCTTCAGGTCGGTTACGAGCGCATAGCAACCCCGATCCGTCTCCTGGCAAAGCACGGGTAAATTTCCGACGACATTGTCGTGCACGTCCCACCCTCGTTTATAGATTTGGGTGAAGCGAACGCCACGCTCGGCCATGCGCCGCGCGAGCAGGCAATTGTAGGCAAATGTTCCAGCCTCTTTAGCCTCTGGACCGTAGAGGTCCCAGGTTGACTGCGGCTCCTTACTGAGGTCGGTCAGTTCCGGCACGGAGGATTGCATGCGGAAGGCCATTTCATATTGCGCAATCCGCGAGTTGGTTTCGGGATCGCCTACTTCGGCGAGCGTCTGACGATTGATCTCCTCCACCGCATCCAGCATCTTGCGCCGTATCTCGTGATTAACGCCAGCAGGATCTTCGAGGTAAAGCACAGGATCGCCCACCGACCGCAGACCTACGCCGGAGAATTCGGAGGAAAGAAAACCGCTGCTCCACAACCGCGACGAGACCGGCTGGTTGTTCTCTTTGGGGTTGGTCTTCGTCTGCAGAACCACAAAGGTTGGCAAGTTGTCGTTCATGCTGCCAAGACCGTACGCGAGCCACGCACCCAGGCATGGCTTGCCGGCATTCATGTTTCCCGTATTCATGAGCATGATGGCGGGCTCATGGTTAATGGCATCGGTATTGGTTGACTTGATGAACGTGAGGTCGTCCACCATGCGGGCGGTGTAGGGAAGGAGATCGGTGATCCAAGTACCGGTTTGCCCTTGCTGACGGAAGGGCCAATGCGCGGGAGCAACTGGGAACCGAGCCTGACCGGCGGTCATGCCGGTTAACTGCTGATTTCCTCGAACTGAGGCGGGCATGTCGTTGTTGAATTGCGCTGCAAGGTTCGGCTTGTAATCAAAAAGGTCCACCTGCGGGGGAGCGCCGGACATGAAAAGATAGATGGCGCGCTTGGCTTTGGGTGCGAAGTGCGGAAGTCCGAGACTATTCCCCAGGGATGCGGCTTCGCGTTTGGGGCCTGATGCAAAAGCGCGGTAGTGAAGACTTACGTCGCCGAAAAGGCTGGCGAGCGCCGCCCAGCCAAGGACTTTCCCGGACCTCCCAAGAAATTGTCGACGAGACTCGCAGGCGGCCCACTCTTTCTTGAGTCCTCCTGGGATCGGCAGATCCATCGGGGTGATCTTGTCTTCGCAATCGCTGCACAGGGGATGCTGTTTCATAGGATCCTTCTCTATTTGTTCAGCGTTTCGTCAAGGTTGAGCATTTCGCTGGCGATCATTGTCCAGGCGGCGAGTTCCGACACCGGAACCGAACTTCCGTGCTCCTTTTCACCAATGCTTACCAGAGCACGGGCACCCTTTAAATTTGCAGCGTAACGTTTTTGCATTTCACCCAAAGAGTTCTCTAAAACCGCCGCCATCTGGGGCGGAGGAACACGCGAAAGCAGGATCAAACCCATGCGATCGATTCGCTGTTCGGGGCTTGGTCCACCTTCCCGAATCACGCGCTCGGCCAGCGCTCTGGCTGCTTCCACCCACTGTACGTCGTTCATGGTCACCAAAGCCTGCAGCGGCGTGTCGGTGCGCTGCCGCCTTGTGCAGACCACGTCGCGTGCGGGAGCATCGAAGGCGTCCATGTTGGGCAGAGTTGCCATGCGTTTTACGTAGGTGTACATGCTGCGCCGATGGAGCCGATCGGCGCGGTCCGGAACGTAATGCACCGTGTCACTGCTCGGGTAGCTCACCTGCTCCCAGATGCCCGGCGGTTGATAGGGTTTGACGCTCGGCCCACCAATTCTTTCCACCAACAATCCGCCAGACTGCAATGCGATGTCGCGAACCATCTCCGCATCCATACGGAAGCGCGGGCCGCGAGAAAGCAACTGATTCTTAGGATCTTTTGCCAACCGCTGGGGATTGGTCTTCGAACTTTGCCGGTAAGTTGCGGACATCACCATGAGCTTGTACAGGTGCTTGATGTTCCATCCGCTTTCGCGGAATTCGACTGCAAGCCAGTCGAGCAACTTGGGATGGGTTGGACGCTGGCCCATAATTCCGAAATCTTCAGTCGTCTCCACCAAACCCGTGCCGAAAAGCTCGTACCACATCCGATTCACTGTGACCCGGGCCGTAAGGGGATTCTCGGGACTGACCGTCCATCTCGCGAGCGCAAGTCGATTTCGCGGCTCGTTCGATGGCAAGGATGGAAGGAAGTGGGGGGTGTTGGCTTCTACTCGCTCGGTGCGGGCGGTGTACACTCCGCGCGTCAGCACGTGGGCATACGGAAGAGTGGACTTTTCCCAGGAAACCAAAGTCAAGTCGCCACCCGCGGACAAATGGTCCAACTGCTCATCAAGAGACACCATTTCCCGGCGAATCTGCCGGTAATTGGGGTCAACATTGTTGAGGTAGAACTCGGTGATTATGTGCCGCTGGTCTTCCGTCCATTGCGATGGTGGCTCGGTCATGATTTCGGCCACATAGTCCGCGAACGGCAGCCGCTTGACCTCATCGGGGACAAGTGACCGCGCATACAGGCGAATATCCTGGTAGCGCGCATCCTTCGCCGGATGTGCATCGGGATTGCGCCAGCCCAATTGCAGCGGGGCGTCAGTACGGATGGTTGCACCGCCCAGGCTGTCTTCGACCACGCTCGTGGCGACTTGCAGACCACTAACGTAAATCTTTACTCCCGAGGCGCGGCCTGAACCGTCGTACGTAAAGAAGATGTGCTTCCACGCGTTGTCGAGCGGCATAGGCTTTAAAGCGGCAACCCGGATCGCGATGTCAGGTGTGTTGTCGCGCGGTGTCTCGTCGGGTTTCGACTTCTTCGATTTCGCTTCCGCCTTGGCCTCCGCTTTTGATTTCTTATCTTGTTCTTTCTCGGCCTTTAGCTGTTCCGGGGGCTTGTTTGGTGCCAGGTCTTTCTGATTGAGATCTTGCGGAGTGGGATAGTCGAAAGGCTCCTTTGCCACTGGCGGCTTCTTTTTTGGGGCTTTCTTGTCGTCGGTGTTTTCCTTCTTACGTTCACTTCCTTCTTTGGGGGCTTGATTCACCAGGGCCACGCTTATGGTCCCGTTGTCGTCGGCAGCAAGTTCCCATCCTCGGTCGCGCTGAGTCGATTCCATCTTGGATGCCAGGGTCCCAAAACTGCCGGGATGAAACGGGGCCGCCCTGAACATGAACCAACCCCCGAAAGAGAACGCATGGCTGGCTTCATAATCTCCGGCCTGCCCCAGCAGCACTCGCGTGCTCGACTGCATGCGGAAATCGGGCCATAACCATGTGGTCTCTCCCCATTCCGGCTTCATAGTTGTCGTTTTGAAACTTGCCGGATTGGCCCCAGGAGCGATGTTTTTCAAAACCTCACCCTTGCCCTCGTCCAGCCGCAGACGGATGGTAAGTCCATTGGTGGGGACTGGACGTGCCGCATCTTTTTTGGTGGCCAGCCATTGCGACACCAATTTGGGGGCGTTGAGACGCATTGCATCGAGCTTTGCCTGAAGGGCCGAGCGGCGCGCTAGAACATGGTCATAGACCTCTTCCTTGTCGGCCTTGGGCACTCGGACGACGGGTGTCCATACCGGGCGATCGTCGTTAAACGGCTTCTCGTCTAGGTTATTGAAGAACGCGCTCAGTGAATAAAAATCGTGCTGTGTGGTTGGGTCGAACTTGTGATCATGGCAGACTGCGCAGCCCACAGTAAGTCCCATGAACGTGGCACCGAACGCCTCGGTGCGCTCTCGAGCGATGTTGACGCGCAGCTCTTCCGGAATGGTGCCGCCTTCATTGCTGCTGACCCCCAGCCGCACGTAGCCGCTGCCGATCAGCGGATCGAGAGTCTTCATCGGCATCAGGTCACCCGCAATCTGCTCCACCGCAAACTGGTCGAAAGGCTTGTTGTGGTTGAAGGAGCGGATCACATAGTCCCGATAGGGCCATATGTCACGGCTGTTGTCGAAATGCAGGCCATAGGTATCCGCATAACGGGCATAGTCGAGCCAGTAGCGCGCGCGCTGTTCCCCGAAAGCAGAACTCGCCAGCAGCCGATCGACGAGGTGTTCATAAGCGTCCGGTGACGAATCGCTCAGGAATGCGCGAACTTGTTCCGGAGTAGGCAAAAGGCCGGTTAGATCGAGCGTGACGCGGCGAATGAGCGCCGGTTTGTCCGCCTCTGCCGAAGGCTGAAGGCCTTCTTTCTCCAACTTTGTGAAGATGAAGTCGTCGATAGGGTTTTTGGCCCAAGCGTCGGTGCCCTGATCATGGGGAACTGCCGGACGAACCGGAGCCTCGAAGGCCCAGTGCGGGCGATATACGGCGCCTTGTTTGACCCATTCCTTAAGGATTGCGATCTCGCCCGCGCTCATCGGCTTGGCTTCGTCTTGCGCATTTTGCGGCATGAGATAGTGCGGGTCTTTGGACTCTATTCGTTTGACCAGCTCGCTCTTTTCAGGGCGACCAGGGACAATTGCGTCCGGGTGGCCTTCGCGCTTTTTCATTGCCCATTCGGCAAGGTCAAGCCGCAGGCCGGCTTTACGCATCTCCGGGTCGGGACCGTGACAACTAAAGCAGCGGCTGGCCAGGATCGGTTGTACGTCCTGGTTGAAATCAAGATGGCGCGAGATATGTGTTTGCGAGCGGTTGCAAGCGAGGCTCGTTGCAAAAGCCAGGACAATAAATCCCAGTCCGCCGCTCGCGATTCTGGGTGCTCGGCGAACAGATGACTGGGAACAGTCAGAGGATGCGTACTGCCTGCCGAATATGCGAGTCAAGATCGGCCTATAAATGAAGGACGAAAAGTGTTGCAACCCGAAGGTCATCCGACCACGAAATCCAGGGAAATCGAAAGCAGCGCCGAAACAAATTCCTTATAGGGACAGAAGTCTCTCACTGGCCGCCAGGCTTGTCAAACGACACCTTCTCAAACAGACAACCGTTTTTCCCGGCTAAACTCCCCACCGGGCACTAACCAGGACCTTCATTCAGAGAAGGCGGCATTCGGGGCGTAGATCCCGATTCGATGATCAGTAAAGGTGGCATGCATCTCCGGGATTTCGTGCTTCGGCATGTGGCAGGAAACGCACCCAGGGCGCCCGGTAGGGCAGGACGGCAAGTGATTGGATGCCCGCAATTTCGATGACCCTGCGGCCTGGTGGCATCCGAGACATTTCTTGTCGTACGCTGTAGCTTCGCGTACTAGATCTTCATGCGGATCATGGCAAGCGATGCAGGTAAGTCGCCCATCGCCGTTCTTCCCCCAGCAACGGCTGCGCTCCAAACGATATGCAGGAAAACGCAGAGTAAGAACTCCGGTTACGCCCATCAGAGTTACGTCTGCGGAAGTGCGGTGGCAAGCCCCGCAATAATCAACTGAATCGGTTGGGCTCAACTTCGATACATTAGAAATCAAGGTTGCCGAGCGACCGGATCCCATACTCATCTCTGCAACATGGGCGGTGCCCGGCCCATGACAGGCCTCACAGCTTACCCCTGGGGTGAGATGACTGGGATCAAACTGCCCGTTGGTTGAGGCTTTCGTTGAGTGACATCCGAAACAGAGTGGCAGTTCATCGAGCGACATCCGCCGCCCAAGCGCAGCATCCAGTCGGCCCGGCGTCTGACCGGGATTCCCAGTGGTGAAATCCAAACCGTGCCCTTCGCCGTAATAGCTCAACCGACTTTCGTAGTAATTGCCTTTGTATTCGTATACGAAAGTGCGCCCAAACTGCCCATCACCAAAGATCCAGTTCACAGGAACCGATAGGGAATTCTTGCCATCCCGAACCGAGTAGTTGAGCTTGTCGTTGGCGACCACTTCGTAATCGAGCCCGTTCACACGAAATTGCGCTGGTTTTTGTGACAATCCGGGGATTGAGGTGCCATTTGCAGGACTTAACGCCTCCGCCATAGGCGTCTTCTGCTGTCTCTGAAAGATTTCCGAATGGCACGATGCGCACGATCCAGTTCCTGCGTACTCTTCCGGTGCCGCGGTTCCCTTCGTGGGCCACCAGCCGGCTTCCGCGATTCGAAGTTCGGTAGGGGTTGCAGCCTTAACCACATGCAGTTTGGAGAAGTGTGTCCTAGTAGCCCAGAAGGCAAGAAAGACCAGTAGAAAAAGGAGGCACAGTTTGGGAACCATTGCAGATTGACGCCTCTTGCCCATGAATAAACTATTTCTGCTCAAGTTCCTTTTGTATTCGTTGCCAACCCAGTTGTCCCCGTTCGGACGCCGAGGCAGCACGAGAAATTATAAGCGAGGTGGGCCAAGTAGCGTTGGCTTTGTATCACCAACAGCTTGGGGATAGCCGGCCTTCCCAGGCCCGATTTGCCTCTGCGAGTTGGCGCGGTCTTGCCCCTCGCTGAAGGCTACATGGCTCACTCAATTGGGGTACTTTTCCGCAGCCCGGTAGATGCGGATTTGGTGGTCGGCAAATTTGCGATGTGCCCCGGGCAGCGTGAGTTTCGGCATGTGGCAACTCGCACCCTCTTGCCGGCACGAGGGCATGGCGGGGCCGTTCGGGATGCTGTCCTCACCTGAGAGTTGGGACTACTCGGAGACATCATACGACGAGCCTGCCCGACAATCGCCATAGGTATCGATGACGCGCGCCGGCGTTTGATCGGGGGCGTCCCCCCCGCAGTCGAATACCGATATTTGTGTCAATCAATTGCGCGGAAGCGATTGCCCATGCGATTCGACATGCTTTAGCGCGATCCTGGTGTGCCGAAAGATCTCTCAAACCGATCCAACTCGCATGAAGGTAAAGTTGCCCTTCCTATTTTGCCGGCGCCAATGGAGTTCCGATATAACCCTGTTCAACGTGGTTGGCGATCAAGCTTTCACGAAGTCCAGTTTTCAAGGATTGAGGTCGCTTAGCTTGCATCCCCATAGGAGTGAGCAGTGTCTACATTTATTAAAAGATTTGCAATCGTCCTAGTGCTTTGCCTTCCAGCCTGTGCCCAGACTTGGTTCAGCAATATCACCAAGAATTCCACGACCACAAGCTGTACCATCGGTTGGACCACCGCGGTCCCTACCGTCGCCCATGTCGAATACGGGTTAGCCGCTGGATCCTATACCAAATCCAGCGCAAACAGCACTCAATACTGGCGTAGCAAGGCCCAAATGATCTCGGGACTACAACCGGGAACGACCTATCATTTCCGAGTTGCTGCAGCCGATACAAGCCAGCTCTGGGTTAGAAGTGTCGACTACACCTGCACGACTGCTAAGACCACCACTGGGCACTCCGTTCAACTGAACTGGAATGCCAGCAGTAGTTCGGGGGTAAGCGGCTACAGAGTTTTCCGTTCAACGGCTTCAGGGGGCTATTACGGGCTGGTCGGGAGTGCGCCGGGGCTAACCTATACGGATCAGACCGTTCAATCAGGTGCCACTTACTACTACGTCGTTGCTGCCCTAAACGGCTCGGGCCAACAGAGCGCGTACTCAAACCAAGTGAGGGCTGTCGTTCCCTAGCCGGCGACAACCGCTTTTCGAGCAGGGAAAAAGTGAGCTCGCACGCACAAAGCGGTGGTCCCTGTGGAACCATCGTTCAGCCAAGGAAGTATTTGCAACTCGGGATGGATGACACGCTATGGCCTTCTCGATTGCTGGAAGTGGTCATCGGGATTCCTGCCGAGGCGCTCCCAAGAAAGCCGCTGCATTACGCCCGCGTACGCTTCGTTTTGCGGGTCGATCTAGCTTTCCTCTTCTTTTTTGGTTTCACCCGATCAAGACTGCTTTGTAGTTCCTTCATTTTCTCCTTGATCTCCTGTTTCCGCTTTTGCGCCTCGAAGAAGACGTCATCGAGATCTTTGAGCTGATCGTCCCACTCCTTTTGCATCTCCCCAAAGCGGGCACCTTCTTCCTGTTCGTAGTCGCGCAGTGTCTCAATCAACTCGTCGTTGGCATTGGCACGAGTACGCTCAAGCTCGACTTTGAAGGCGTTTAGGTATTCGGACCTAAAAAAACCCAGGTTTTCCAGACGCTCGAGGCTCAACAATGTGGCATGGAAGGCTCGGTTGAGGTTGAAGATTCCTTCATAAATGTGGAGCTTTTGGACTTGGGGTCTCCAGGCTGGACCGTTCATAGCCCGCCTCCTGAGGACCCGTTAAGTCTTGCGACGTTGGGTTGCGAGTTGGAGCGAGGGCGGACCTGAAACTTGTCAAGTTGCGCCCAGAGGGTGGGGCGTATAAGGTCAAAGCTAGCCATCGTTTGCCTGCTCCGTCAGGCGGCGGTTGGTTAGGGCACGCTCGGTGGTCACACACCGGGTGCGCCCGCTGCTTAGTTTCTTTCTTGTTTGCTGCCCTTTCTCTTTACTTATGCCGGGTCTTCCGACCATTTACTATTTTCGGCAAAATCTCCCGCACTCGTTGGATGTCTTGGTCACTCCAAGCCCGGACGTGAACTCTACCAATCTTTATCGGCTTGGGTGCGGGCACCTTCTTCGCTGCAATGTACTGAGCCAGCGTCGTAGATGGCAGTCCCAATTTCTTCGCAGCTTGACGAGTCGAGTATGTCCTCATCTAGAACAGTGTTCTAGATAGGGCGCTCATTGTCAAGGGCTAATCGTCGTGCTAGCACTACCCCCCTGCGGTTCCCTACTGAGCGGTTGCACTGTCCCTCGCCTGTTGACGGTTCTCCTCAAAGCGGCGTACGATTTTTATTCGGATAGTCTGCTATGCGAATCCCTGCCGCCAATCTCTGATCCTCGGCATCCCGCCGTGCGCAGTAGCTCCTAGCCAGTACACGTGTCTGTGCTTGCCTCTGATCACCAGTAATCCAAATTGGGACGCTTACCATGATCTATGCTCTCGAAGTCCATAATCTTGTTAAAACCTATGGTTCCATCCGCGCGATAGACAGCCTAAGTTTTGCGGTTTCCCCCGGCACGATTTTTGGATTGCTGGGGCCAAATGGCGCCGGAAAGTCCACCACTCTGAAAATCTTGACCACGCTTACCAGGCCCACTAGCGGCAAGGTGTCTGTGCTGGGTTTCGATGTGCTCAAGCAGCCGCTGGAAGTGCGTCGACGTATCACTTCCGTCATCCAGGAAACCGCAGTCGATCTCCTGCTCAGCGTCCGCGACAATCTACTCACCTTTGCGCGGTTTCACCAAATCGAAAAGCCTATGGCGCAGCGGCGTGCTGCACATGTCATTGAGCGCTTCCGCCTCAATGCCGAGGCCGAGCGCAAAGTGCAGGATCTTAGCGGCGGGTTTCGCCGTCGTGTGCAGGTGGCCAAAGCGTTCATGGTAGAGACTCCCGTGTTGTTCTTAGACGAGTTCTCCACCGGCATGGACCCCCTCCTGAAGCGCGAGGTCATGTCTATGCTCCGAGAGGAAGCGCGTCGCGGCCGCACCATTTTGCTTACCACGCAAATCCTGAGTGAGGCGGAAGAGCTGTGTGAGGACATCCTCATACTCGACCGTGGACGCCAAGTGGCGCGTGGCGACCTGGGCACCCTCAAGCTGCTCTCGCAGGAAGTCTATGAAATCTCCATGACATTCGATGCCATGCCGGACGGCATCGAGACGGAGATTCAGGCCGTACCCACGTTACGCACACGCGTCGAAAACAATACGCTCGAGGTGGCCGTCAAGGCCCCTGAAGGAAAAGTTCTCGAAATTGTAACTGCTCTGGCGCGCAATCGCCGCGTGCTGCGCCTGGAAGTGAACGGCGCCAGCCTGGAAGACGTCTTTCTTCAATTGACGCAGCAGGAGGTAAAGTCATGACCAGCATCGATGCCATGCTCTATCGTGAAGCGAAGATTCGCGCCACGAACCTGATCTTCATATTTTGGGATGTCTTTTATCCACTCGGCTATATGCTTGTATTCGGCGTTGGTGTGAACGCCGCGTTGGGTTCACCACTCACGTCCGAGCGAGTGGACTATAACGCTTTTTTCCTCGCCAGCGTGCTTGGGATGGCGAGTTTTGGCATTGCCTCCAACACCTCGTGGTCATTCTTTCTCGATCGTGACAATGGTATTTTTTTCGAGATGCTGACCTATCCACTGAGCCGTTCAGCGTACATGTTGGGCAAAGTGCTGTTTACATTGCTCGTCAGTCTCGTGCAGACCATCATCACGGTGGCGCTAGCCGCCCTGATGTTTCATATTCATTTGCGCTGGGACCGCATGCCACTTGCTCTTTTGGTAATGATTGTGGGGACCGCAGGATGGTTCTTTCTGTACTCTATCTTCGCGCTCAGCACGCGCCGAAACGACATCTTCAATACGGCAACGTCGATCCTTTATTTTGTGTTCCTGTTCGCCAGCAACATCTTTTACCCTTTGGAGCCTCTTCCGAAATGGTTCCGCGGTGCGGCGATGGCGAACCCAATCACATGGCAGACTGATTGCCTTCGATGGGCCACGATCGGCCTGGGCAGTACGCGAGGTGTAGCGCTGGAGGCGAGCGCGTTCATCCTGTTTGCCGGCGCGTGTTTTTGGTACGCGGCGCGCTGCCTCCAACGCCAGGAGTAAACGCATTCGTCTTTTAGCCAACCTGTTTTCACTCATCATCTGACGGCATGCCATAAAAATAGGGCAAACCGCGGGGCCGCGGGCGGTTTTGGGCTGCCATTTCCGCTTGCGCGTAGCGCTGCTTATTTTCTCGCACACCACTGGCAGCTTCCAAGAAGTACTCAGTCGCGTTTCGTGTCTCAGCTCCCGAGGCTCGACCAAAAGCATAGAGTCCCTTTGCGTCCTCAACCAGTCGCTTGATATCGGCTCCGGTAAAAGCCTCGGTTGCTGAAATTACGCGAGCAAGATCGCAGTTCGAAAGCTCCGCTGTAATCCCGTGCAAGTGATTTTCGAGAATTCGCTTCCGGGCGTCTGCATCGGGAAGCTTCATTTCAAGCCACAGCTCAACTCGACCGCTTCTCACGAGAGCTGGAGGAAGGTGCTGCAGATTCATCGCCGTCATCATTACGCAGACGCGAGCCGTACCTTCGCTTTCCAGACCATCAAGCATGGTCAGCAGGTATCGATACAAACCTCGCTCCTCCCCGTCCTCGAAAATCGCGTCGGCATCATCAATGAAAATCACCGACGGAGAATTGTCCTTCGCAGCCTCAAAGACTCGGTGGATGCGGTTATAGAAGTCACTGGTGCCTGCAATGAATGTTCCATCAATGAGGAAGAACTTGCCCCTCAGGCGATGCGCTAGAGCGCGCCCAATGGTCGTTTTGCCAGAACCGGGCGGGCCGTACAGCAGCACGCCGCGCTTCGGGCGGAGCCCTAGCTGCGCAGTCAGGGAGTCCTTGGTGAGTGGAAGAACTATATGAATTTCCAAGCTGCGCACGACATCATTGACGCCTTGCAGGTCATGAAGATCAACGTCCTGGACTTCATCCAGATCGACGTTACTCGCTAGTCTTTGTGACCGGAGATAGTCGATGAACTGATCCGTCGAGAAAGGGCCAGATGGGCGCAACCAATCGCAAGCTGCCCGAATCTGGTGAGCATTGAGCTTCGGCGCAAAACGATAGATCTTCTCGGCGTCGAGGCTGGTGGCGGGCTCCGCGCCAAGAAACGTTCCGAGTAGAGCTCCATAATCGGCAACGGAGTACTTTCCAATGGAAGCGCTGAAACTGCGGGTTGCAAACGTCTGAGCGATAGCGCCATCTGTCGAGACGAACAGCTTCTTCTCCTCCCTCAGAGCCGCATCGCTAAGCTCGAGCAGGGCTGTCTCCACGTATTGCCCACGGGGATAGAAATGGCAACTCGAAGTTGCGTCGTGGATTAGATCGACGTCATCCACGAATACGATTGGGTTCTCCTTCAGAGATGCGATTACCGCTGAATACAGCGTTTCTTCTAGAGACAGCGGGTGCCGGGCAGCCGAGGTCTCGATGAAGTCTCTCCCTGTCACGAAGCCGCCACCCATTTCCTCGTGAAGCTTGCGCAGAACGGTTGTGCGTCCCCGTCCCGATGGGCTGCTGAGTAGCATTAA
>Ga0157372_10000534_pt1 | contig 41997 bp, 35 predicted proteins | sample C55metaG_FD_115307 | JGI IMG/M metagenome (GOLD analysis project Ga0157372, IMG submission 115307) | Corn rhizosphere microbial communities from Kellogg Biological Station, Michigan, USA - C5-5 metaG | ecosystem: Host-associated > Plants > Roots > Rhizosphere > Soil | place: USA: Michigan...
CCGCGGCCTTGACCGATTCCTCAACCACTACAACACTCGACGCGGCCACTCCGCCCTCGGCGGCCGACCACCCATCAGCCGACTCGCTGCCTGATCAACAACCTGTCAGGTCACGACACCTAGGCGCCTGTCTTAGGCTGTCGTCAGACGGTGGCCAGTGGCAGGTCAGCGGCGAGCAGCTGAGCGGCGCACCGGTGGGCATCCGCGATCGGTCGGGAGTAACAGTCGGGTGAGGGAACCAGGTTGTTGTAGAACGTGGCTCCCTCACACAGCGGGCCGAGCACCCAGATTCGGCGATCCACCTCACCGCTCGCGCTGATCGGATGCTGGTCATGGTCCACGTCGATGCCGGCCAGCATGGGGTCGGCTGCCGGGCTGGGCCGGATCACACCCTGCCGGAACAGCTGGGCGAGCAGCGGGCTTGCCGACGATCCCACCGCCGGTAGGTCGGTCCGCCCGGCCACCAGCCAGTCCGCCAGGCCCACCTGCGGCGTCGCCAGTGATCGTGACTTCAGCAGCCAGCCGCCGGCTCCGGAGTCCCAGGTGACCGCCGGATCCGGCCCGAACGGCACGGCGGCGATCCCCAGGTCGAGCAGGGCAAGCAGTTCCTGGTGCCGTTCGAACTGCGGCCCGACCACGGCTCGGTTGAGCACCGGCACCGTCCGTTGGAAGAACCGGCGGCTGGACTCGGGGGTCAGCCCACCGAAGTCCACCGCGTACCGGAAGGTATCCCGCAGCTCACGCAGGATATCCAGGGTCTGCTTGACGACGCTGCCCTGCAGGCCGAGTTCGCCCTCGATCAGGTCGGCGGCCAGTTCACCGGCCAGCCAGGCTTGGTAGCCGGGCCCGTCGCCCAGCGCCATCGGCTGCGTGCCGTCCAGCAGCAGCTCGGGACTGAAGCAGCCGTGCTCGGAGTCCAACGCGGCCAACAGTTCCGCGAGCTCGTTCTTGGCCGCTGCCTCGGTCAGTCGCCCTTCGAGCTGCTCGGCCGCCGCCGGACCGATCGCCTTGGCCACGGCCCGTCGATAGGCGATCCGCAACTCCGCCAGCACCAGTGGCCATAGCTGCCGGTCGAAGTCGAGCGCGCTGCCGTGTTCGAGCCGGAGCCTGTCGATGCCGGCCGGCGTGAACAGCAGCGGCCGGTAGGCCGGTCCGTACCGCAGGATTCTCGGCCGGGCCCGACAGGCACGGCCGGAGCGGGAGTAGAACAGCAGCCGTGGCTCGGCCCCGCTCGGCAGATAACGCAGCCCACCGCCGGACCGGTCGAATCGGCCACCGCGACCGACGGTCAGACAGGACATGGCATCCAGCGCGGACAGTCCGAAGCCGCCGATCGCCACCGTCTGGCCGGCCTCGATCTCGCTCAGCCGCTCCGGCATCGGGTACGGCCGGACGACCAGCCGGCCACTGGGATGGTCCTCGATCAGATTGTCGGTGTAGCCGGTGGTGAGGAAGGCATGGCTCGCCGAGACCGACCGTCCGGAGGCGAGTTCGATCCGGAGCGGTTCGCCGGTGTGCAGCCGGATCGCCGTGCTGCGATGCAGGTGTACCTCGACACCGCTCGGCAGCCGGGCGAGCAGTTGATCAAGGAACCAGCCGAGGTACTCCCCCAGCAGCCGACGCGGCAGGAAATCCCACGGCTCGATCCGCCGGCCGACCGGTCCGACGCTGAACCCGTCCCTGCCGATCCGAAGGCGCCGTTCGACGGCCCATTCGTACAGGCTCGGCCCGGTCAGCCGCACCGTGTCGCCGACCGAGCGGGAATCGGGAAACATCGATACCTGCGAGCAGATCGTGTTCAGCAGTAGATAGTCGGGTTGGGTCACCGGGTGCACGCCGGCGCCGTTCCCGGTCGGGTCGATCAGCTCGATCCGCAGCCGGTCGCCGGACTGGTCGGCGAGTGCCAGCAGCCGCTCCAGCACGCTGAGCCCGCGCGAGCCGAGCCCGATGATGGCAACCGAGCCCGATGCGGTCACGCCGGCGCTCCTTTCGGTCGGGCTGACGGGTCAGCGTTCAGGACAGGGTCCCGGTCAACGGCTGCGGTCGATAGGGATTGGTCGATAGGGATTGGTCAGCAGCCTCGGTCAGCAGGATTCGGTCAACAGGGTTCGGTCAACAGGACGGGCTCGCGTACCGGTTCGATCGTCAACTGCACGCAGGCCAGTGCTCGTTCGACCGCCGCGGCAGCGGAGCGGGTGTCCCGACCGGTGGCGATCAGGTAGCCGAGGCGATCGCGGAACGAGTTCTCCAATCGCAGGGACGTGCCCGGCAGGCGGGTGAGCGCCACCTCCACCAGTTGCGCGAAACCGGCCGCCCGATCCAGGCCGGCCGCCGCCACGAACTCGCCGGCGGATCCGGCGACCAGGAACCGGATGGCGGCGGCTTCGGCCCGACTGGGAACCAGGTCGGGCCGCTGGCCCACCGTGTTCGCCACGGTGGCCGCGATCAGATCCACTCCGGTGGCCAGCCGGACCAGGTCCGGAATCATGCCACCGGCCAGCCGGGGGTTCACCTCGATCACCACCGGGCCGGCGGTGGTCAGCCGCAGCTCCACGTGCGCCGGCCCCCAACCCAGGCCGAGCGCGGTGAGCGCTCGCACCGCGGTGCCGGCCAGCGCCGTCCGGTCGGCCGGCGCCAGCACCGCCGGGAAGTCATGTCCGGTCTCCACGAAATACGGTGGTGCGCCCACGTGCTTGCCGGTGACGCCGACCACCTCGGTACCGAAGGTCTCCACCGAGAACTCCGGCCCGTCCAGGTACTGCTCGACCAGCACCGCCGACTGGGCCGGAATCCCGGCGCTGGCCAGGTCGGCGGCGAGCACCGCCCGCGCTGCCTCGACCACCTCGTCCGGACGATGGCACAGCCGCACCCCGACCGAGCCGGAACCGGATACCGGTTTCACCACCACCGGCAGACCCAGTTCGGTGCCGAGTTCGGCGGCCCGCGCCGGGTCGCCTGCGGTGCCGAACGCCGGTCCGGCCAGCCCGGCCGCCTGGAGCAGCCGGCGCTGCACGCCCTTGTCCCGACACGCGGTGATCGCCGCGGCATCCGGATGCGGCAGGCCCAGCTCGGCGGCCAGCGCAGCCGCGGCGGCGACGAAGTACTCCGAGCTGCTGGTCACCCCGACGAGCTGGTCGGCCAGCGCGGCCGCCGCCCGCCGGACGGCCGGTGGATCGCCGGTGTCCACCCGACGGGTCTCGATGCGGTCCTCGGCCAGATACGGATAACGTGCCGGATCGCGGGCAAGGACCACCGGCCGCAAACCCAACCGACGGGCCGCGACGCAGAACAGCCGGCCCGATCCGGTGGTGTTGCTCTCCAGCAACAGCAGCCGGCTCATGGTTGACCGCTCATCGCCGTGTTCGCCGATGAGTGGTCAGTCTCGGCGCGAGTGGGCAGTTGTAATCGCCCACTCGGCGCACAACCGACCACTGGCGAACCAATCAAGGACCCGAAGGCCGGCGTGGTCTGCTCACCGATCAGTGCGGCCACCTCGACGGCGAGTTGGCCGGCGGCGTCGGCCAACTCGGCTCGCCATGAGTCCAGCCAAGCCCGGTGCCCCCGCCACCGCTCGTACCCGCCCTGCCAGATGTCGGCGAACGCGCCCGGACCGCCGCCGTACGCCTGCTCGGTCAGTGCGGCAGCCGCCGACAGCGCGCCCGGATCCAGCCCGTCCAGCCAGCCGGCGGCGCCGAACCCAGTGAGGTCCGCTGAGCCGGCGGCGATCGCCTCCCGCACCGCATCACCGACCTGGTCGTGCGCGGTGCGGAAGGCAATCCCCCGTCGTACCAGCTGATTGGCCACTGCCGTGGCGTTGGTGAAGCCGGCCTCGGCCCGTTCGGCCATCCGCCCGGCGTCCGGCACCGCGGCGCTCACCAGCGGCTGGCAGAGCAGCACCGCCTGCTCGCAGGCCGACAAGCCGGGCCAGATGGCAGCGACCGCCTCGGTGCCCACCTCGATCGAGTTGGTGAACGGGGTTGCCGACATGGCCGCCGCGGCAGCCGCCCAGGCCCCGATCGCGATCGCCGGTTTGGCCCGGAGGTGCTCCAGCAGGAAGGCATTGCGCTTCTGCGGCATGGCCGAACTGCCGCCGACCAGCCGGTCCGGAAAGCGCAGGAAGCCGAACTCGGCAGTGCTCCACAGCTGCAGGTCGGCGGCCAACCGGCTGAGCGTGCCGGCCAGCCCGGCGGCCGCTGCCAGCAGCCGCAACGCCACGTCGCGACTGGCCACCGCGTCGGTCGCGTGCGGGTAGCTGCCGGCGAAGCCAAGCAGCCGGGCGGTAGCCGCGGGGTCGATCGGCAGGTCGGTGCCGGCCACCGCCCCGGCGCCCAGCGGGCACAGCCGCAGTCCGTCGCAGGCCTGCCGCAGCGCACCGAGATCGCGGCCGAGCGCCTCGGCCACGCCGAGCAGGTAGTAGCCGTAGCTGATCGGCATGGCGGCCTGATAGTGCGTGTAGATCGGCATCAGCACCGCACGGTGCCGGCGTGCCCGGTTCAGCAGCGCGGCCTCCAGCCGGCCGGCCTGCTCGGCGAACCGCAGCGCCCAGTCGCGCAGTCGCAGCGCGGTCACGGTGGCCTTGAGGTCGTTGCGAGATCGTGCGGTCTGCAGCACCCCGCCGGTCTGCGAGCCGAGTTGCTCGATGAGATAACCCTCATACATCAGGTACTGCCCGCGCGGCGCGGACCGGCCGGCCAGCGGTGCGAACCGGCAGCCGCGCAGCGCGGCGATGCAACCGAGCAACTCCCGCGCGGCCGAGCGCGGGATCAGTTCCCGCTCGGCCAGCATCAGCAGATGTGCCTGGTCGATGGTGGTGAGGTAGTCGAGCTCGGCCACCAGTTCGTCCGGCGACGGCTCGCCGTAGAGGATCCGCCGCGTCCGGACGCCGACCTCGGCGGTCAACCGTCCCATGCCGTGCTACCCGACGCCGGACAGCAGCTGATCGCTGCCGAGCACCTCGGCGGCGGACCGGCGTCCCCACCGGTAGCTGGTCCAGGAACCCTGCGGCCGGCGCGGATCGTCGACCTCCACCGGCTCGTCCGGCAACGCGTTGTCCAGGTGTCCGGCCGCCCGCAGCCAGGCATCGTCGTAGACGGTGTCCTGATAGCGGTAACCCTCGTCCGGCAGCATCACCACGGTGAGCGCGTTCGGGTTGGCCGCCGCGTACCAGCGGGCGGCGAGATAGGCGGCCCCGCCGGACGGGCCGGAGAACAGCGCATGCCGCCGGTGCAGCTGCCGGGTCGCCTGATAGGCCGGCGACGGCGCGCACCAGTGCACGCCGTCGAAGATCGAATGGTCCAGGTTGGCCGGCAACACGCTCATGCCCAGCCCGCGCAGCTCCCGCTTCGCGTCGGCATGGCCGAACAGCACGCTGCCGTGGGTGTCCACCCCGATCGCCTGGCAGTCCGGCAGCACCGAGCGCAGGTTGCCCACCGTGCCGCACATCGAGCCGCCCGAACCCACCGGCCCGACCACGCAGTCCACCTGGCCGAGGCTCTCCAGCAGCAACTCGGCCACCACCGCGTAGGACCGAGGATTGTCCGGGTTGGTGTACTGCTCCGGGCAGAACGTCGACGGATAGGCCGCCTGGATCTCGCGCAACCGGTTCAGCCGGGCCGTCTGGAAACCGCCGGCGATCCTGCCGGCCTCGGCCGGCACCCGATCCACCTCGGCGCCGAGATCGATCAGCCGCCGGTACAGCCGCTCGTCGATCACCGGGTCACTGACCAGCACCACCCGCCGGTCCAGGTGCACGCCCTGCATGGCCAGCGCCAGGCCGAACGTGCCGGAGGTGGTCTCGACGATCACGGTCTCCGGCTCCAGCAACCCGTCCGCCATCGCCCGGCGCAGGATGTAGCGCGCCGGAATCATCTTCATCAGCACGAACGATGCCGCGTAGAGGTTCGGGGTCAGCCGGATCAGTCGAGGCAGCTGGTAGGCGTGGGTGGCTTCCTCGGAAACGGTTCGCAGGGTCATCGCGCCGCCTTCTATGCGCTGGCCCGAGCCGGCGGCAGGCCACCACGCCCGGACGGATCGATAACTTGGGTGACCGGCAAACCGGCCCGGTTCAGCGCCTCGGCACACCGCTCGATGCGCTCGGCGACGTGCTCGCCCTGGGCGTCGAAGATCAGCCCGGCGACCGTGCCGCTGTGCGCCACCTGGATGCCACAGCCACCGTGCTGCTCACCCAGCTGCAGCAGCAGCTCCAGTTGTGGTTTGGGCAGGTAGCGCTGGTTGATCCGGGCGCTGGCGGTGGCCACCCGGCCGAGCAGCGGCACGTCGGACTTGGCCACGGCCCGGCGCAGCGCGGCCCGCAGCACCCCGAACCGGGCGATCTCCGAGCTGTCGTACGGTGCCGGCGTCAGCCGCAGGGTGTCCACCTTCTCCTCCGGCGCGGTGTCGCAGCCGAGCACCAGGATCGGTGGTAGTTGCTGGCCGAAGGTCTCCAGCACGGCCGCCTCGCGCTGGGCGAAGAGCACCACCTGGTCGTCGATCATCACCGAGTCCGAGGCGCATTCGGCGAGCACCGCCAGCCGGGCCACCTCCTCCTTGGTCAGTGGGTGGCCGTGGCTGTCGGCGACCGCGCGGATGGTCGCGGTGACGTCACTGGTGGACGAGCCCATTCCGATGCCGCGCGGCACCGTGCTGGTGATCTCGATCTGGCCGCCCTTGGCAGGTGACCGGTAGCTGGGCAGCTGGCCGAGGGTGAGGATCGCCGCCCGGCGGACCTTGATCAGTTCGGGTGGCCCGAGCACCCCACCGTGGGTGTAGCTGGGCCGGAACGTCGCCCGGGTGCCGAGCGCGGGCTGCGGCAGGGTGACCAGCGCCCGGTGCGGCACGCCGGCCTCGTCGAGGAACATGCCCTGCAGCAGTTCGCCGTGGTGGGCCGGTGCGAAGCCGATGCCGACCACCTCCGAGCCGGCGGTGCCGGGCCGGCCGACGGTGCTGTGCTGGTCCGCGGCGCTGTACTGGTTCGCGGCGCCGTGCTGGCCCACGGTGTCGCGCTGGGCGCTCGGTGGCGAGATCAGCAGGGTTTGTACCGACATCTACTCGGATTTCCGGACGCGGAAGATCAGGCTCTCGTGTTGGTGGACGTAGTCGCGGTAGCCCGGGTGCGGCGGCTCCCACCAGGAGGCCGTCTCGATCGACTCGGCCTGCTGGCCGACGGCGGCGAGCAGCTCGACGAGATCCGGCTCGTCGTAGAACTTGCAGTAGAACTCGGCATGATCGAGATAGGTCTTCGGCGCGATCTCGGTCATCCGAGCCCGGTCATCGGCCACCTGGCAGTCGTTCATCGTCCACATGTTCGCGATCAGGCAACCACCCGGCCGGAGGATCCGATGAAACTCGGTCAGCGCGCCCGCGGGCTCGGTGAGGTGCCCCAGCAGGTCCCAGCAGAAGATGCCGTCCACCGAGTCGTCCAGCAGCCCGGTGGCGTAGGCGTCGGTCTCGCGGAACACCACCCGGCGCCCTACGCCGGCCCGTTCGGTGACCGAGCGGGCGATCGCCATGGCCTTGCGCGAGGTGTCGCCGGCCAGCAGGATCGGCGCGCCGGCAGCCAGCGGCGGCAGGTTTCGCCCGTCACCGCAAGGTAGATCCATGATGACCGCGGCATCCGCGGCGGCGAACAGCTCGGCCGCGGTCTGGGCGTACGGCACCGGCGGGTCGCCCCACAGGTTCGCCTGGCCACCAAGGGCGGACTGGTCGTACGCACCGTCCCACATGCCGATCGCGGCCTCGTCCCTGGACAGCGATTCAGTACTCACGCCAACACCCTCCTGAGTTCGTCCCGATTGCTTCTCGATCGCCGGCTACCCGACCGGACGGCCGGTGAGCGCGGTCAGTGCCGCCGAATCGTGGCCGTGGCCGCGGGCCAGCGCGCCGAACAGGCAGCGCACCGCCAGCGAGGAATCAAATCCGTTCAGCCGCAGCGCATGATCGGCCCGCTCCAGCTCTTCGACCACCATCTGTTCGGGTATCCAACAATTCCTTTGCTCGGCTCCGCGCTCGCCGTCGAGCAATGGCTTCGCCCAGTCGCAGAACGCTCCGAACGCCTCGCGGCTGAAGTTGCTCTCCCAGCGATCCGGCCGGCACCAGGACAGGTACAGCCGAACCAGTTCCGGATCATGCTCGGCGAGGAACTCATCGGCCCACAGCGCGTGGTTGCGACTGCTGGAGAACTTGCTGCCCTCCAGCAGGTACAACTCGTTCACCGTGGCGCCGCGCATCTTCGGCTCGGTCAGGCCGGCCGCGGCGAAGACAGCCGGGTACAGGATGCCGAAGTAGAAGGCGTTGTCGATGCCGTTGAAGTGCCACAGCCCGGACAACTGCCGCCAGGCCGCCACGCAGGCGTCGATGCCGTTCGCGTCCGGATCCACCGCCCGGGCCGGGCCGTACAGGTAGCTCAGCCCGAGTTCGGCCGGGAAGTCGATGCGCAGTCCGGCCAGTTCACCAGTGCCCTCGATCCCCCAGTCCATCGGGTAGGCCACCGGATAGTCGGGCAGCGGCGCGGTCAGGTAGTGCGAGAGCACCCGGCGTACCCGCGGCGGCAGTTCCGCCTGCGTCCATTCGGCGATCAGCTGTGCCCGGAAGTCCTCCAGCCGCAGCACCGGTACGGTGACCTCCATCGGCTCCGGCTCGCCGCCGCAGCGCGCGCACACCGGCTGGATCAGGGTTGCCGCGGAGGTGAAGCTGCCGCACGGCTCGCAGGACAGTCCGTTCGCGCCGCTACCGCAGTGCGGGCACTTGCCCACCACGTAGGAGTGCTGCATGGTCCGGCCGCAGTCCGAGCAGCGGTGCAGGGTCATCGGCTGCATCCGGAGCACGCCACGATCCAGCAACTCACCGAGCATGCCGGTGACCGCCTGGCAGAAGCTGTCCAGCTCGGGGTCGATGAACACGTCGTGCCCGATCCGGCCGAGCGCGAACGCCGAGGCGATCTGGGCCCGATAGCCCGCGACCATCTCGTGCACGTCAACCCCGAGGTTCTGCGCCTTGGTCATCACGAAGTTGGGGTGCACGTCCACACCGGCCAGCGTGATGATCCGCTCGCCACGGGCGCGGGCGGCGCGAGCGGCGATGTCGGCGGCCAGGAACGGCCCGGACAGATGGCCGACATGCAGCGGTCCGTTCACGGTCGGCTGCGGGATCACGATGACGGTGGCGCCCGAACACTCTGCAGATACGCTCACTTCTCACCTTCCAGGACGTGCGCGAGCCTTCAGGACTTGCGGCCGGATTCGACGCCGGCGGGCTTGCTCAGGCGGCAGCCGCCGCCACCTCGACCTCGGGCACCAGCTCGAGCGTGCAGCACTTCACCGCTCCTCCGGACTTGTGCAGCTCCGACATGTCCAACCCGACCGGGTGGAAGCCGTGCTCGCGCAGCTGATCGATCAGGCCGGTCGCGACCTGCGGCAACACCACGTTGACCCCGTCGGAGACCGCGTTGAGGCCGAACGCCTCGGCATCGCGGCGGTTGGCCAGGATGGCGTCCGGATAGAGCCGGCGCAGCACCCGCTGGCTGCCGATCGAGAAGGCCTCCGGGTAGTACATGATCCGGCCCGGGCCGAGCACCGCCAGCGCGGTGTCCAGATGGTAGAAGCTGGGATCCACCAGGGTCAGGCTTACCACCGGCAGGCCGTACAGTTCCTGTGCCTCGTCGTGGGAGAGCCGATCGGTACGAAAGCCGGTGCCGGCCAGCAATCGTTCACCCTCGACGAGGTAATCACCCTGTCCCTCATTGATGAATCGTGGCTCGGCCACCACCTCGTAGCCGTTCGCGGAGAACCAGTCGCGGTAGGCCGGTGCCTCCGCCGTCCGTTGCGGATAGCGGTAGTTGGCGACCAGCACCTGGTTGCCGATCACGGTGGCACCGTTCGCGGCGAACACCATGTCGGGCAGGCCGGGCACCGGGTCGATCAGGTGGACCTGATGGCCGAGCGCCAGATAGGTCTCGCGCAGCCGGTCCCACTGGGCCATCGCCAGGCCGGTGTCGACCGGTTTGCTCGGATCCATCCAGGGATTGATGGAGTACCGCACGTCGAAGTGCTCGGGCGGGCACATCAGATACTGACGCCGGGCCACCGGCGAGTTGTCGTGCGTCATTGCGCGGCTCCTGTTCGGGTGGACTGGCTAGCCTGTGGTTGCGACCGGGCGCAGCCGCGCCCACGGAGTCTTGCTGTGACCGGCGGCCTGGCCGACGAGTTTCACCTCGACCAGGTCGACGAACTCCTCCAGCCGCTGCTTGGTCTGCTCATGTGAATCCCCGGTCACCACCAGGAAGCCGAGGATGTTGTTGCCGTCCGGCGGCCGGCGGATGACGGCGCCGGGCTGCTGCAGGATCCGCACCGTCAAGGTGTGCTCGGATTCGGACACCTCTGCTGGCACCGAGACGTACTCGAGCTCGCCACCGTCACAGATGAGGCAGGTGCCCATCATGTGCACGCCGGTCGGCCGGTAGTGCGAGACGGTCGGTCGTACCCCGCGCGCGATGTCCATGCTGGCCAGGATCGGGCAGTAGCCGGCGGTGGTCCGGGCCACCAGGTGCAGCTCACCACCGCCTGGCCGGGCGGCCAGCTCGACCAGGTGCGGCCGCCCGCGGTGCATCCGGATCTCGGCGTGCATCACGCTTCGGTGCAGACCCTGGGCGGCCGCCGCGGCGGCGATGATCGAGCGGATCTCCTCCAATTGCTCGTCGCTGAGCCTGGTCGGTGCCGCGTGGACGTCGTCGTCGAAGGTCTCGCCCTCCATGGTGACCCGGTCCACCGCCGAGCCGATGAACAGCTCGCCGTCCCAGGCCAGTGCCTCGAAGAGGTACTCATTGCCGTCCAGGAAGGACTCCACCAGCAGCCCCTGCGGGCCGATGTCGATTCCCTCGACCTCCAGCTGGAACGGCAGCATCCGCTGGATGCCCTCGCTGGCGTCGACGAACCGCTGCGCCAGCTGGGCCGGGTTGTCGACCCGGAAGACGAAGCTGCTGCTGGCACCGAGGGTGGGCTTGAGAATCGCCGGATAGCCGAACTCGGCGGCCGCGGCCAGTGCGGCGGTCACGTCGGGCACGAACCGGAAGCTGGGATGCGGCACCCTGCCCCGTTCGTGCGCCTGGCGCATCAGGAACTTGTTGCGGCTGTTCCGGGCGGCCTGCACGCCGATGCTGGGCAGCCCGAGCGCGTCCGCGACCACCGCGGTGGCTATCACCGACATCTCGGAGAAGGTGAGCACGCCGTCGAAGTGTTCCTGCTCGTGCCAGGCCTTCGCCGTCGCCACCAGGTCGGCCGCGTCCGCCGATTCCGCCACCCGGCAGCGTGGCCAGTACTGCGGGTCACCGACCCCGAGCAGCAGGTGCAGCTCGGCACCGAGTTCCTCGACCAGCCGGTACCTCGGCGCCAGGTACTGCGCCCATTGCTTGGCCTCGACTGCCAGCAGTTTCATTCCGCACCTCCCGCGGTAACCGGCGCCGACGGGCCTGTCGCGCCGTCCGCGTCATCGGCCTGGAACCGGGTCGCCATCTCGCTGTCCCACCAGACGCTGTACATCCGGAACTCGCCATCGCCGACGTTGACGATCTGATGGGTCTCCCCCGGCGACAGGTAGGCGGTGTCGCCGGCGTTGAACGGGCGCACGTCGCTGCCGGCCGAGATGGTCGCGGTACCGACCGTCGCGATGAACAACTCGTGCTCGTGATGGGCGTGCGGGGTGGTCACCGCACCTGGCTCCAGCACCGCCCAGGCGCCCTCGAACGGCGCCCGTAGTGCCGGCCAGGGCAGCAGCCGCTGGGTCAGCACGCCGTATTCCGCCTGCAGGTTCTCACTGTCCAGTGACCGGACTTCCATCGCCAACTCCGTCTTTGCCGTAAAGGGATTTCCGCTTGCCGCCGCCTCAGGCGGGTACCGCGATGCTGGTGAGCAGCTCGGTGGAGGGCTGCGAGGCGAGGATGTCCTCGACGATCTCGCCGGCCCGCACCGCGAGCACGCTGATCAGCGAGTCCGCGATGCCGTGGCTCTCCTCGTTAGTGCCTTGCAGGTAACACCCCGCGGTGACCGTCGGCGGCATGATCGCCCGGTACGCCCGGCTGACCAGGAACTGCTCCAGCCCGACGAGGTCGGCGATGCCGCGGGTCAGGGCCGGCAGTTTCCGTTCGAAGCCGGTGCCGAGCATCACCACGTCGCAGCGCAGCTCGGTGCGCTGGCCGGTCATGTGCTCGGTCAGCGTGAGCACCACCTCGTTCCCCTCGAGTTCGGCTTCGGTGATGTCCACCGAGGTCACCATCCGCAGCCGCTGATGGCCGGTCAGCCGTTCCAGATACATCTGCCGGTAGATCGTGTTGAGCAGCTCCGGGGTGACACCGGCGTAGTTGGTGCGGCGCATCTCCTGCAGCACCCGCTGCCGAGCCGCCGGGTCGGCAGCGTAGAAGGTGTCCGTGAAGGAGGGGAAGTACAGCTCGTTGGTGAACTGGCTGGTCTGGTAGTAACCCAGGCCGACGCTGCGCATGATCATCGAGCACTCCGCGGCCGGCATCCGCTGGTGGGTCTCCCACAGCATCTCGGCCGCGCTCTGCGCCGCGCCGACCACGGCCACCCGCAGCGGCGCGCTGTGGTCCAGCTCGCCGACCCGGTCGGCGTACTCGGTGCTGTGAATGACCTTTTCCTTGCTGATACCGCGGAAAACCTCAGGAATGTGCGCGTCCCGGCCGATGCCGACCACCAGGTTGCGGGTGGTGAACACCGAACCGTCAGACAGCTCGACCAGCCAGCCGGTGATCTCGCCGGCCGCCGAGCGGACCGCGTCGATCCGCGTGCAGCGCCGGCCGTACTGCACCTGCACCAGCGACAGCGACCGGGCGACCCACTGCAGGTAGCTGGAGATCTCCAGCCGGAACGGCAGGAAACTCGACATGTTGATGAAGTCGTGCAGCCGCTGGGTCTCGTATAGGTAGTTGACGAAGGAGAACTTGCTGCGCGGGTTGCGCATGGTGACCAGGTCCTTGAGGAACGACACCTGGCTCTGCGCCCAGGGCAACAGCATGCCGCGCTGCCAGACGATGTCCTCGTGCTGTTCGATCACCAGACACTTGCGCGCGAAGTCGGCCGGCGCCAGCTCCTCGAGCGCGACGGCGAGGGCCAGGTTCGACGGCCCTGCGCCGATCGCCAGCAACTCGATCTCCGGGTACTCCAATGTGACACCTCTCGTTCGGTCGCAGGATGTCGCCCACAGACGAATTTGGGCATGGCGAAATAGGCAGGACCAACAAATAAAGTCTGTGTGAGTGATGTCCCCGAGTGCCCCGTTTAGCACTTAATGCTGGGAGCGACAATACTCCGCGCCCGGACGCCGTCAATAGCTTCTTTAACCCGCTTATCTCGTGCCGCTCAATAACGGTGGTGTTGCTTGAACGTCCGATTAAGAACAGGTGGCCGGTACCAGTGACATTCGGCCGCGCGCGTGTTTTGCTGTCCTCGAACCGGCCACCGGTTTCGGCGTGCGCGCGGTCATTGCGGACCGTCGCGGCAGTCAAAAGTGCGTCTGAAAACCGTTGCCCGAACGGCGCTCGCGGTCGATTTTGGGGAGATGAGACACCAATGAGTGGTATTTCTGGTCCGGACCGGCCCCGCCTGCTGGTGATCGGAACCGGGCTGCGCAGATACCGGGAGTACCTGCTGGCCTCGATCGCGCCGCACTATCGGGTGCACCTGATCATCGGGCACGAGGCAGACTGGGAGCGCGACTACGTCGAGGGCTGGTCGGTGGTCGATTTCAGCGACACCATCGACGGCGAGGAGATGATCCTGGCCGCCAAGCAGGCCGCCGCCCAGGAGTCGTTCCGAGGGGTGCTCACCTGGGACGAGGCCCGGGTGCTGCAGGCGGCCAAGGTGGCGCAGACCCTGCAGTTGCCCGGTGGCGATCCGGACATGGTGCTGCGCTGCCGCGACAAGTACCTGACCCGGACGGCGCTGGCCGCCGCCGGCGTGCCGCAGCCGCGATCGGTGATGGTCTCCTCGCTGGCCGAGGCGCTGTCGGTGGCCGCCGACATCGGTTACCCGGTGGTGCTCAAGCCCCGGGCGATGGCCGCCAGCCTCGGCGTGGTGCGGGTGGACGACCCCGACGAGCTGGCCACCTACTTCGGCTTCGCCCGGGACACCACGGTGCCCGGCGCCTGGCGCTATGACCTCGTGCTGGTCGAGGAGTACCTGACCGGCGAGGAGATCAGCGTGGACGCCGCCGTGCGGCACGGCCGCACCCTGCCGCTGTTCCTGGCCCGCAAGCAGGTCGACTACCCGCCGTATTTCGAGGAGGTCGGCCACGTGGTGGACGCCGCCGACCCTTTGCTGACCGACGGCCAACTGCTGCGGATCCTGCAGCAGACCCACGACGCGCTGGCCTTCACCGACGGAATGACCCACACCGAGTTCAAGCTGACCCCGGACGGGCCCAAGGTGGTGGAGGTCAACGCCCGGCTGGGCGGCGACATGATCCCGTACCTGGGCCAATGCGCCACCGGCATCGAGCCCGGCGCGGTGGCCGCCGCGATCTCCTGCGACATCGCGCCGGAGATCAGCGCCAGCCGGTGCCGGATCGGCGCGGTCCGATTCTTCTACGTCGCCGAGCCGGACACCACGATCGAGCGGGTCAGCTTCAGCGCGGCCGCGCACCCCGCGCTGGACAGCACCGCGGTGCTGGTCGAGCCGGGCGACGTGGTCTCACCGCCGCCGGGCGGCACCACCTTCGGCCGGGTCGGCTACGCCACCGCGGTGGCCGACAGCGCGGCCGACTGCCAGGCGGCACTGGACGAGGCCGAGCGGTCGCTGGTCATCCAGAGCCGGTAGCAGCGGCAGTGCCGCGCCGCCCGGGCTGTTGATTCAACCCGGGCGGCGCAGCCTTACTGGGGTCCATTCAGTTGTCGGTCAGGCATTGCCCTGGTCAGGCGTTTGCCCTGGTCAGGAGCTGCCTCGGTGTGGGGTGCCTCAGTTCAGGGTCACCATCTGATGCATGCCCATGTGTGCGTGGGCCCGCCCGGTCTCGTCGCTGGGCACATAGCAGGCCAGGGCGTACCGGCCCGGCGGCAGGTCGAGGTGGAAGACAGCGAACTGGCCCGGTGACATCGCGTTGAAGCCATGCTGGGCGTCGGTCCACGGCGACGGGCCGGTCGGCAGCCCGGCATCCAGCGCCGAGTAGAACTCGGTGATGTACGCATCGGTGACACCGGGCTGAGTCGGCCGGAAGGTCGCCTCGTGCAGCTCGTCACCCTGGCCGTAGACGAAGAAGGTGCCTTGGGCCGAGAAGTTGTCCGGCGCCGCGAAGGCCGGCATGTCCTCCGAGTTCATGTACATGCCGACCACCGAGTCGAAGGCCGGCATGCCGGACCAGTCCATGTGGCCGACGACCTGGAGGGTGTGCACGTTCACCGGGTTGGCGGTGTCGAACTCGGCGAAGTCGACCATGTAGTAGGTGCCCGGCGTCAGCGGCAGGGTGGCCTCCATCGGCGCGTACGCACTGGTCACCACGCCGCCCAGCAGCGTGCCATCACGAACCAACTGGCGGGCACCCAACGCGGTGGAGGCAAGGTCGCCGGACAGGCCCAGCTGGAGGTCGTTGAGCACCTCGTCCAGGGTGTGCCCGGGATTGACCCGCATCACGTCGAAGCCGTGGTAGTCGCTGTCCGCCGCGCCTACCCGGAAGGTGACCCAGCCGGCCCGCAGCTTGGTCGGAGCGGTGAACTCCTGCGCCGTGCTCATGGTGATATCGACGGTCTGGATTGATTTGTGGCCCCACGCGGCGATCGGCAAACTCACCTTTCCCGGATGTAGTCCAGCAGCAGTCGCCGGACTGCCGATCGCCAGCATCGAAATTGCGGCGCCCGCCGCCACGATGTGGAATGTCCGCTTTCTTGAGAACATGGACGATTTCTCCTTAGCTCTGATAAGCCTTGCGGGGCGGTCAATCTCGGGTATATTTCGAAGTAGTATTTCGAAATAGAAATAGAAACGCTTACGGGACCCTCCTTTTCTGGACAGCGCGAATTGTTGCGGACGCAAATTGCGTGCCACAGAGGTGATTGACGGACCCCGATCGAAAATGGCGGGAAGAGGAATGCCCTGAATTCGACGCCCCGTTATCGCGGATGCTAGGAGTCGGCGTTAATCGCTGTCAATACCTTTGGCGTGCTTCCGACCGCGTCGTCGGCTGTCGTCCGATACGCCAGCAGTCGCCGCCGTGACGCTGCTGAATCAGCCGTACACGGTGCGTGGCCAGTCCGGCCGCAAGGTGGCCAGGAAGGCGGCGGATCGCTTGGCAGACACCACGATGCACCAGGCGTCCAGCAGCAGCTCGGCGAGTTCCGGCCGGTCGATCTCGGCCAACCGCACCACCGCCCAGTTGTAACGGAGATCGGCCGGTGCCGGCATCGCGAACTTGACCGGATCCCCGGCCACCAGGCCGGCTCGCTGCTCCTTGGGAAAGCCGAAACCCATCCGCTGCTCGTCCGGCGACACCGAGGCGTACACGATCCGTCCGACCCGGAGTTTCAGATAGTCCCGCAGATAACCCTCGGTGGTGTACGGCAGCGCTTGCCCGACCAGCCGCACATCGGCCACCGTCACCATCGCTGCCCCTCCCTATGCGCGCAAACGCTACCCGGGTACGAGATGCGCGGAGTTGCGACGACTACGTCTGCTGGGGCTATTGACGGCACTGGCTGCGTGTTGCCACTATGTGGTCAATCAAGGAGGCATGTGCCATGTCGTGTGCACTTCGCAATTTCCCTTTGACCACAAGCATGTTGCTGCCCCGTCCGACGAAATCCGGGCGATCCGCGGTGACGCTCGTGGCACGCTGATGGCCGCCCTCGTCGGGGCGCCGCCAGCGGCCGAGGCCGGCATCTGGATCACCCTCCGGCAGTCCTCAGTCCCGGTCCGGGCCATGCTGGCCGGCGTCCTGGTGAACCAGCTCGGTGGGTTCCTGCAGACCTTCCTGGTGTTGTTCCTGACCCATCGTGGCTTCAGCGACATCAATGCCGCCATCGCGCTGGGTTGTTACGGCGCCGGTTGCTTCGCCGGCGTGCTGATCGGCGGTGCGTTCACGGACCGGCTCGGCCCGCGTTTTGCGACCTTCGCATCGATGACCGGTTATGCGGTGTTGCTGATCGCGGTGCTCTACCTGCGTAACGCCTCGGTCCTGTGGGTCACCGTATTCATGGTGGGTACGGTCAGCCGGTTCTACCTGCCGACCGCCTCGGCGATGCTGTCGGAGCGGACGCCGGCGCATCAGCAGGTAATGATCTTCGCGATCTACCGGCTCGCCCTGAACGTAGGCACCACCGCCGCCCCGCTGCTGGCCTCGGTGCTGATCGCGGTGTCCTACCAGTTGCTGTTCTGGTGCGACGCGGTAACCGCCGTGCTGTACGGGTTGATCGCGATCCTCACGTTGCCGGCCCGGCCCAGCGCCCGGCCGTCGACGGATCCGGCGATCAGGCGGCAAAGCGGTTACCGAGCGGTGCTCACCGATCGACGCTACGTGCTCTATCTGCTCGCGGTACTGGTGAACATCACTGTTTATATGCAGTACGTCAGCACGCTGCCGCTCGCGATGGCCGCCGCCGGCGCGGCGACGATCTGGTACAGCAGCGCGATCACGTTGAACGGCTTGATGGTTATCAGCTGTGAACTGTTGTTGACCAAGGTCACCCAGCGGCTGCCGTTGGCCCTGGTGGTGACCATCGGCTTCGGCCTGTTGGCACTCGGCCAACTGGTGTACGCGCTGCCGTGGGGGCTGTGGGTGTTCATCGCCGGCACCCTGATCTGGACCATCGCCGAGATCACCGCGGGTCCGACCATGGCCTCCTATCCGGGCCGGGTCGCGCCGGGGCCGCTGCGCGGCCGCTACATCGCGTCGATGCAAACGATGTTCAACCTGGGCGCCGCGATCGGCCCGGTATTGGGCGTGGCGATCTACCGGGCCGTCGGCAGCGCGGTGTGGCTGTGCTGTGCGTTCGGCTGCGCGATCGGCCTGGCGCTGGCGCTGGCAGGTATGCACGCCCCGGAACCGACCACCATCGAAGAGGAGGAAGTTACTGCATGACCATCCGACAGCAGGTGACGGCCGAAGCGCTGACCGAGGCGTACCTAGCAGGCTTCGCGGCAAGCGGAGTGCCGCCATCGAAGATTGTCGAGGCGGTGCTGCCGTGCACGGTCGACACAACCTATTTCGGACGGTCGCTGAGCCGGCCGGTTTTCCTTTCCTACGAACAGATCGCGCAGCTGGGAGCTGATCTCGAACAGCTGCACGCGGCGCTGACCGGGCTGCCGCAGCGCATCTTCGGCGGCAGCATGACCGCGTTCGCGCAGGCGGTCGGGGTCACCCCGGCCCAGATCGAGGTGGTGCTGCGCGGCGCCACCGGCGCCGCGTCCAAGATGAGTCGAGCCGACATGTACCTGGACGAGCAAGGGTTTCGGGTGCTGGAGGTCAACTACGGTGGCGGCCTCGGCGGCCTGGACGGCTCGGTGCTCAACCGGGTGATGGTCGAGCAGCCCTTCATCGGCGAGTTCATCGCCGAGCATCGCCTCGGCTACGTCGATCCGCTGGTCGGGCTGGCGGAGACCTTCTTCAGCGAGTGTCGGCTGGACCCGGGCAGCCGGCCGGTGGTCGCGCTGACCGACTGGCCGGAGAGCTTCAAGGAACTCGAGCAGAGCCTGTACCAGAGCGCCGCGGTGCTCGCACCGTACGGCCTCGACTGCTACCCCTGCCACGTCGGCCAGCTGCGCTACGCCGACGGCCGGGTGTGGCTCGGTGAGCGGGCGATCGACGTGGTGTACCGGCTGTTCATGATGGAGGACCTGCTGGATCCGGCCGGACCGGCCTTGATCGAGCCGGTGTTGCGGGCAGCCGAGCGTGGCGAGGTCGCCATCTTCATCCCGATGGATGCCGACCTGTACGGCAGCAAGGGCGCGTTGGCGCTGTTGTCCGACGAGCAGTACCGACACCACTACAGCGCCGAGGAGTTGGCCAGCCTGGACCGGATCCTGCCCTGGACCCGGATGATCCGGCCGGGACCGGTCACGGTGGCCGGTCGGCAGGTGGACCTGCTCGAGCACGCGCTGGCCGATCAGCAGGAGCTGATCATCAAGCCCACCATGATGCACGGTGGGATCGGCGTGGTGCCCGGCTGGCTCACCGCCGCCGACGAGTGGCGCCAGCAGTTGGCGGCCGCGATGGACGGGCCGTACGTGCTGCAGCGCAGGGTGTATCCGACCGCCGAGTGGTTCCCGACCGACGACGGGCCGCAGCAGTGGTGGATCAACTGGGGCGGTTTCCTGGGCAGCCGGGGTTACGCCGGCATGTACGTGCGGGGCACTCCGGATCCGAACCAGACGGTCAACATGAACACCGGCGCCACCGGCACCTGCTGCTTCCATCCGATGACCGCGGACTGAGCGGGCGAGCCGACTAGCTCGCCCGGCGGACCAAGCGGCGAGCCGGACTAGCTCGACCGAACGGCGAGCCGGACTAGGCTCGCCCGCATGACATCTGCACAGTTTGCCGGGATCGCGGCCGCCGCCATCGCGGCGTACTGCGCGGAGCATCCGGCCGAGGCAACCATGCTCGGCAATCACGATTTCGACGACCGGCTGGCCGATCCCAGCCCGGCAGCGGCCGACCGGTACCGGGCCGAGCTGGGTCGGCTTTTGGACCGGCTCAGCGGGCTGACCGGGTTGGACACCGCGGCCGCGGTCGACTGCGAGGTGCTGCGCACGGTGGCCGGCCGGGAACTGCTGTCGATCGCCGAGCTGGACGAGCCGAGCTGGGATGCGCTGCAGCACAATCCCGGACGCGCGCTGTACGCGGTGATCTCGCAGGACTTCGAGCCGCTGCCGGACCGGCTGACCAGCGTGGCCGCTCGGCTGCGGGCGGTGCCGGACTACTTCGCCGCGGCACGGCAACGGCTGACCGATCCGCCGGTGGTGCATCTGCAGACCGCCATCGGGCAGCTGACCGGCACCCATAAGCTGATCACCGGTGAGATCGCCAGGCTGGCCGAGCAGGCCGGCCGGGCCGGCGAGCTGGCCGCTGACATCGAGCGGGCGGCGGCCGCGGTGTCGGACTATCAGGCCTGGTTGCGCGGCCTGCTGGCCAGCGCCCGGACCTCGTCCCGGCTGGGTGAGCAGCCGTACGCGCGCAAGCTCGCACTCACCCTGGCCACGCCGTGGCAGCCGGCCGACCTACTGGCCCAGGCCTATGCCGACCTGGCCCGGATCGAGGAGGAACTGGCCGAGTTGGTCGCCAGCCGGCACCCGGGCAGCACCGTCGGCCGGGGCGAGATCGCGGCCGAGTTCGATCGGCTGGCCGCCGACGCGCCGACCAGCGCGGACATCCTGGATCGATGTCGCGACGCGCTGGCCGAGACCACCCGGTTCGTCGAGCAGCACGAGTTGCTCACCCTGCTGCACGATCCGGTCGAGGTGGTGGCGATGCCGGAGATCGACCGCGGGGTCGCGGTCGCCTATTGCCTGGGGGTCGGTCCGCTGGAGACCGCGCCGCTGCGTACCCGCTTCGCGGTCTCGCCGACGCCGGCGGACTGGTCGGACGAACGGGTTCGCTCCTTCTACCGCGAGTACAACAACCACATGCTGCACAACCTGACCGTGCACGAGGCGATGCCCGGTCACGTCGAGCAGCTCTCGCACGCCCGCCGCTACCGTGGCGAGACGCTGGTCCGGGCGGTGTTCGGCAGCGGCTCGTTCATCGAGGGTTGGGCGGTGTATGCCGAGGAACTGATGGCCCAGCGTGGCTACCGCAGCGACGTCTCGGCCGAGGCGGCCGCCGCGGTGAAGATGCAGCAACTGAAGATGCAGCTGCGGATGACGCTCAACACCATCCTGGACGTGTCGTTCCACGCCGGTGAGCTGGACGAGACCGCGGCGCTGGAGCTGATGACCGGCCGCGGCTATCAGGAGGAGGGCGAGGCGGCCGGCAAGTGGCGCCGGGTGCAGCTGACCGCCACCCAACTGTCGACGTACTACGTCGGCTACCTGGAGATACGCCGGCTGGCCGAGGACCTGCGGGCAGCTCACCCGGACTGGACCGACCGGCAACTGCACGACACGATGCTCGACCACGGCTCGCCGCCGGTCCGGCACCTGCGCACCCTGCTCGGCCTGCCGCCCGCCGGCTGACCGTGCGACCCGGTTCGGCCTGCCGGCCTGCCGACCTGCCGACTCTGCGACCCTGATCCGGTGACCCCGCTCGGCTACTCCCATCGCGGTTTCTCCCCGGACGGCGCGGAGAACTCGATCGCCGCGTTCGCCGCCGCGGTGGCGCTGGGCTACACCCATCTGGAAACGGACGTCCGGGCCACCGTGGACGGGGTCGCGGTGGCCTTCCACGACCCGATCCTGGACCGGATCACCAACCACACCGGCCGGCTGGTCGAACTGCCCTGGTCGCAGGTGCGCCAGGCCCGAATCTTGGGCCGGGAGCCGATCCCGCTGCTGGAGGAGGTGCTGGACGGCTTCGCCGAGGCGCGCTTCAACATCGACGTCAAGTCCGACGCGGCCATCGGCCCGACGTTGGACGCGCTGCGGCGTACCAACTCCTGGCATCGGGTGCGGCTGGCCGCCTTCTCCCACCGCCGGGTACGCGCGCTGCGCCGGGCGGCCGGGCCGGCGGTGGCCAGTGCGCTGTCGCCGCCGGAGGTGCTCGCGCTGAAGGTGGGCAGGCTCCGGCTGCCGGCCGGCCTGGCCGAATCTCCCGGCCTGCCGGCGGCGGCCCAGGTGCCGCTGGGCTCGGCCGCGCTGCCGGTGATCACCGAGCGGTTCGTGGCCGCCGCGCACCGGCTCCGGCTGCAGGTGCACGCCTGGACCATCAACACCCGGGCCGAGATGACCGCGCTGTTCGACATCGGGGTGGATGCGATCATGAGCGACCGAGCCGACCTGCTGCGCGAGGTGCTGATGGAGCGCGGGGCATGGCCGAACTGAGCGAGGTGCTGATGGAGCGCGGGGCATGGCCGAACTGAGCGAGGTGCTGATGGAGCGCGGGGCATGGCCGAGCTGACTCAGACGGTGCAGCGGCAGCGGCGCGGCTGGTACGCCTACGGCTGGGCCAGCCATGTCTTTCCGACCATCGTGGTCACCGTCTTCATGGGCCGCTATCTCACCTCGGTGGCCGAGAACGCGGTCGGCAAGAACGGCCGGCTGCACCTGCTCGGGATACCGGTGGCGCCGGGCAGCCTGTTCGTCTATCTGGTCTCCGTCGGCACCGCGCTGCTGGTGCTGGCGATGCCGCTGGTCGGCGCGGTGGCCGACCGGACCGGCGCCAAGCGGGAGTTGCTGCTCGGCTTCGGCTGGCTGTCGGCGGCGTGCTGCATCGGCCTGATCGCGGTCAGCGGCAACGACTGGCAACTCGGTTCGGTGCTGTTCCTGCTCGGCTACCTCGGCTACTCCTGTGCGACGGTGGTCAACTACGCCCTGCTGATCGACGTCTCGACGGCCGCCGAACGGGACCGGGTGTCCTCCTTCGGCTGGGCGTTCTCCTACATCGGCGGCGGGATTCTGCTGGCCGCCGACTTCGTACTGAGCCTGTTCCTCACCGACAAGGCGTGGTTGGCCCGAATCTCGCTCTGCTCGGCCGGTCTGTGGTGGGCGCTGTTCAACGTGCTGCCGTGGTGGATGCTGCGAGGCCTGGACCGGCAGCCGGCCACCGATCCTGCTTCGACGGCTGGCACGGGGTCGCTGGCCGGCGCGGGGTCGCTTGCCGGCACCGGTTTGCCGGCAGGCACTGGTTTGCTGGCAGGCTTTGCACAACTGCGCCGGACCCTCGCCGAGTTGCGGAACTATCCGATCACGATGGCCTTCCTGGCCGCGTTCCTGATCTACAACGACGGTATCCAGACCGTCACCACGGTGGCTGCCCAGTACGGCGACAAGCAGTTGCAGCTGTCGGACAGCGTGCTGCTGTCGGCGATCCTGCTGGTGCAGTTCGTCGCTTTCGGTGGCGCGATCTGGTTGGGTCGGCTCGCCGACCGGCACGGCGCGCGGCGGGTGGTGGTCGGCTCACTGCTGGTCTGGGTGCTGCTGGTGGTGCTCGCCTACTTCCTCACGGCCGGCGCGGCCTGGCAGTTCTACCTGCTCGCGGTGGCCATCGCGGTGGTGCTCGGTGGCAGCCAGGCACTGTCCCGATCATTGTTCTCCCGGCTGATCCCAGCCGGGCGGGAGGCCGAGTACTTCGGCCTGTACGAGATCAGCGACTCCGGCACGTCCTGGGTCGGCCCGCTGGTCTTCGGGCTGACCTACCAGCTGTCCAACTCCTACCGCAACGCGCTGGTGTCGCTGGTGGTGTTCTTCGTGCTGGGCCTGGCGCTGCTGGTGCGGGTGCCGCTGCGGGCTGGCATCGAGCAGGCCGGCAATCCCGTGCCGGATCGGCTCTAGCCGGGGCCGAGTCGCGCCTGGCCGGGCGACCGCCGGTACGCTCGCCTGTCGTGCCGCAGTTACCGTCGATGCCCGTTCCGCCGATCCCGGACGGCGCGCTCGCCTCGGTTCCGGCCGCCGGCAGCCGCCGAGCGCAGCCGATGCCGGCGGGGCTGAAGTTCTTCTACGGCCCGATGGACTGCGGCAAGTCGACCCTGGCGCTGCAGATCAACCACAACCATGCCCGGCAGGGCCGGCGCGGGCTGCTGCTGACCCGCTACGACCGCTCCGGCGGCGCCGCGGTTACCACCCGGGTCGGTCTCAGCTCCGAGGCGATCGAGGTCACCGACGAGCTGGACATGCGCACGCTGGTCAAGCAGCACCTGGCGCAGGGCCTGCGGATCGACTACCTGATCATCGACGAGGCGGGTTTCCTCAATCCCGACCATGTCGACCAGCTCGCCGAGTTGGTCGACGACTACCACATCGACGTCTATTGCTTCGGGCTGCTCACCGACTTCCGCAGCCAGCTGCTGCCGGGCGCCAAGCGGCTGGTCGAGCTGGCCGACGAGATCGCGCCGGTGCAGGTGGAGGTGCTGTGCTGGTGTGGCCGGACCGGTCAGCAGAATGCTCGGGTGGTCGGCGGCAGGGTGGTCCGGGAGGGCGACACGGTGGTGGTGGCCGACACCGGTTCGGAGCCGGTTGGCTCTGACTCGGCCGGCTCGGACGCGGCGGGTCGGGGCCCCGAGGTTCGCTACCAGGTGCTCTGCCGGGAGCACTACCGGGCCGGCAGGCTCTGCCCGCGCCCCGTGGGCGAGCAGCTCACCATCGGCTGATCGAGCGGCTCACCGCGGCTCGGTGACGTGAGAGTTCCGTCGCAGCCTGTCTGAAATATCCGAATTACGGTAATAAATCGCCAGGAGCATACCTGGTGGGCGCGTACCCTGGGGAGTCGGGGAACCATACTGCGGCACCGTCCGTTTAGCCGGTTGGTGACCCATACGTGGGTGGGGAGTGATGTCAGATGGCCGATCGTGTTCTCCGGGGCAGCCGCCTCGGCGCTATCAGTTACGAAACCGAGTACGCCGCGGAGCCCGCTCCGCGGCAGTTGGTGAAGTTCCGCTGCGAGCGGGACCACGAATTCAGCGTGCCGTTCGCGCACGACGCGGAACTACCGTCGACCTGGGAGTGCCGGCTGGATGGCACCGCGGCCAAGGCGGTGGACCTGCCGGAGCCGGAGCCGAAGAAGGTGAAGGCGCCCCGGACGCACTGGGACATGCTGATAGAGCGGCGCACCATCGCCGATCTCGAAGAGGTGCTCGAGGAACGGCTGGGTGTGCTACGAGCCCGCCGTGGCGGTGGTCCGGGAAAGAGCCCGAAGACCGCATAGGACGCGCGCAAACGGCCCCGCTCCGGTTCGGAGCGGGGCCGTTTGCGTCCGGTGGATGTTTTGCTGCTGGTGGCTGGCCGGTCAGCTGCGGCCGGTCCCCCGGCGCAGCGCGCCGCGCAACTGCTCGCCGCGGTGCACCAGGCCCCACTCGGTCACCTTGAACAGCGCCTCCCGGACGATCCCGCCGCTCATCTTCGACTCGCCGTGCTCGCGGTCGGCGAAGGTGATCGGTACCTCCGACACCCGGAAGCCGGCCCGGACGGCGCGCCAGGCCAGGTCGATCTGGAAGCAGTAGCCGTGCGAGGCGATCGCGTCCAGGTCGATCGCCTGCAGCACCTCACGCCGATAGGCCCGGTAGCCGCCGGTGGCGTCGTGCAGGTCGATGCCCAATGCCATCCGGGTGTAGATGTTGGCGCCGCGGGACAGGGCCTCCCGCGACTTCGGCCAGTTGCGCACCTGGCCGCCGGGCACCCAGCGCGAACCCACCACCAGGTCGGCATGCGCGAGTGCGGCCAGCAGCCTGGGCAGCTGCTCCGGCGCGTGCGAGCCGTCGGCATCCATCTCGATCAGCACGTCGTAGCCGGCGGCCAGGCCGCGCCGGAAGCCGGCCACGTACGCGGCACCCAGGCCCGCCTTGGCGGTGCGGTGCAGCACCTCGATCCGGCCGTCCTCGATGGCCAGCTTGTCCGCGATCTCCCCGGTGCCGTCCGGGCTGCCGTCATCGACCACCAGCACGTGCGCGCTCGGCACGGCGGCGAACAGTCGATTCAGGATGACCGGCAGGTTCACCGCCTCGTTGTAGGTCGGGATGATCACCAGGATCCGCTGGTCGGCAGCCTGTGTGGGTTGGCTCACCCGCGCCCCTTCCCTGTCAGCTCGGCCGGTTCCGTCACCGGTCCGGAATCGCCGGCCTGTTCCGGCGCGGCCGTCCTGGCCGGTTTGCCTCGCCGCGTGCCGCGCCGGCCACCGACCAGCATGGCGAGCACGGCCAGCGCGACCAACAGCCACTCAGCGGCCGCTCCGGTCCGCGTGGCCAGCGTAGTCCGCCCGGCCAGCGGCACCTTCGCCAGCAAGGTGTCGGCGGTGAACAGCGGGCCGGATTCGGCCAGCATCCGGCCGCTCGGGTCGATGATCGCCGATTTGCCGCTGGTGGCCACCTGGACCACCGTCCGAGCGTGCTCGACCGCTCGCAGCCGAGCCATCGCAAGCTGCTGGTAGGTCTCGCTGCTGTGCCCGAAGGTGGCGTTGTTGGTCTGGATGACCAGCAACTGCGCGCCGGCCCGCACCGAGGAGTTGACCAGCCCGTCATAGGCGACCTCGAAACAGATCACGTCGCCGAGCGGGGCCGGGGTCTGGGTCAGCAGGCCGTTGCCGCGGCCGGCAACCATGTCGTAGCGGACCAGGTCCACCTTGCTGCTGACCTTGCGGGCCAGCGAGCGCAGCGGGATGTACTCGCCGAACGGCACCGGGTGCCGTTTCACATAGCGCTCGCCGGGGCCGGGGTGCGCGGCGGTGCTCGGTTCCCACACCAGCCCGGCGTTGGTGACGTGCTGCGGTCCCGGGCCGTCCAGGATGGCGCCGACCAGGATGGGCACCCCCATCGCGTCGGTGGCCTGCTGGATCAGCCGGGCGGCATCCGGGTTGAGGGTCGGATCGATGTCCGAGGCGTTCTCCGGCCACAGCACCAGGTCCGGCCGGGCCGCCGTGCCGGCCCGCACCGCGGCGGCCAGCCGCATCGTCTGCGCGACATGGTTGTCCAGCACCTGCCGGCGCCGTGCGTCGAACTCCAGCCCACGGTCCGGGACATCGCCCTGGATGGCCGCGACGGTCAGCGTGCGGTCACCGCCGGTATCCGGCTGCAGCGGCCGGGACAGCAGGATGCCGAGCAGCACCACGAGCACCGCGGCGATGATCCAGGCGGTCGGCCGAGCCAGTCCGGCCAGGCTGCGCGAGAAGGATCCCGCCCGGACGGCGGACAGGCCGGCGGCCAGCAGACAGCCCGCCAGCGCTACCGCGAACGTGACCAGCGGCGCCCCGCCGATCGGCGCGAACCATTTCAGCGGCGACTCGGCCTGGCTGAACGCCCAGCGGCCCCAGGGAAAGCCACCGAACGGGAACCGATCCCGGACGGCCTCCTCGGTGACCCACAGCGCGGCCGCTCCGGCCGGCCACCAGCGCAGCCGCTGCACCAGCGGCAGCACGGCGGCCATCGCGGCGGTGTACCAGGTTTCGGCGAACACCAGGATCAGCCAGGGCAGCGCGCCGACGTAGGTGGAGGTCCAGTGCAGCATCGGCCCGAACAGCCCGGCGCCGAAGACCAGGCCGAGCCAGGCGGCGTTGCGGCTGCGCCGGCCGCGAGTGGCCAGGCACAACCCGGCCACCGACAGCATGGCCAGCGGCCAGATGCCGAACGGCGGGAAGGCGAACGCACCGGCCACCCCACTTGCCGCGGCCAGCAGCAACCGGCGGCCCTGTGCTGCTCCAGGCCACCAGCGCCGGCGCGTCCTGCTCGTACTCACCGCAGCTCGCCGGAGTCGTAGAGCACGGTTCCCTGCCGTACCGTGCGCAGGCAGCGCGGCAGCGCCGACCCCGGGCCGAGGTCCGGCAGGCCGGGCACCCCGGACCGTTCATCGGTGCTCCACTGGACGGTCCGGTCGTCCGGCGCGGTTACCGCCAGCGCACCGGCCTCGAACACCGCGTAGCTGGCCGGGTTGCCGGGCGCCAGCACGCCGTGTCCGTCCGCGTCGGCCCCGACCGCTCGCCAGCCGCCCCGGCTGTGCGCGGTCAACGCGGCCCGCGGGGTGAGCGCGTGCTCGGCGAACGTGGGGTGGCAGGCCGCCCGCACCGCGGCCCAGGGGCCGACCGGCGTGACCGGTGAATCAGAGCCGAACGCCAGCGGCACGCCGGCGGCGGCCAGCGTCGCGAGCGGGTTCAGCCGGGACGCCCGTTCGGCGCCGAGCCGCTGGGCGTACATCCCGTCCGCACCGCCCCAGGTGGCGTCGAAGGCGGGCTGGACCGAGGCGATCAGGCCGAGTTCGGCGAACGCCGCCGGGTCGTTGAGCAACTCGGCGTGCTCCACCCGGTGGCCGGCCCGGGTCACCCGCGGATCCCGCTCGGCCGCCAGCCGCATCGCGGCCACCACCTGGTCGGTGGCGGCATCGCCGATCGCGTGGAAGCCGGCCTGGATGCCGAGGGCGGTGCATTCTGCGATGTGCTCGGCCAGCTCGGCGGTCTCGTACCGCAGGTAACCGACGGTGTCGGCGTCTGCGTACCGGGTGGTCATGCAGGCGGTGTGCGAGCCGATCGAGCCGTCCAGGAACAGGTCGCCGCCGGCCCCGCGGGTGCCCAGCTCGACGGCCTTGCCGGCCGCGCGCAGCTCGCCCCAGTAGGCGTAGACAGCCGGCAACTCGGGGTCGGCCAGGTCCAGCAGCGCCCGCAGATCCTGCTCGCTGGAGATTTCCGGACCGGCCATCTCGTGTACCGCGACCACGCCGAGGCTGGCCGCATGCCGCAGCGCGGTGAGCTGCAGCTCACCGCGCTGCGCCGTGATCGAGGACAACGCCAGCCGGCGGGCAGCATGGTGGGCCTCGGTCACCAGGTGCCCGCTCGGCCGGTACCCGGCCAGGCCGGCCACCCCGTCCACCGCGGCCAGCAGCGCCGAGGACACCACCGCCGAGTGCGCGTCGGTCCGGGACAGGTACACCACGCCGCCGTAGCTGGCCCGGTCCAGTTCGGTCGCGGTCGGCGGTCGGCGTTCCGGCCAGTTCGTCTCGTCCCAGCCGGAACCGATCAGCGGCCGGCCACCGGAGCGGCGGGCGTGCTGCTCGACCAGGCCGAGCGCCTCGGTCAGGCTGCCGGTGCCAGCCAGGTCGAGGCCGGTCAGCGCGAGGCCGGTGTCGGTGGTGTGCAGGTGCGCGTCGACGAAGCCGGGCACCACCAGTGCCCCGTCGAGGTCGACCACCCGGTCGGCGGAGATGCCCTCGGCGGCGTCGTCGTCGCCGATCCAGGCCACCGTGCCGTCCTCGACCAGCATGGCGGAGGCATGCCTGGCCCAGGCGGTGTAGATGCGCCCCTTCTTCAGCAACGTCGCCACGAGGCAGAGTCTGCCAGTTCATGCTGAGCGAAGCGCTCACCCTGCTGCATCTCCCGCCGATGGGCTAGCACAGTGTGAGACCTTGGAATACCGTGCTGTAAAGATTTTCAGGAGGTTGAATGGCAGCCAGTATCGAGGACGTGGCCAAGCTGGCCGGTGTCTCGATCGCCACCGTGTCCCGATCCCTGCGCGGGCTGCCGGACGTCGCCACCGCGACCCGGGATCGGGTGCTCGCCGCGGCCCAGGAACTGGACTATGTCGCGTCCCCGTTCGCTGCCCGGCTGGCCAGCGGTAGGTCCTCCACGCTCGGGGTGGTCGTGCCGTTCGTCAACCGCTGGTTCTTCTCCGAGGTGCTCGGCTCGGTCGAGTCGGTGCTGAGCAACGCCAACTACGACCTGCTGCTGCACAACCTGGGCGACCGCGACGGCCGCGCCCGGTTCTTCTCGATCCTGCCGGTCCGCAAGCGGGTGGACGCGGTGCTGGTGGTCAGCCTGGCGCTGACCGAGGACGAGGTGGCCGCGCTGCAGACGCTGGAGCTGCCGGTCGGCGTGCTGGGGGTCAAGCACCCGGGCATGTTCTCGGTGCGGATCGACGACGTGGCAGCCGCCACCACGGCGGTGAACCACCTGCTCTCACTCGGCCACCGGCGGATCGGCCTGATCGGCGGCGACACCGACGACCCGATGCGGTTCACCCCGCCACACCACCGCGGCACCGGCTACCGGCAGGCGCTGCTCGCCGCCGGGGTCGAGCCGGATCCGGCGCTCAGCGTGCTCGGCTACTTCACCGTGCAGGGCGGCGAGGCGGCCATGTGCCAGTTGCTGGAGCTCGCGGACCGGCCGACCGCGGTGTTCGCGGAGTCCGACGAGATGGCTTACGGGGCGATCATGGCGATCCGTCGGCGTGGCCTGCGGGTGCCGGAGGACATCGCGGTGATCGGCTTCGACGACCATGCCACCGCCGAACTGCTGGACCTGACCACCATTCGGCAGCCGGTCGGCGAGCAGGGCGCGGTGCTGGCCCAGGAACTGCTGGACTCGCTGTCCGGCGCCGCCGAACCGTCCGACCTGGTGCTGGAGACCGAACTCGTCGTGCGCGGCTCGACCGTGCCGTCGGCCAGCGTGTACGCCAAGCCGGCTTAGGTTCGTCCTCCCGGTTCGTTCTTGGTTCGTCCTCCCGGTTCGTTCTTGGTTCGTCCTCCCGGCTCGTTCTTAGTTCGTCCCCGGCTCGTCCGGTGCCGGTTCGGTTCTTGCTGCCGCGAGTTCGGCGGCGGTCGGCGGGTTCGCGCCCGCCCGGGCCACGGTGAGCGCGGCGACCAGCACCGCCTCCTCGACCGCTGGTCGCAGCTGCTCGGCGGACGGCCGGCGGTCGCCGTCTACCAGACCGGCCCGGGCCAGCGCGTTGATCAGGCCAGCCATGAAGGCGTCCCCCGCGCCGACCGTGTCCGCGACCCGCACCGGCCGGCCGGCCACCGCGAGGAACTCGCCATCGGCCGCGATCGCCCGCGCACCGCGGCTGCCGTCGGTGACCACCACCACCGCCGGACCCAGCGCCTGCCAGCGCCGCAGCGCGTCGACCAGGTCCCGGTCCGGATAGAGCCAGGCCAGATCCTCGGCGGAGGCCTTGACCACCCGGGACAGGCCGACCAGCCGTTCGATCCGAGCGACCGTGGCGTCGTGGTCGTCGAGCAGCGCCGGCCGGATGTTCGGGTCGTAACTCACCACCGTCGTCCGGGTCAGCTCGGCGAGCCGGCGTTCGATGGCTTCGGCTCCCGGATCGGTCCAGGACGCCAGCGAGCCGGTATGCACCCAGCCGGTATCGTTCGGGATCCGGGCGAGTTCGGCTGCCGTCCATTGCCAGTCGGCGGTGCCGGTGCGGTAGAAGTCGTAGCGGGCGTTCTTCTCGGCGTCCAGGCCGACCACCGCCAGGCTGGACGGCTCGGCGGCGGCAACGGCCAGCGAGAGGTCGACACCGTTGCGCTCGGCGTGTGCACGAAGTTGTCGGCCGAAGGCATCCTCGGAAAGCCGGGCCAGCAACCTGCTGTGCTGGCCGAGCCGAGCGAGTCCGATCGCCACGTTGAACGGGCTGCCGCCCGGGTGCGCGAGATAGTGGTCGGCGCCGTCCGGTTCGGCGGACTGGTGGACGAGGTCGATCAGCGCCTCACCGATCACGCACACCGTCATGGGGGAACGTTATCTTGTGCCGATGAGGCGAGTGATGCTGCTGGATTCGGCCAGCCTGTACTTCCGTGCCTTCTACGGCGTACCCGATTCGGTCCGGGCGCCGAACGGCATGCCGGTCAACGCGGTGCGCGGCTTCTGCGACATGGTGTCCAATCTGATCAACCGGTTCTCCCCCACCGACCTGGTGGCCTGCCTGGACTACGACTGGCGGCCGGCCTGGCGGGTCGAGCTGCTGCCGTCCTACAAGGCGCACCGGGTGGCGATACCGCAGCCGGCGGGCAAGCCGGACGTGGAGAACGTGCCGGACCTGCTCGAACCGCAGGTGCCGGTCCTGTTGAAGGTGCTGGAGGCGGCCGGCCTGTGCGCGGTTGGTGCGGACGGCTTCGAGGCCGACGATGTGATCGCGACGCTGGCCCACCGCTACGACGAGGGTGGTGACGCGGTCGACGTGGTATCCGGCGACCGGGACCTGATCGACCTGGCCACCGAGCGGGTTCGGGTCATCTACACCGGCAAGGGGATGTCGAACCTGGTGGAGTTCTCCCCCGAGGTCGTCGAGGCCGAGTACGGCATTCCGCCCGGCCACTACGCCGACTTCGCGATCCTGCGCGGAGATCCGTCCGACGGGCTGCCCGGTGTGCCCGGCGTCGGTGCAAAGACCGCCGCCCTGGTGGTGAGCAAGTACGGCCGGATCGAGCAGATCCTCGAGGCCGCCCGGGCCGGCGTGCTGGGTGGTGCGGTGCGCTCGAAGGTGCTCGCCGCCGCCGACTATCTGGCGGTCGCCCCGGCCGTCGTGCGCGGACGTACCGATGTGGAGATTCCCTCGTTGTCATCGGCCATTCCGGCGACACCGGCCGATCCGGAGCTGCTGGCGGCGGTGGCCGAGGCGTTCGGTCTGGAATCCGCGGTGGCACGGCTGACTAAGGCGCTAGCTGGCGTACACGGCTGATTCGAAGGGCTATCGTCGTGGTCTATCTGGAACGCAAGCGACTGGCTGAGCTGCATGCGGCAGAGGCAGCTGGCGAGGACGTATGGACCGAGGAGCTCAGCGAATTGGTTCGCCGGAAGATGCTTATCCTGTGGGAGCACCTCCCCGGCCAGGTCCTCTACGGCTCAGGCATCCAGTCCAAGGTCGAGCGGACCATGCTCCTCGAAGCCGCGATTCGGGACTCCGGGCCGATCGAGTCCGTGCTGCAAGAAGGGCCGGTCGATCTGGTCCTGTCCTACCTGGACGCGATTGCCATGGCGTTACGAGAATCACGATGGCCCAGTTCCGGGGATCGGCCCTTCCGCGAGTGGTGTGCCGGCATCGCGAAGATCTTCGAAGCGCACCGGCTCAAGTTCAAGTTCGTCGATGGGCAGGTAGTGCCGCTCGGTTCTGAGGTCATGCATGCTCAAGTGGTCGAGCCGACACTGGTACTGCTGCATGGGAAACCGGAGTTCGTCAACGCGGAGAAGTCGTTCCGGGATGCGCTGGAGGAACTCACCAGCGGCAAGCCAGACGATGCCATCACCGACGCCGGCACGGCGCTTCAAGAGGCGCTGACCGCGGTAGGCTGCAAGGGAAACACGCTCGGCGACCTTATCAAGAACGCGAAGAACAACGGCTGGTTCGGTCCGCGCGATTCGCTACTCGCCGACAGCATCGCCAAGATCCATAACTGGGTGGCTGCCGAACGGAACGACGGCGAAGCCCATCGGGTGTCCGACGTGACCAAGGACGACGCCTGGTTCGTGGTCCATGTGGTCGGTGCCGCGATCGTCCGGCTCGCCGCCGGACCGCGAACCGGCCCTTAGATCTGCTGGGCGACCACTCCTCGGCGAAGGGCGGCGATAGCGGCTGCGGCGGTGGTGCGGATGCCGGCCGGGATCGCCTCGGCCCGGGACAGCTGTTCGAGCAGATCCAGCAGTTGCCGCATCCATCGGACGAAATCGCCAGCCGGCAGTTCCGGTCCGTGTGCGGCGATCGAGTTGAGCACCCGGTCCAGCGAATCCCCCTTTGCCCACCGGTAACTGGCCCAGGCGAAGCCCAGGTCCGGCTCCCGGGTGGTGGGCAGACCCCGATCGGCCTCGGCCTCGCTCAGCGCACCCCAGAGCCGGTGCGTCTCGGTCAGCGCGAGCTGCACCCGCCCACCTGGCAGCTTCGGCGCGATCGTCTCCTCGCGGCGGGCTTCGTACACCATGGCCGAGCAGACCGCGGCGAGTTCGCTGGCATCGAGATCCGACCAGACCCCGGCCCGCAGGCACTCGGCGATCAGCAGATCGGATTCCGACCAGATCCGGGACAGCTGATGACCGGCCTCGGTGATGGAGTCGTCGGCGGCCAGGTAACCGTGATCGGTGAGTAGCGCGCAGATCCGGTCGAAGGTGCGCGACAACGAATGGGTGCGGTTCTCGGCCTTGCGCTGCAGCGCTGAATTCTCCTTGTCCAGCTTGCCGAAACGCTCCGCCCAGCGGGCATGCTCCTCCCGGTCGGCACAGCCGTGGCACGGATGGGCGCGTAGCCGCGCGCGCAGGTCGGCCAGCTCCGGATCGTCCGCACCAGGGCCGCGCGCACGCCGGCCACGCGGCTCGGACGGCAGGTGCAGGTTGCGCAGCGTCGAGGCCAGATCCCGCCGGGCAGCCGGATTGCGGTGGTTGAAGTGCCGGCCGATCCGGACCTTGCCGAGCACCTCGACCGACCGGTTGAAGTCGAGCATGGTGACCGGGCCGGCCCATCGGTCCTCGGTCAGCACCAGCGGCCGCGGATCGGCGATGGGTGACACGCCGGGATCCAGCACCACCGCCAGGCCGGCCCGACGTCCGGTCTGGATCCGGATCACATCACCGACCGAAAGTTTCTCCAGGGACTGGGCGATCTCCGCCCGTTTCTCGGAATTACCTTTCTTCGCCAGTGCTTTCTCGCGTTCGGACAGCCGATCGCGCAGCGCCTGATAGCCGGCGAAGTCGCCGAGGTGGCACTGCATCTTTTCCTGGCACTGGGCCATTGCCGTTTCGTTGCGGGCGATCTGGCGCTTCAGCCCGACCACCGAGCGGTCGGCTTGGAACTGCGCGAAGGAGGACTCCAGCATCTCCCGCGCGGCCGGTCGTCCCAGCTGGGAGACCAGGTTGATCGCCATGTTGTAGGACGGCCGGAACGACGATCGCAGCGGGTAGGTCCGGGTAGAGGCCAGGCCGGCGACCCGGGCCGGATCCACCTCCGGACTCCACAGCACGACCGCATGGCCCTCGATGTCGATGCCGCGCCGGCCGGCCCGTCCGGTGAGTTGGGTGTACTCCCCCGGCGTCAGGTCGGTGTGCGCCTCGCCGTTGAACTTGACCAATCGTTCCAGTAGCACCGTGCGGGCCGGCATGTTGATGCCGAGCGCGAGCGTCTCGGTGGCGAAGACGGCCCGGACCAGGCCACGGACGAACAGTTCCTCGACCACCTCCTTGAACACCGGGATCATCCCGGCGTGGTGGGCGGCGATGCCGCGCTGCAACCCGTCCAGGAAGTCCCAGTAGCCCAGCACGTCCAGGTCCTCGGCGGCCAGGGTGATCGTCCGCGCCTCGACGATCTGCCGGATCTCTTCGCGTTCGGAGTCATCGGTCAGCCGAAGGTTGGCGGCCATGCACTGCCGTACCGCGGCATCGCAGCCGGCTCGGGAGAAGATGAACGTGATGGCCGGCAGCAGGCCTTCCCGATCCAGCCGGGCGATCACGTCCGGACGGTGCGGTGGCCGCCAGCGCAAACCGCCGCCCTGGTAGCGGCTGTGCCCAGCGCCGCGGCCGTGCGCATCGCCGCGACCGTTACCGGCGCCGCGGCCGTGCAAGGTTCCGTTGGCCCGCATCCGATCCCGGACGTGAGCCAGCAGTTCTCGGTTCACCTCGACCTGCTCGTCATCGCCGCCGAACAGGTCGAACATCCTGCTGCCGACCAGCATGTGCTGCCACAGCGGCACCGGCCGCTGCTCGTGCACGATCACCCGGGTATCGCCGCGCACCTCGACCAGCCAGTCGCCGAACTCCTCGGCGTTGGAGACGGTGGCCGACAGCGACACCAGCCGAACCGACTCCGGCAGGTGGATGATCACCTCTTCCCACACCGCGCCGCGGAACCGGTCGCCGAGGTAGTGCACCTCGTCCATCACCACGTAGCCGAGGCCGGTCAACGCCGTGCTGCCGACGTAGAGCATGTTGCGCAGCACCTCGGTGGTCATCACCACCACCGGCGCGTGCGGATTGATCGCGTTGTCCCCGGTCAGCAGCCCGATCCGGTCCGGGCCGTACCGGGCGATCAGGTCGTTGTACTTCTGGTTCGACAGCGCCTTGATCGGGGTGGTGTAGAAGCACTTCTGGCCGACCGTGAGGGCCAGGTGGATGGCGAACTCGCCGACCACCGTCTTGCCGGCTCCGGTGGGTGCGCAGACCAGCACGCCGTAGCCCTGCTCCAGCGCCTGGCAGGCCTGGACCTGGAAATCATCGAGGTCGAAGCTGTACCCGGCGCGGAAATCGGTCAGCGTCGGAAACTTCGCCCGCTGCCGGGATTGCGCGTAACGCTCTGCGGGCGAGCTCATGCTTTCCAGACTACGGAGCTTTCCGGACCGCCGACCGACAGGCCGGGTACGCGCAGCCGCTGGTTACTGTGCGGTGTGCTCCCTTGGCGTTGGTCCGGCTCGGCGGTGCTGTTCGACATGGACGGCACCCTGGTCGACTCGGGCGCCAGCGTGTTGCGTGCCTGGCAATGGACGGCCGAGCGGCTGGAGCTGCCGTTCGCGCTGTTCGAGCCGTATCTGCACGGCATTCCGGCCGACCAGGTATTGGACCGGGTGGCATCGTTCGTCCCGGTGGAGGTTCGGTCTTCGGTGGTTGCCGAGATGCTCGCGCGGCAGGCGTCGGACACCGATGGCGTGGTCGCGGTGCCGGGTGCGGCCGAGGCTTTGGCGTCCTTGCCGGCGGATCGCTGGACGGTGGTGACCTCAGCGGACCGGGCGTTGGCGGTGTCGCGGATCCGGGCGGCCGGCCTGCCGCTGCCACGTCAGCTGGTCACCGCGGAACTGACACAGGTCGGCAAGCCGGCGCCGGATCCGTACCTGTACGGGGCCGCTCGGCTCGAGGTGTTGCCCGCGGCTTGTCTGGTGGTCGAGGACTCGCCGGCCGGTGTCCGCTCCGGTCGGGCGGCTGGCTGCGAGGTGCTAGGGCTGCGCACCTCTGTTGCCGACCTGGCCGATGTCGACTGGCTGGTCTCGGACCTGACGGAAGTGGTCTTTCACGGTGACGATGTTGGAGTGGGTGCGCGCCTTCGTCTGGAATAACTTGCGTCAAGTCGCAACGACGAGAAGTGTCGTAGGTCTTCGGTAGCGTTATCCGGTTAAGCTTCGTCGTTTGAGATTTAGCTTTATCTGATTGGTTAATCTCTATTGCTATGGCTGCCTTCGCCGGCTAGAATCGAAGACATGGACGATTCCGATCTGTTGACCAGTCTCCGGGCGGAGCATCCTGCCTTTCGGACTGGTGCGGATCTGGACCGGATCGACCCAGCGGTGCTTTCCGCTGGTGAACGGGTGGATTTGCTTGTTGTCCTGGAGGAGCAACGGCGGTGGTTCGAAGCCGCCCAACTGCGAGTGTTGGCGGTGATGCAGGAACGCGACACGTCGAGGTTGGCGTTGGCGCAGGAGTCGGTTTCCCTGGCATTGCAGCTGCCACTGCGAAGCGCGCAAGGCAAGTTGGCCCAGGCCCGAACGCTGGTGAGCGAGTTGCCCAGGACGTTGAGTGCGGTGTCGCGAGGTGTGATCTCCGGTGAGCACGCACGGGTGCTGGCCGAGGCGTGCTGGCGGTTGCCCGATGATCCGGCGTTGCCGGCCGCGTTGGAACAGACTGTGTTGCCGCCGCTGGTGGATGGTCGGTGTGTGACGGTGCCGCAGCTCCGCGCCCGGGCTCGCCGGGCCGCGATGGCCCTCGATCCGGTCTCGGCGGAGGAGCGGCACCGGCGCGCGCTGGCGGACCGCACGGTCGGGTTCATACCCGGCGAGGACGGCATGGCCAGCCTGCCGGTGGTACTCGGTGCCCCGGAAGCCCAACTCCTCTATACCCGGCTGACCGCGGCCGCGACGCTGCTGCCGGCCAGCGACCCCCGCACCATGGACCAGAAGCGTGCCGACCTGCTCGTCGATGCGGTGCTGTCCGGGCTTCCCACCGACGGGCTACCCGTGCTGCAGGGCCGGCGGCCAGCGATCAACGTGGTGATCATGGCCGACACCCTGCTTGGCCTGGACGACCAACCAGCACACCTGACCGGCTATGGACCCATCACCGCCGACGCCGCGCGCAGGCTGGCGGCCGACCAGTCGGGCACCTGGCGACGCCTGCTCACCGATCCGGACAGCGGCGCGTTGCTGGACATCAGCGAACATCGCTACAAGCCGGCGCAACGGCTGAGGGACTTCGTGGCAGCCAGGGATGACGTATGCGCCTTTCCGACCTGTAACCAACCCGGCTACCGCTGCGAGTACGAGCACATCACCGCCTACAGCCAAGGCGGCTCGACCTGTCGCTGCAACGGAGCGTTGGCCTGTCGCCGACACAACCAGTGCAAGCTCGATACCGGCTGGAACTACGCCCGTAACGTGGACGGATCCTTCACCTGGACGACCGACACCGGCCATAGCTATACCAGTTCCCCCACCATCCAGTGGGCCAGCCGGACGGCCGGGATCAAGCCGCCTGCGCCATTACCGGCAGCCACCGTCGGGGAGGTTCAGGCAGCGGAGGACGCTGCCTATGCCCGGCTGAGGACGAAACTGGCAGCGGAGATCGAACGGGCCGGCGTGGCTGGCGACCAAAGTGCGCAACTGGCAGCCGAGCATGCACTCGCAGCGGCCGAACGGCAGCGGCGGCGACAGCTCAACTGCCGAACCGATCCGGCACACCCCCCGTTCTGATGCTGGCAGCTCGGGTCAGCAGACAATCGAAGAGGAGGCATCAGAACGGTGGCATCAGAGGGAAAGCCCCGCTATCGGGCCCTGACCTGACACAGCCAGTTCTTCCTGATGTTCTGTGCGATGGTCCCCTGGCAGACTTGATGAGGTGGTCCGCCCGGTCCCCTCCCTGACGGCGACCTCCGGCGACCCTGCGATGCTCGAGCGTCACCTGCTACGCCGGGTGCTGGCCGAGGTGCGCTGGTCGTTTCAATGGCCGTGCAACTGGCTGCTCGGCGTCTTCCTCAACCTCGGCCTGTCGCTGCTCTGGCTGGCCTGGGTGCCGTTGCGCGGCGGCAGCCACGACGACTGGGTGATCCTGGTCGGCACCTACTTCGCGGTGTTCGTACTGGCCGACGTCACGACCACCAACGTGCTCGGCCTGGACGCGGTCCGGGTCCGGGTCAGCATGGCTAGCGGGGTCGGCGTCCGGCGGCTGCTGACGACGAAGAACTACGCCCTGCTGGTGATCGTCGGCCTGCCGACCCTGCTCCTCACGGGTGGGCTCACCCTGCGCAGCGAAATTCCGCACCGACTGGTGCTGACGTTGCCCGGGGTTGCGCTGCCGATGCTGGCCTGGCTCGGCGTGGGCAACGTCGTGTCAGTGCTGCTGCCGGTGGCCGTCCGGCCGTTGCGAGTGCGCTGGGTGCAGCGGCACGACTGGCGCACCACCGTTCCGTGGCTGGTGCATCTGGCCATTCCGTACGCCCTGCTCTACGCGGTCGATCCGGTCGGTGACACTCCGCCGTACCTGGTTCGGCAGTTGCCCGAGTCTTGGCGCACCGACGAGGTACGCGGATTGGTGTTGCTGCTCACCGGGCTGCTGATCTGGCTGGCGGGCATCTGGATCGCCGGATGGCTGGTGCGGCGCTTCGGCCTGCGGATGCGCTGAACGAGAGTGGTCGGCCAGACCTAGCTGGTCAGCGCGGTAGCACGGTCAGCTCGATAGCAGGGGTCATCCCGGTTGCACGGTCAGCTCGATAGCAGGGTCATCCCGGTTGCACGATCAGCTCGATAGCGGGGTCAGCCCGGTAGCAGGGTCAGCCGGGAACTCCAGTCAGCCCAGGCGGTGTCGGACCGAGTGGCACCAGCACCGGCAGCGCGGCCGGCACGCACCGGGTCCGGATCGGCAGCGCGGCCAGTCTTTCGCCGTCGGCATAGGCGATCACCCCATCGCCGTCGAGGAAAACCTCCTTGGCGCGGTACTGGGTCACCGCCGGATGGCCGATGTGACCGGCTCGCGGCAGGGTGGGCGCGAGCTTGGCCAGGGTCAACCGGGAGACCGCCTCGACCACGGTCACGTCGAACACTCCGTCGTCCATCTTGGCCTCCGGTGTCATCAGCTTGCCGCCGCCGTACTGCGGGCCGTTGCCGATCGCCACCAGGGTCACCGACAGATCCAGCTCGGTGCCGTCGTCCAGCCCGAGCCGTAGTCGGCGAGGTCGCAACCGCAGCAACTCCAGTGCGATCGCCACGTCGTAGCGGCGCGGACCCGCCGGCCAGCGCATCCGGTTGGCCCGCTCGTTCACTGCCGAATCGAATCCGCCGTAGCACATTGTCAACCACCAGCGACCGGCCGTGCTGGGTGTTCCCTGCTCGGCTCCGCGCTCGCTGCGCTCCTCGTCGCTGTCGCTCCTGCGCTCCTCGTCGCTGTCGCTCCTGCGCTCCTCGTCGCTGTTGCTCCTGCGATGCTCGCTCGCTGTCGCCTTCGGTGTCCCCTGCGGGAGTCCCGGCGCCTCGCAATGGCCGAGGTCGATCCGGGCCACCGAACCGGCGAGCAACGCGGCCAGCAGCGCCGCCGTCGCGCGTACCGGATCGGGCGGCACCCCCAATGCCGTCGCGGTGTCGTTGCCGGAGCCCGCCGGCACGATGCCGAGCGGTACGTCGCCCTCGGCCAGCGCGTTGGCCGCCAGATGCGCGATGCCGTCGCCGCCGCAGACGATCACCGCATCGGCATCCTCGGCCGCCCGGGCCAGCAGCGAAACCGACTCGGCCTGGCTGTTGCCGGCCAACACCCGTACCTGCGCCGATCGTTGCAGCAACTCAGCCACCCGGTTGGCCACCGTCGCCGCGGCGCCGCGGTTGGCCGCCGGGTTCACCACCAAGCTGATCCGCGGACCGCTCACCGCCGGCCGGCCCGGCAGTTCCAGCCGACACCGCAGCTAGAGCCGATACCTCTACAGTTGCCGGCCGGCCGAGCACGGTTCACGGTAAGTCCGTCCAGTCCGAGGAACTACGCTGCTCCAACCGCTCCGGCAGCGGATTCACCGCCGAGGCTACGTCGTCCGGCAACTGCTCCTGCTCGGCCAGTGCCCGCCGGGCTCGTCGCCGGTCGTGCAGGAACGACCAGAGCACCGCGAGCTCGAACAGCAGCACCATCGGTACCGCCATCGCGATCATGGTGAACGGGTCGGTGGACGGCGTGGCTACCGCCGCGAACGCGAAGACCAGGAAGATGCCGAGCCGCTGCCCCCGCCGCAGCAGCGAATAGGGCAACACTCGCACCGCGTTCAGCATGACGATCAGCAGCGGCAGCTCGAACGAGGCACCGAAGATCACCAGCATCAGCACCACGAACGAGATGTAGCTGTTCACGTCCAGCCCGGCCTGGGTGCCCGAGCCGGCCTGGGTGACCAGCACGTTCAAGCCCTTGTACAGGGTGAAATAGGCCAGCCCCATGCCGATCGCGAACAGCAGCGAGGAACTCGCCACGAACGCGATGGTCCAGCGCCGCTCATTGCGGCGCAGGCCGGGCGTGACGAACGCCCACAGCTGGTAGAGCCACAGCGGCGCGGTCAGGATGGCGCCGGCGATCACCGAGACCTTGAGCCGGATCGTGAAGCCGTCCAGCGGCGCTCGGAACAACAGCTTGCACTGCGACTCGCTCTGGTTCTGCGCGCCGAGTCGATGCTGGAACGGAATATTGCAGTACGGCTGCTTGAGAATCTCCAGCAGCGGGTTGTAGACGAGCCAGCCGACCACCGCGCCGAGCGCGACGATGATCAGCACCACGATCAGCCGCCGGCGCAGCTCGCGCAGGTGGTCCAGGACCGACATCCGCCCCTCGGGATTGGCCGGCCTGCGGAGACGGCGGACCATCCTGGTCATCCGGGAGCCCGCTCCGGCACATCCTGCTCAGCGGTCCGCAGGCCCGCGGCCCGCTCGGCCAGCGCCTGCAACCGCGCACTCAGCTCGGTGAGATCGGTCATCGTCTGCTCAAGCTTGGCCCGGTCGGCGTTCAACCGACGAGCCTTCCAGGCCAGTTCGTAACCGGCGAAGCCGAGCACCACCACCGCGAACAGCACGGCGAACAGCCACGCTCCGGCTACCAGCCACACCTGCATGGCATCTGAGCTTACTGAGTGCGGTACGCGGCGAGCGCGGTCGCCGCCGACTCCGTGCAGGCCCGCGCCAGCCAGCCGGGCGCCAACACCGTGACCGCGCCGCCGGACCGCCGTACCAACGCCGCGACCCAGGCGGGGTCGGCCACCCGAAGGCTGACCCGCAGCTCGGTGCCGCCTCGCTCGTCGTCCGCTATCGGGGTGACCGTCTCGCAGGGGTAGTAGTCGCTCACCCATTCCCACCCGACGCCCAGCCGCAGCTCCACCAGTAGGTGTTCCGGTGCCGGCCGGTACACCCCGCCGGCCAGGTCGGCCGGCTTGAGATCGGCCGGCGAAAGGTCGGCCGGCAGCCGGGCCGGCTCGTCGAGCAGCGCGGCATCCTCGAACCGGTCCAGCCGGAACACCCGCATCCCCTCGGCCCGCCGGCACCACGCCTCCAGGTAGGCCATCCCATCGGCGTAGAACACCCGCACCGGGTCCACCACCCGGTGGGTGGACTCGTCCCGGGCCGCGGTGTAGTAGTGCAGTTCGACCGCCCGCTGCTCCTCCACCGCGCGCCGGGCCAGCGCCAGCCAGCGATCCTGGGTGGCCAGCCGGATATCCACCGCGGTGGTGTCCAGGTGCTGGCCGGCCGCGGTCTC
>Ga0157372_10000535_pt1 | contig 41817 bp, 33 predicted proteins | sample C55metaG_FD_115307 | JGI IMG/M metagenome (GOLD analysis project Ga0157372, IMG submission 115307) | Corn rhizosphere microbial communities from Kellogg Biological Station, Michigan, USA - C5-5 metaG | ecosystem: Host-associated > Plants > Roots > Rhizosphere > Soil | place: USA: Michigan...
GAACTTCAACCCGGTCGGACAGTGGCGCGACGCCGGCGACGATGGCGCGAAGCTGGACACGGGCGGCGTGCTAGCCGACGGCACGAAGATCGACGGCCCGGTGGCGCTGCGTGAAGCGATCCTCAAGCGGCCGGAGGCGTTCGTTACCGTGCTGACGACGCGCCTCATGACGTACGCGCTCGGTCGCGGGCTCGAGCCGTCGGACATGCCCGTGGTGCGGAAGATCGTGGCGCAGGCCGCCCGCACCAACTATAATCTATGTTCCGCAACCACTTCCGCATCGCCTGGCGGGGCCTCCTGAAAAGGAAAGGCTACTCCGCGCTCAATATCTTCGGCCTCTCCATCGCCATCACCTGCTGCCTGCTCATCTTCCACTACGTCGCCTTCGAACGCAGTTACGACACCTTCCAACCCAACGCGAAGAACATCGTCCGCGTCCGCCTCGACACCTGGCAACAAGGCAAACTCGCCTGGCAGTCCGCCACCTCCTACCCCGCCATCGCCCCCGCCATGAAAAAGGAATTTCCGGAAGTGGAAAAGGCCGGCCGCCTCATCGACGCCAACCTCCTCATCACCAACCCGGAAAAGAACGTAAAGTTCAACGAACTCAAAGGCTATTACGCCGACGCCAACATGCTCGACATCCTCGACATCGACCTCCTCAAAGGCGATCGGGCCACCGCCCTCGACGCCCCCGACAAGATCCTCCTCTCGGAATCGATGGCAAAAAAATACTTCGGTGACGAAAACCCCGTCGGCAAACGCCTCCGCGGCCAAAGCAGCGGCTATACCGACGACCTCGTCGTCTCCGGCGTCTTCAAAGAATACCCGACCAACTCCCACCTGATCCTCCATCACCTCGTCTCCTATTCCACCCTGGGTAAAGTGGTCCGCGCCCAGGGCGACTCCACAAACGCCACCGAAACCGCCTGGGGATGGTACGACTTCTATAACTATATCCAACTAAAACCCGGCGCCGACTACAAAGCCCTCGAAGCCAAACTCCCCGCCTTCTGCGACCGCCACATCAACAACAACGAATGGCGCAAAAAAAACAACGTCGTCAGCGAGCTCTACCTCATTCCACTGTCCGACATCCATCTTTATTCGAACGCTAACCAGGAAGCCGAGGTCAACGGCAACGGCAAAGCCGTAGGCTTTCTCTTCCTCATCGCCTTCCTCATCATCGCCATCGCCTGGATCAACTATACCAACCTCGCCACCGCCCGCTCCCTCGAACGCGCAAAAGAAGTAGGGTTGAGAAAGGTCCTCGGCGCCCTCCGCCTCGACCTGATCATCCAATTCCTCGCGGAAAGCTTCCTGCTGAACACCCTGGCCCTGGGTCTCGCCATCCTCGCCGCCTGGCTCCTGGCCCCATCATTCGACAACCTCGTCGGCACCGATGCCGGCGCCTTCCATCTTCCCATAAAATTCATCGTCCTGTTCATCACCATCTTCTTCTTCGGCGCCTTCCTGTCCGGCGTCTACCCGGCCTTCATCCTCTCCGGCTACCATCCCATCACGGTACTGAAAGGCCTGTTCAAGAACTCCACCCGCGGCCAGGTCCTCCGCAAAGGACTCATCATCGGCCAGTTCGCCGTTTCGGTCATCCTCATCACCGGCACCATCCTCGTCTACCAACAGGTCCAATATATGCGCCGCCAGCAACTCGGCGCCAACATTAACCAAACCGTCGTTCTCGACGGACCCGGCTCCTTCTCCCGCGACTCCCTCTACAAGACGGTCTTCCAGCCCTTCAAAACTACCCTGCTCCAGCAAAGCGGCATCAAAAGCGTCACCGCCTCCTCGAACGTCATGGGCCAGGAGATCTACTGGACCAGCGGGGTCAGCCGCGTAGGCGACAGCAAAAAAGCCGCCGTAACACTCTACTTCCTAGGCGTCGACTACGACTTTCTGCCCTCCTATCAGCTGAAGCTCACCACCGGCCGTAACTTCTCGAGTCAGTTCCCCACCGACGATCATGCTGTCCTCATCAACGAGACAGCCTGCAAACTCCTCGGATTTGCAAGCCCGGACCAGGCCCTGCAGGCAAAACTGAACATCGGCGACACCTTCCACATCGTCGGGGTCCTCGCGGACTTCCACCAACAGGGACTGCGAAATGCGATCCAACCGACCTGCGTCTTTCGCCAACCCGAGCAACGGAACTACTATTCGATAAAGTTCGCCAGCGGCACATCCCACGAGACGCTCGCCGCCATAAAGAAAACCTGGGACCGCTACTTCCCCCGCGACCCCTTCAACTATTACTTCCTCGACGAATCCTTCGACCAGCAATACAAAGCCGACACCCGCTTCGGCGCCACCTTCGGCCTCTTCGCCACCCTCGCCATCGTCATCGCCTGCTTCGGACTCCTCGGCCTCTCCGCTTATAACGTCCTGCAACGCACCCGCGAGATCGGCATCCGCAAGGTCCTCGGCGCCACCGAACAAAGCCTCGTCGTCCTCCTCTCGAAGGAATTCCTCTGGCTCGTCCTCATCTCGCTCACCATCGCCATCCCCCTCAGTTGGTACGTAATGTACAGCTGGCTGCAGGACTATGCCTATCGCATCTCGATCCAATGGTGGGTCTTCGCCCTCGGCGGCATCCTCGCCCTGGCCATCGCCCTGCTCACCGTCGGCCTCCAGGCCTTCCGCGCAGCAATCGCAAATCCAATAAGATCACTCCGAACCGAATAGTCATATGCTCAAGAATTATTTCAAAATAGCCTGGCGCACTCTACTCCGCCAAAAGACCTACACCACGATCAATGTGATCGGCCTCACCCTCGGCATCTCCGCGGCCATGCTCATCTTCACCCTCGTCTCCTACCAGCTGAGCTTCGACGATTTCCACCCGAATAAACACCGTATCTACCGGATCGTCACTGACCTCAACAGCGAAACGCTCGCCCACATCCCCTGTGCGCCGCAACCCCTCGGCAAAGCCTTCCGCAACGACTACGACTACGCGGAAAAAACAGCCCGTATCGTATACTACCGTAATACCCTCGTCTCCCTGCCAAATGAAAAAGAAATAAAGAAATTCGAAGAGGACGCCGGCGTCGCCTTCACCGAACCGGCCTTTTTCGACATCTTCAACTTCCCGCTTGCCCAGGGCGACCGGCAATCGGCCCTTCAAAACCCCCACTCCGCCCTCATCACAAGATCCATCGCAAAGAAATATTTCGGCAGCGATGCCCCCAATGCCATCGGCAAGACGATCCGCGTCAATAACGACATCAACTTTACCATCACCGGCATCCTGGAAAACCTTCCCCCCAACACCGACCGCAAACAGGAGATCTACCTCTCCTACGATAACCTCAAAGACTGGAACCGTTCCTATGCCAGCGACAGCAGCTGGGGAGCACTCTACACCGGCAGCAACTGCTTCGTCCGGCTCCGTCCCGGCGTCAATCCTGCCACCGTGGACAAAGCCCTCGTCGGCATGGCAAAAAAATACCTCCCCGCCGAAGACGCCGCCGCCACCAGCTACCATCTCCAACCCCTGCAGGACATCCACACAAACACCAAAATTGACGGGACATTCGACAAAAAATACAGCTGGACCCTCCTGATCATCGCCACATTCCTGCTAGCCACCGCCTGCATGAACTTCATCAATATGGCCACCGCCCAGGCGCTCAACCGCGGGAAGGAAGTAGGTATCCGCAAGGTCATGGGCAGCCTGCGTAACCAGCTCTTCTGGCAATTCATCGCCGAGACGGCCTTGATCACCATCGCCGCCGGCCTCCTCGCCTGGGGCGTCGCCATCCTCGCCCTACCCTCCCTCAACCAGCTCACCTTCTCAAAAATGAGCCTCCGACTCTTCTCCACCTGGCAAATGATGGCCTTCTTCTTCGGCATCATCCTCCTCGTGGTCTTTGCCGCAGGCTCTTACCCCGGTCTCGTCCTGGCGCGGTTCGAACCGGTCCTCGCACTGAAGAGCAAGATCTCCCAGGCCCACATCGGCGGCCTGTCCCTCCGTCGCCTCCTGGTCATCGTTCAGTTCAGCATCTCCCAGATGCTCATCATTACCATGGTCATCATCGCCTGGCAAATGCATTATTCGATGAACCTCGACATGGGCTTCAACAAAGACGCCATCGTTACCATTCCGATCCCCTCCCGCGACAACACCAAAATGCATACACTCCGCACTCGCCTGGCCGCCATCCCCGGCGTGGAAAACCTTTCTTTCTGTATGCAACCCCCCGCCTCCCGCCGCAACCAGAATACCGATATCCAGTTCGACAACCGGCCCAGGACCGAACGCTGGGACATCAATATAAAGCCCGCCGATGACCAATACCTTCCCACCTTCGGCCTCCAGCTCGTGGCCGGCCGCAACCTCTATCCCTCCGATACGGTCCGCGAATACCTGGTAAACGAAACCACTGTACGGAAACTCGGCCTGAATTCTCCCCTCGAAGCCCTCGGAAAAATGATCAATATCAATGACAACAAAGCGCCGATCGTCGGGGTGATAAAGGATTTCCACGCCTATTCACTCAAGAACGACATCGCCGCCGTTGCCATCACCTCCGCCTCGGCCAATTATCAGGGCTGCAGCCTGAAGATCAACCCCCGCCAACTCCGCCAGGTCCTGGCATCCATCGAACCCATTTGGAACAACACCTACCCCGATTATCTCTATTCCTACACCTTCCTCGACGAGCGTATCGCGGACTTCTATTTCATCGACACGATCCTGCTCAAACTCGTCGAAGTCTTCGCCGGCATCGCCATCTTCATCAGCTGCCTCGGCCTCTATGGTCTCGTCTCCTTCATGGCCGTCCGCCGTACAAAAGAGATCGGCGTACGCAAGGTCCTCGGCGCCAGCATTACACACATCAGCTGGCTGTTCGGCAAAGAATTCCTCCGCCTGATAGCCATCGCCTTCGTCATCGCCGCCCCCATCGCCTGGATCGCCACCGACAACTACTTAAAGGACTTCAAATACAAGATCCCCGTCGGCCCCCAGCAGTTCCTCCTCGGCCTGGCCGCCACCATCCTCATCGCCACCCTCGCCGTCGGCTATCGTTCCCTACGCGCCGCCACCGCCAACCCCGTAAAAAGCCTAAGGAGCGACTAATGCCCGCAGCCTAACGGCCCGGGGTTAGACCGCGCAACAAAGCCCCAGCCAAAATGCAACAAAGTCCCGGCCAAACGCGACTATAACACACAACCAACGCCAATGCTCACCAACTTCTTCACGGTCGCGTTTCGCAACATCTTCAAACACAAGATATTCTCCTTCATCAACATCATCGGCCTCGCCATCGGCATGGCCGCCGGCCTCCTCATCCTCCAATATGTCCGCTTCGAGCTGAGCTATGACAAATTCGAAGCCAACGGCCCCAACATCTATCGCATCCAGCTCGACCGCTACAACGATGGAAAACTCTCCACCCAATGGGCAGCCGGCGCGGCCGGCATCGGCCCCGTCGCAAAGGACGGCCTCCCCGAAGTCACCAACCTCACCCGCCTTCACGCCTGGCAAGCCATCATATCCTACCAGGACAAGGAATTCCGGGAAGAAAAGACGTTCTGGGCCAACGAAGGCTTTCTCCCCATGTTCGGTTACCCCATCCTGAAGGGATCGGCGAAAGATGCCCTGAAAAACATCGATCAGGTCGTCGTCACCGCCTCCGCCGCCCGCAAATATTTCGGCAACGATGACCCCATCGGCAAGACCATCATCATGAACAAGAAGGAACCCTTCAAAGTCACCGCCGTCATCCCCGATCCGCCCGCCAATACCCACCTGAAGTTCAACATGCTCTTTTCCTTCGCCACCTTCCAGAAATTCATCGGCGACCCCGTTACCACGCAATGGGGCTGGGACGGCTGGTTCGCCTATATCCAGGTTCGCCCCGGAACCGACCCCATCGCCCTCGAAAAAAACATCAACGTCCTCAGCGAAAGCCGCTGGGGTAAGGAGATGAAAGAGAACAAACAGGACATGGTCTTCCACCTCCAACCCCTCGCCTCCATCCACCTCTCTCCAAACTATATGGCGGACGCCGAGGTCAACGGCGACGGGACCGCCGTTCGCTTCCTGCTCATCATCGCCTTATTCATCGTCGTCATCGCCTGGATCAACTACATCAATCTCGCGACCGCCCGCTCCATCGAACGCGCAAAAGAGGTCGGCATCCGCAAAACCCTCGGCTCCCTCCGCCGCCAGCTCATCGGCCAGTTCCTCTTCGAATCCTTCCTCATCAATACCATCGCCACAATACTCGCAATCGGCCTCATCGCCGCCGGCCTGCCCGTTTTTAATACCGTCGCCGGCAAAAGTCTCAACTATTCCCTGCTCGCCACCAGCAGCTTCTGGTCCACCCTGGCCATCATCTTCGTCAGCGGGACCCTCCTCTCAGGCATCTATCCCGCCTTCGTACTCTCCTCCTTCAAACCCATCACCGTATTAAAAGGAAAACTCACCACCACCAGCCATGGCTCCTTCCTCCGCCAGACCCTGGTCGTCGGCCAGTTCGCCGCCTCCGTCCTGCTCATGGTCGGCACCTTCACCGTCTACCGCCAGCTGCATTTCATGCAGAAACAAAACCTCGGCATGAACATCGATCGCACCCTCGTACTCAAGGGGCCCCGCGTCCTCGATTCCACTTATGACAACAAGCTCACCGGCTTCCGCGACGAGGTGCTCCGCATCCCCGGCATCCACTATATCACCTCCTCCACCGAGGTCCCCGGCCGTAAAGTGGATTGGAATGCCGGCGGCATCAAAGAGGTCGGCGCCGACGCGACAAAGCAGCGCCAATACCGCGTCATCGGCATCGACTACGACTTCGTCCCGGCCTTCGGCATGAAAATACTCGCCGGCCGCAACTTCTCCCGCGACTTTCGCTCCGACACCGGCGCCGTCCTCTTCAACGAAGCCGCAATAAAGAACATGGGCTTCCGCACCCCACAGGAAGTCCTGAACAAACGCATCGACTTCTGGGGAAAACAATACACCATCATCGGCATCGTCTCCAACCATCACCAGGAATCCCTCAGGGAAGCCTATGATGCACACATCTTCCGCCTCATCCCCGATGCCAACACGTACTACTCATTAAAGCTCACCGGCGATGCCGCCAACAACGCGGCGATCATCGAAGGCGTCAAAACCCGCTTCAAAAGCTTCTTCCCCGGCAACCCGTTTGAATACTTCTATCTCGAAGACCATTACGCCGCACAATACAGATCCGATCAGCAGTTCGGCCAAACCTTCAGCCTCTTCGCCGGCCTCGCCATCTTCGTCTCCTGCCTCGGTCTCCTCGGCCTGGCTTCCTTTGTGACAACCCAGCGTACCAAAGAGATCGGCATCCGCAAAATCTCCGGCGCCGGCGTCGGCAACATCCTTACCCTCCTCACAAAGGATTTTATGCGCCCCATCCTCATCAGCTTCCTCATCGCCACGCCACTCACCTGGTTCGTGCTCGGGAAATGGCTGGACAACTACGCCTTCCGCATCTCCCTCACCCCCTGGCTCTTCATCGGCCCTGCCATCCTGATCCTGCTCGTCGCGCTCCTCACGATCACCACCCAAACCCTGAAAGCCGCCAACGCAAATCCCGTAAAATCCCTAAGAAGCGAATAATATGCGCCACCTCCGAACAGCTCTCAGAAGCATCTGGAAACAACGTTCCACCAACCTCATCAACGTCACCGGCCTCGCCGCCGGGATGACCGCCGCCATCCTTATCTTCCTCTGGGTCGGCAACGAACTCACCTACGACAACTATCACCCCGGCGCCGACCGTATCTATCGCACCATAACAAGCGTCCCCAAGCTCAAATGGACCCTGGAATCCGCTCCACTGCCGCTCCTCGGTGCCATCCGTACCACCATCCCCACCGTCCAATCCGTCACCTGCCTCAAACCCGGCAGCACCACTTTCCAGCTGGGCGGCGAGTTCTTTACCGAAAAAAAGTCCGCTTATATCGACAGCGCCTGGTTCACCCTCTTCCACTACGATTTTTTAAAAGGTAATCCCCGTAACTTCTTCAACTCTCCCCATAACCTGATCCTCACCACTACCACCGCAAAAAAATATTTCGGCGAAAAAGACCCCATCGGTCAAACTCTTCGCATAGACACTTTCGACTACAGAGTAGCCGGCATCATAAAGGAGAATCCGGCCAACAGCAGCTTTCAGTTCGATGTACTCATTCCACTCGATGCCCTGCTGACCGATCCGGCACGCCGCCAGTACGAGCTGTCCTGGAACTACAACTGTCAGATCTATCTGAAGCTTCGTCCCTACGCCCGGTTGGACAACACCGCCGCGGCCATTACCGCGATACAAAACCGCAACACCAACAATAAATTTGGCGCGAAGTATTCGCTCATCGGCCTGAAAGACATCCATTTCGAGACCGGCCTTTCCAGCTCAGGCGGCGCGATCATCCACGCCAAACGCAGCACGGTCGACATCTTCAGCATCCTCGGAACGTTCCTGCTGGTCATCGCCTGCATCAACTACGTCAATCTCACTACGGCCCGCGCCAGCCTGCGGGCAAAAGAGGTGGGCATCCGCAAGATCGTCGGCGCCGGCAAACAAAGTCTCTTCCTGCAATTCCTCACCGAATCCTTCGTAGTCAGCATCCTTGCCCTGCTCATCACCTTCGCCCTCGTCGGCCTCTCCCTTCCCGCATTCCGCAATCTCACCGATAAATCCTTTTCCGCTCCCTTCACCCTCCCGCTGACCTGGAACATCATCGGCCTCACCCTGCTTGCCGCTACGGCCCTCAACGGCGTCTATCCCGCCCTGCTCCTTTCTGGCTTCAAACCCCTGAACGTCCTAAGAGGCGTCGCCGTCCTGAAGTTCAAAGACGTCTTCCTCCGCAAAGGGCTCGTCGTCGTGCAATTCACCTTTTCGATCATCCTCATCATCGGGACCATCGTTATCCAGCGGCAACTGGACTATATCCAGCACGCCGACCCGGGTTACAATCGCAGCCAGCTCTTCTCCGTCAGTATTCCCGATACCTCCGTCGGCGCTATAAAACAACAGCTGCTCGAACAAACCAGCGTGGCAGGAGTCACCGTCGCCAACCAATCGATCGTCAGTATCACAAACGCGAACACCGGCTCCGCCGACTGGGAAGGCCACGATACCTCCTTTCGCCCCACCGTCTCCATGCTCTCCGCCGACCCGGATTATAAAAAGGTCATGCAACTTCAAATGGCCCAGGGCCGGTGGTTCGACGCCGGAACTCCGCAGGATACCCATAATTTCGTTCTCAACGAGACGGCCGTCGCCCTCTTCAATCTCCGCAAACCCGTGCTCGGCCAGCATATGCGCTTCCAGCAGGATACGGGGACCATCATTGGCGTGGTAAAGGATTTTCACTTTGCCAGCCTCCACGAAAAAATTCAGCCGCTGATCATCCGCAACCGCGACTACGGACGCACCCTGTATTTTGTCCGCACCCAGCCGGGACAGACGACCCAGGCCCTGGCCGCCGCCCGCACGCTCGCCACCCGCTACGCCCCTTCGAAGCCCTTCAATTATAATTTCCTCGACGAACAGTTCGATAACCTCTACAAAGCGGATAAAAAAGTCTCCACCCTCATTCTTATCTTCTCAGCCATCGCGATCCTCATCTCCTGCCTCGGCCTCTTCGCCCTCGCAGCCTTCACCGCGCAACAACGCATAAAGGAGATCGGTATCCGCAAGGTCCTCGGCGCCACCGTCCCGAACATCATCGCCCTGCTCTCCCGCGATTTCGTCCGCCTCGTGCTCCTCTCGATCGGCATCGCCACCCCAATTGCCGCCTATGCGATGCACCACTGGCTCGAGGACTTCGCCTATCATATTCCCTTAAGCGCGGCGTTCTTCATCGCCGCCGGCGCCCTGGCCCTCCTCGTCGCCATCCTCACCGTCAGCAGCCAGTCGCTTAAGGCCGCCACCACCAACCCGATAAAAAACCTCCGCATAGAATAAGAATAACCATCACCATAAACCCATCCGCCATGCTCCGCTATCTCCGCACCGCCGCCCGCAACGCCTGGAAACAGCGCTCCACAAACGCCATCAACATCACCGGCCTCGCCGCCGGGATGACCGCCGCCATCCTTATCTTCCTCTGGGTCGGAAACGAACTCACCTACGACAACTATCACCCCGGCGCCAACCGAATCCATCGCGTCACGGCCTACATCACCGATGCAAAATGGACCTGGGAAACAGCCCCCTTTCCCCTCGTCGCGGCCACCCGTGCCACCGTTCCCGAAGCCGAAGCCGTCACCGCATTTCAACCCGCCACGGTGATCGTAACCCGCCACGACGACGAATTCGTCACCGAACAACACAGCGCCTATATCGACAGCGCCTGGTTCACCATATTTCACTATGATTTCATTGCAGGCTCCGCCCGTGATTTCTTCAGCCAACCCTACAGCCTCATCCTCACCCGGTCAAAAGCAAAACAATACTTCGGGGACAAAGCCCCCATCGGCCAAACCCTCCGGATCCAAACCACCGGTTATAAGGTGGCCGCCGTCGTCAAAGACATCCCCACCAACAGCAGCTTCCCCTTCGATTTCCTGATGCCGGTCGACGCCATCCGAAACAACCCCTACCAAAAAGATAACTTCACCTGGGGAAATTTCAATTGGCAGGTCTATATACGCCTCCGCCCCGCGGCAGGCGCCACAAACGTCAATAAGGCCCTTACCAGCCTCTTACACACCAATACCACCAGCGAGGAGGACAAACACAGCACCCTTTCGCTTATTCCGCTAAAAGAGATCCATTTCGAAACGGGCCTCACCTTCGGAAGCTCGATCGTCCACGCCAACCGCAGTACCGTCACCATCTTCAGCGTGCTCGGCATCTTCCTGCTCGTCATCGCCTGTATCAACTATGTCAATCTCACCACGGCCCGCGCCAGCCTCCGCGCAAAAGAGGTCGGCATCCGCAAGATCGTCGGCGCCGGCAAGAAAAGCCTCTTCATCCAGTTCGTCGGCGAATCCCTGCTCGTCAGCAGCCTCGCCCTGCTCATCACCATCTTCATCGTCACGCTGGCCCTCCCGGCCTTCCGCGACCTCACCGATAAATCCTTCGCCAACCCTTTCGCCAACGCCCAGACCTGGCAGATCATCGGTCTCACCCTGCTGGCCGCCACGGCCCTCAACGGCATCTACCCAGCTCTCCTGCTCTCCGGCTTCAAACCCCTCAACGTACTGAGAGGCTCCGTCAACCTCAAATTCAAGGACGTCTTCCTTCGCAAAGGACTCGTGGTCCTGCAATTCACCTTTTCCATTATCCTCATCATCGGCACCCTCATCATCCAGCGGCAGCTCAGCTATATCCAGAACACCAACCCCAGCTACAACCGCAGCCAGGTCCTCGCCGTCACCATGCCCTTCATCTGGTCCCGGAGCCAGCAGCAACAGGCTACCCTCCGGGCCTCCATCAAGAACGAATTACGGCAACACACCGGTGTAACCGATGTCACCTTCGCCAACTCGTCGGTCATCAACCTCAACAGCGCCTCGTCCGGCGGCATCGACTGGGAAGGACACGACTCGTCCTTCCGCCCTACCATTTACCACTTTAAAGCCGACCCCGATTTCCAAAAGGTCTTACAGCTCCAAATGGTGCAGGGCCGCTGGTTCGGCGATCCGCAAGGCATAGACAGGAATAATTTCGTTCTCAACGAAACCGCCGTCAAAACATTGGGTCTTCGCCAGCCCGTCATCGGCCAACGTTTCATCTTCCAGGACGACACCGGCCGCATCGTCGGCATCGTAAAAGACTTCCACTTCGCCAGCCTCCATGAAAAGATCAAGCCCCTGGCCATCATCAATGACCCACGATTCAACGCCAGGCTATACATCCGCACCGAACCGGGCCAGTCCACCAGGGTCCTCGCCGCCGTGAAAGCCCTCGTCAAACGATACGACAACTCGAAACCCCTCGACTACGCCTTCCTCGACGACCAGTTCAACGCGCTCTACAAAGCCGATCAAAAGGTCTCCACCCTCATCCTCGTCTTCTCCACCATCGCCATTATCATCTCCTGCCTCGGCCTCTTCGCCCTTGCCGCCTTCACCGCCCAGCAACGCATAAAAGAGATCGGCATCCGTAAAGTGCTGGGCGCCACCGTCCCCAATATCATTGCCCTCCTCTCCCGCGACTTCGTCCGCCTCGTGATCCTCTCGATCGGCATCGCCACCCCCATCGCCGCCTATGCCATGCACAAGTGGCTCGAGGATTACGCCTATCATATCGCCTTGAGCGCATGGTTCTTCCTCGCCGCCGGCGCCCTGGCCCTCCTCATCGCCATTCTTACCGTTAGCAGCCAGTCGCTGCGAGCCGCCACCGCCAACCCGGCAAAATCCCTGAGAACAGACTAAAAAACCTTAGCTTTAAACAATGATAACCATCCTCAAACCAGCCCTCCGCCAACTCCGGAAATACCCCGTATTCTCCCTCATCAATATGGGCGGCCTGGCCATCGGCATCGCCGCATCCTTTATCCTCCTCGTCTACACCCAACGCGAGCTCAGCACCGACCGCCACTTCCGCGACGCGCACCGCATCGCCCGCATCAGCACCGACTTCTTCCAGCTCGGCCCCTTCGCCTTCAGCCAACCCATGCTCCGCGACCTGGCCATCGCCTCCTGCAAGGACATCGAAGATGCGACCGGCTTCGACATGAATTCCGATCCCATCCGCACCAGCCGCGATGACCGTGCCTTCACCGGCATCCAAAGCTACCTCATCGACACCTCCTTCTTCCACGTCTTCTCCTTCGAGTCCGCCGCCGGCGCCATCCCCCCAAAAGGCCTCGCCCCCAACCAGGCCATCCTCTCGGCAACCCAGGCAAAAAAATTCTTCGGCGATAAACAAGCCGTCGGTCAAACCATCTTCGTCGGAAAGGAACTCACCCCTTACACCGTCGTCGCCGTCCTCAAAGAATCCTTCGCCAGATCCACCATCGACCCCCAGATCCTCCTCCCCATACCCCCATCCACAACCGCCGCATCGGCCAACTGGATGTCCGTCAAGATCTATAACTATGTCAAGCTAAAACCCCAGGGCACCCTTGCCGGCCTCGACGCCTGGCTCGAACGGCTCCGCGAAAAGGTCGTCTACCCCGCCAGCGGCTCGACCGAATCCTACAAGGTCTGGAAAACAAAACCCACCTCCGTCCACTTTTATACAAAACATCTTACAGACATTTACTTCCATTCGGATTGCAAATTCGACGACTTCGAAGGCGGTAACCTCACCCAGGTCCAGCTCCTCAGCGCCATCAGCATCCTCCTCATCCTGCTGGCCGTCATCAATTACGTCAACCTCGTCACCGCCCGGTCCTCCATCCGCATGAAAGAGATCGGCCTCAAAAAGACATTCGGCGCCCCCCGCCGCGAACTCATCGCCCAGCTCCTCAAAGAATCCCTGCTCTTCAGCGGCCTCGCCATGATCCTCGCCTGCGGCCTCATCCAGGTCATCCTCTTCCTCTATCAATATTCCACCGGCGCCACCCTCACCGGCCCCATCCCCTTCCTGTCCGCAAACTATCTCTGGCTCATCGCCTTCTCGATCGCGGTCGGCCTCATCGCCGGCATCTACCCCGCTATCTATCTCACCGGTATTCGTCCGGGCCTCACGGTCCGCTCCACAGCAGGCGCCGGCAAGAACCTTCCCCTGCTTCGCAATAGCCTCGTTACCCTCCAATTCGTCATCGCCATCGGTCTGCTCTTCGTCTCGCTCGTCGTATATAGCCAGTTGCAATACATGAAGAACAAGGACAAAGGCTTCCGCACGGACGGCGTCGTCCTCGTAGAAGATTTCGGCCTCAATAACGACCCGGTAGCCATCCGGAAATTTCAAACTCTCAAAACGACCATCGACCAGCAAACCCAGGTCACCAGTTCCAGCTTCTGCCACAGCGCTCCGGCCGGCCACTCCATGAGCATGGGTAGCTATCTCAGCCCCGCGACAAAAAAAGAAGTGCTCCTGCAAACCTTCCAGGCAGATGAAAAATACATGGCAACGCTGGGCCTCCATCTCACCGATGGCCGCAATTTCACAAAGGGCCTGCTCAGCGATACCAATTCCCTTATCCTCAACGAATCGGCCGTGGCCGCCATGGGTCTCTTCCACCCCGTCGGCACCCTTCTCAACGGCAGCGAAAAGGTCATCGGCGTCGTAAAGGATTTCAACTACGCCTCCCTCCACGAAAAAATAGCCCCCGCCGTCATCCGCTTCAGCCCCAACAGCGGCAGCACCCTCGCGATCCACGTCTCCACGGCGCACCCCGCCGCCTTCCTCGACTGGCTAAAGCAACAAGGCGAAACCATCATCCCCGACCAACAACTGACCATCAGCTTTATGGACGATAACTTCGGCCGCCTCGCCGCAAAGGAGAAGCTCCTCGGTCAGGCCATCACCTTCTTCACCATCCTGGCCATCCTCCTGGCCACACTGGGACTCATCGGGCTCACCCTCTTCACCATCCAACGCCGCACCAAAGAGATCGGCATCCGCAAAGTCCTCGGCGCAGGAAAATTGCACATCCTCCGCCTCGTATCCGGCCAATTCATCCGCCTCGCCCTCATCGCCTCGCTCATCGCCCTACCCCTCAGCGGTTGGCTTATCCATCGCTGGCTCGATAACTTCGCCTATCGGGTGACCATCGGCGCAGGCGCCTTCCTGCTCACGATAGCCGTCATCCTGTTCATCGCCCTGGCCGTCATCGGCGGCCTCACCCTCCGTGCTCTACGCGCCTCACCCGTTACCAATCTTCGCACTGAATGAACCCAAACCGCTGACTATGCTCAAATCTTATTTTCGCACGGCCCTCCGCAACCTCCGGCGCAATAGCGTCTTTTCGCTCATCAATGTCCTCGGACTCTCCATCGGCATCAGCGCCGCCCTCGTCATCTTTCTTATCGTCCACTACGAGTTCAGCTTCGACCAATTCGAACCGGATAAAAAGGAGATCTACCGGGTCGTCTCCGATATCAGGAACGTCAACAGCGAGATCAACAACGCCGGCGTCCCCCTACCCGTACCCGGCGCCGTCCGCCGCGAAGTCACCGGCATCCGCCAATGCGCGGCCTTCACCCTCACCTATCCAAAGGTCACCATCTCCAAAAACCTTACTTTCAGGACCCAGCACAACACCATCTTCACCGATGGCAACTATTTCGCCCTCTTCGACAACTATCATTGGCTCGCGGGCTCTCCAAAAACAGCCCTCCTCAACCCCCGCTCCACCGTCCTCACCCAAAGCCGCGCAGCCCTCTATTTCCCGGACATCACCCCCGACAAGATCATCGGCCGCCACATCGTCTACAACGACACGATGACCGCTACCGTCACCGGCGTCGTCGCCGATCTGAAAGAAAACACCAGTCTCAGCTTCCGCGAATTCATCTCCCTTGCCACCATCGATTTACCGAACAGGGAAGGTGCCGGCGATTGGAATAGCGTCAACGGCAACGACCAGCTCTTTGTCAAACTCAACCCGGCCACGAACAAGACCCTGATCGAAACCCAGCTGGCCCAGCTCCAAAAGAAATATGCAAAACCGGACCCCTACAGCCTTACAAAAACGACCCATCACCTCCAGCCCCTCACCGATATTCACTTCGACCATCGATACGACGGACTCGACCAGCCGCAGGCGCACAAACCCACCCTCTACGGCCTCATGATCATCGCCGCCTTCCTCCTGCTTCTCGGCTGCATCAACTTCATCAATCTCACCACCGCCCAGGCCTCCCAACGGGCAAAGGAGATCGGCATCCGCAAAACCCTGGGCAGCTCCGTACCGCAATTGATCCGCCAGTTCCTGGGTGAAACCTTCTTCCTTACGCTGCTCAGCCTCGCCCTTTCCCTTGCCCTGACGCCCTGGCTCCTCGCAGCCTTCAGCAAGTATATCCCGAAGAATATTCATTTCAATGCCATCGGGCAACCCGGCATCCTTGCCTTTCTCGCGATCCTGCTTGTCGCCGTTACCACGCTGGCCGGCTTCTATCCGGCCCTCGTCCTTTCCCGTTATAAACCCGTCCTCGTTCTCAAAAACCAGGCTTTCGCCGATGGCCCCGCTACCCGTGGCCTCTGGCTCCGGAAAACCCTCACCGTCTTCCAATTCACCATCGCGCAATTCTTCATCATAGCCACCATCGTCGTCGTCCACCAGGTACACTACTCCATCAACACCGATCTGGGCTATAAAAAAGACGCCATCGTAACCGTACATACGCCCTGGAACTTCGGCGAAAAAGACACGCGTCGTCCCTTGTTCCTCGAAAAGCTCCGCCACGTGCCGGGTGTTGAGCTTGCCTGCACGGGCAGCTTCTCCCCCGCATGGGACGGCGGCATGAGCCAGAACCTCGTGTACAGGGATGGGAAAAAAGAGATCCCCCTTAGCCTGGAGATAAAATATGGCGACAGCAACTATATAAAACTCTATCGCTTACACCTCCTCGCAGGCCGGGCCCCCAGACCCGCCGATACCGCTCGGGAATTCGTCATCAACGAGACGGCCCGCAAGCTGCTGGGATTCGGGACACCCGCCGAAGCCATCGGCAAGGTCCTGGGCAGTGACCCCGGTTACCCCATCTGCGGGGTCATGGCGGATTTCCACCAGGCCTCGACACGCGCCCCCATCCACGCCCTGGCGCTCGGCTCGTCAAAAGTATTTGAATTCGACTTCCTCATCGGCCTGCGGCCCCAGATCCCCGGCAACCCCACCTGGGCCGCAACCCTCGCCGCAGTGGGCCACGAATTCAAACAGCTCTATCCCGAATCGGACTACAGCTATGAATTCTTCGACGAGACCATCGCCAAATTCTATTCGGACGAACAGAATATCTCACACCTCCTGACCTGGGCCTCCGGTCTCACCATTTTGATCAGTTGTCTCGGACTCGCCGGCCTGGTCATCTTCACCACCAACAGCCGGATAAAGGAAATAGGCATCCGAAAAGTGCTCGGCGCCTCTGTAACCGCCATCGCCACCCTGCTGTCAAAAGATTTTGTAAAATTGCTGGTCATTTCTTTCGTGATCGTTACCCCGGTCGCCTGGGGAGCGATGAACAAATGGCTCGATAATTACGCATACCGGGCGCCGCTAAGTTGGTGGATATTCCCCCTCGCCGGCATCGGAATGATGGCAATAGCCCTTTTAACAATGAGTATCAGGACCATTCGCACCGCCATGGCCAATCCTGTAGAAGCCCTGAGGAGTGAATGAGCCCGATTAATCACGCCGTGCGACAACCGAACTGTATCATTTTCGTACACTTCTTGTATCAAAATCGGACTAGAACCGGGCGCGCATCGCCACAACAACATGATTATCAAATAATTGCAAACCGGCACAAGGTTGCAAGTATAGTAAACCCAAGTAATAAATCTCTAATTACAAATTATGATCGATCTCAAGCGTATCTCGAAATGGGTAAATGTAGGCGGCAAACCCAATTTTATTTTAAAGGACATCAACTTGGAAATAAAAGAAGGGGAATTCGTCTCCATCATGGGACCTTCCGGTTCCGGCAAATCGAGCTTACTCAATATCATCGGCATGCTCGACGACTCGTCCGAAGGAGAATATTACTTCCTCGGCCAGGGCGTCCACTCCCTCAGAGAAAAGCAACGTTCCCAACTGTATAAACAATACATTGGTTTTGTCTTCCAGGCCTATCACCTCATCGACGAGCTGACCGTCTATGAGAATATCGAGACCCCGCTCATCTATCAGAATATAAAAGGTTCCGAAAGACAGGCCATGGTCGCCGACATCCTCGACCGGTTCCAGATCGTCGGCAAAAAGGACCTCTTCCCCACCCAGCTCTCCGGCGGCCAGCAACAGCTCGTCGGCATCGCCCGTGCCCTCATCGGCAAGCCCAAGCTCCTGCTCGCTGACGAACCCACCGGCAACCTCAACTCCCGTCAGGGCGAAGAGATCATGGAATTGTTCAAACAGCTCAATAACGAAGGCGTCACCATCATCCAGGTAACCCACTCGGAAAAGAACGCAGCCTACGGCACAAGGATCATCAACCTGCTCGACGGTCGTATCGACAATTTCAACTAACCGTCAGCATAAAAATATATCTAAACTTATGCGCACTCTATCTTTCTTGTTTTTGTTTTCCTTCGCCCTATGCACAGGCGCCCTCGAAGCCCAGACCAACGCCGCCGACTCCATCGGTACCGTTCTTACGCTTCGTCAGGCCGTCGACATCGCGATCCGTAACAACCTCGTGGTAAACACCCAGGACCTGCAGTCGCAATCGTATAAAGTCGCCTTCGACCAGTCATGGGAATATATGCTGCCGACGCTCAATCTCCAGGCCCAGCAGGGGATCAACTTCGGCCGAAGCCTCAACCCCACCACTTACCAATACGTCACCCAGCAAACCGGTAGCGGTAACTATAGCCTCAGCTCAAACATTCCCATCTTCCAGGGCCTGCAGCTGCAGAATGGCGTAAAAGCGGCCCGGTATAATTTCGAGGCCAGCCGTTACGATCTCAAATGGCAAAAAGATAATATCACCCTCAGCGTCCTGCTCGCCTACCTCCAGGTCCTCAGTGCCCGCGACCAGTTGGTCGCCGTCCGTCAGCAGGAAGCCCAGGATACCGCGCAGCTCCACCGCCTCGAAGCCCAGGCAAAGGAAGGCGCTGTGCTGGTCCTCTCCAACCTGACCGATGTCCAGGGCCAGGTAGCACAGGACGAGATCAATATCGCCACCGCCGTTAATACGTTGGAAAGCAATAAGGTCGCACTCTTTACGCTGATGAACGTCGCCTACAAGCGGGATGTGGAATACGAGAACAGCGTCAATACCGCCAATATCGCCGACTATCAGGCCTCGCCCGATACCCTGTTCAACACCGCGCTGCAGGTTGTCCCCACCATCGAGTCCGCCCGTCTGAAAGTGCTCGCCGCCGAGAAAGTGGTGGCAGCAGCAAGAGGCGCGTATTGGCCATCCATCAGTTTTGGCGCCAGCGTCACATCCTATTACAACGGTTCCGCCCAGGATGCCAACAATGCCAAGATCCCCTGGGGAACACAGTTCAAAGACAACCGCGCCGAATTCATCGGCCTCAGCCTCAACTGGAATATCCTCAATGGATTCAGGGTCCGCAACAACGTACGCAACCAAAAGATCAACCTGCAGTCGGCAAAGAACAATGCCAATAATGCCCGCTTCGTCCTCCAGCAACAGGTCGAGCTGGCCTTCCAGAACATGATCGCCGCCTACAAGTCCTATAAATTCTATAACGACCAGGCCGCCGCCTTCGCCGAGTCCTTTCGCATCACCAATATCCGGTTCACCGAAGGCGTCGTAACAGGCGACGTCTACATCCAGGCAAAAGCCCGCAGCGACGCCGCCGCGATCAACCTGGCCTACTCGCGTTACGCCTACATCTTCCGTACAAAAGTGTTGGATTACTATCAGGGCCGCCTCGCGATCCCATAAATTATTCCGATAGCCATTCACGTAAGTGAGTGGCTATCTTCTCGCCTTCCACCATAAACCCGTCATGCCCATAGGCCGAATCGATCTCGATCAACCGCGCATCCGGCAAATGCGCCGCCAGATGCCGCTGCTCCTCGAAAGGACAAAGGATATCGCTCGTAATACCGATCACTAACGTCTTCTGCCGGATCCCCCGCAACACCGCCTCCACGTCCTCGTTCCATCCTCTGCCCGATCCCGCACCCGCCATTTGCCCTCCGCTACCCACATGTCCCCCACCCGATGCCTGCGCCCCGCCATCCACACGACCCTCACCCGATGCCTGCGCCCCGCCATCCACATGACCCTCACCCCCCGCGCCAACTCCCCGGCCCCGCGCAATATGGTGACTATCCATCGCCTTCGTCAGCAACCAATAAGAATGAGCGCTAAACCGCTCCACCAACTTCTTCCCCTGGTATTCCATATAAGAGGAGGCCCGGAACCCATCCAGCTTCTCCGCATCCGGATCAGTCTGCTTCTGCACCATGATCCCATAATTCCGGTAGGTCAGGATGCCAATGGCCCGCGCCGCCTTCAACCCCTTCTGCCCCGCAGTCGGCCTGCCCTCCCGCCAGCTGCTATCCGCCTCGATCGCCAGCCGCTGCGCCGTATGCACCGCAATCCCCCACGCACTCTCCGTCGGCGACGTCGCAATAAGAAAAAGCCTCCCGATCACCTCCGGCTCCATCACCACCCACTCCAACGCCTGGTAACCGCCCATACTTCCCCCCATCAGCAAATGGATCCGATCGATCCCCAAATGCTGACGCAATAAGATATGCGCCCGAACCATATCCCGGATCGTGATCATCGGAAAATCGGCATATAATGGCCGCTCGCCCCCGGAATGCGGGTCGGCAGCCGCTCCGGTCGGGCCCGCCGCATCTCCCCCAACCCGCTCCTCAGCAGCCGCTCTGGTCGGGCCCGCCGCATTCCCCTCGATCCCCCGGTCAGCAGCCGGTCCGGCAACCCCGACTCCATGCTCCCCAACCCCTGGTCCCGCCCCCACCGGCCCCGTAGTCCCATAGCACGAACCAAGAATATTGGCACAAACAATGAAATAATCCTCCGGCCGGACAACCCCATGCTCCCCCACGACACCCGGCCACCACCGCGCGACATCCGAATTCGCAGTAAGCGCATGACAAACCCAAACCACATTGCTCCGGTCCGCATTCAGCCTCCCGTACGTATGATAGGCGATCGTGATCCCAGGCAGTACCCCACCCGCTTCCAACGCAAAAGGCTGATCCAGTCTTAGATAATTCATCAATAGAATAAAATTGATATCGGCAAAAAATGAAGAAAATATAATTTTTTGCCGAAAATCCGCTAATATCTGTTCACTCGGCCCATTGCCGCGTGAACAAATTGGGCTCCGCCCAATTTTGGACACAAAATAAGTGCTTACACCTCGTAAATTTGCAAAAATCTTCCATTTATGATCCGAATCGAATTGGACAGGGTTAGCGGGGACTTTGGTTTCGAAGCAAAAGACGCTTATGGTCATACCGTACACCTGGATAGCAGCCCCGAATCCGGCGGGGCCAACTTCGGGGTACGCCCCATGCAAATGCTGCTCATGGGCCTCGGCGGCTGTAGCGGCATCGATATCGTCTCCATCCTCAACAAACAACGCCAGACCGTCACAGGCTTCCATATGACCATCGACGGCGAACGCGAAAAAGGCAAGGAACCCACCCTCTGGGAAACCGTCAATATCCAGTTCGACCTCAAAGGAGAGATCGATCCCGACAAGGCAAAAAAAGCCTGCCAGCTGTCCATGGACAAATATTGCTCCGTCGCCGCCACCCTCCGCGAAGCCCGCTGCCTCATCACCTGGGAGGTTATCGTCAACGACCAGTCGGTCTACCGCTGCGTCAACCCCACCCCCTCTCCACTGTAGGACAAATCAATCATTCCAAAAAAATCTCGAAAAAGCATGTCCACCCCCCACCGCATAACAAAAGCCATCCGCATCCGCGCCGATCAAACCCCCGAAAAAGAACACTCCACCCCCCTGTTCCTCACCAGCAGCTTCTGCTATGAGGACGCCGAAGAAATGCGCGCCGTCTTCGCCGACGAGAAGGAAGGCAATATCTACAGCCGCTTCAGCAACCCCTCCGTACAGGAATTCACCGACAGGCTCGCCGCCCTCGAAGGCGCCGAAACCGGCTTCGCCACCGCGTCCGGCATGAGCTCCATCGTCGCCACCTTCCTCACCTTCCTCAAAAAAGGCGACCACCTGCTCACCTGCAACGCCATCTTCGGCAGCACCCACACGATCATCACCAAGTACCTCCCAAAATACGGCATCGAATACACCTACGTCAACACCGATACCTCGACATGGGAAGCACAAATAAAACCCAATACCAAAATGATCTTCCTCGAGACCCCCACCAACCCGGGTCTCGACATCATTGACCTCGCCGCCGCGGGGGCCGTCGCAAAGAAGCACAACCTGCTGTTCAATGTCGACAACTGTTTCGCTACCCCCATTGGTCAGACGCCCATCGATTTTGGCGCCGATCTCGTCGTCCACTCTGCCACCAAATGGATCGACGGCCAGGGCCGCGTCCTCGGCGGCGCCGTCCTGGGAAGAAAAGAACTGATAAAGGACGTCTACCTCTTCTGCCGCAGCACCGGCCCCTCGCTTTCCCCCTTCAACGCCTGGGTCCTCAGCAGAAGCCTCGAAACCCTCGACGTCCGGATGGAACGCCACTCGTCAAACGCCCTCTACCTCGCACAATCCCTCGAGAACCACCCCGCCATCGCCTCGTTGAAATATCCCTTCCTCCCCAGCCACCCGCAACACACGATCGCCAAAAAACAGATGAACAACGGCGGCGGTATCTTCTGCTTCGAACTCAAAGGCGGCCTCGAAGCCGGCCGCAAGTTCCTCGACGGCCTGCAGATGCTCTCCCTCACCGCCAACCTCGGCGACACCCGCAGCATCGCCTCCCACCCCGCCAGCACCACCCACGCAAAACTCACCGATGAAGAGCGCGCCGCCGTCGGCATCACCCCCGGCCTCATCCGCATCTCCGTCGGCCTCGAACACAAAGACGACATCCTTTCGGATGTCGTCCAGGCTCTGTAATTCAAGAGCCCGGCAGCGCCGGGCTCTATTTTATCTTTTAATCACCCCAGATATCCCCTTCCCCCTTCAACCAACCCTTCACACTCTCCGTCGTCACCGACTTCGGCCGCTCCAGCGGGAATCCCAACGCCCGGTCCCAGCAAAGGCTCGCCAGCACCCCCAGCGCCCGGCTCACCCCAAACAGCACCGTATAAAATTCGTATTCGACAAGCCCATAATGCACCAGCAACGCCCCACTATGCGCATCCACATTCGGCCAGGGGTTCTTGATCTTCCCAAGCGACTGCAGAATGGGCGGAACCGTCTCATAGATAGTCCACACCGTCTGCACCAACGGATCATTGGGGATATGCTTCTTCCCAAATTCCATCTGCGCCGAAAACCGCGGATCGGTCTTCCGCAGCACCGCATGCCCATATCCCGGCACCACCTTACCCTCATTCAGCGTCTTCTGCACATACTCGGCGATCTGATCCGGCGAAGGCCGCTCCACGCCCAGCTCTTCCCGCATCTCGAGGATCCATTTGATCACCTCCTGGTTCGCCAGCCCATGCAAGGGACCCGCCAACCCATTCATCCCCGCTGCCAGGCTCAGGTACGGATCGCTCAACGCCGATCCGACCAGGTGTGTCGTATGCGCGCTCACGTTACCCCCCTCATGATCGGCATGGATCGTCATATAAAGACGCATCAGCTCGCGGAAGGTCTCATCCTCATAACCCAGCATATGCGCAAAATTTCCCGCCCAATCCAATAATCCGTCAGGATGTATATGGTCTTCGTTCTTATATTTTCTCCGGTAAATATACGCCGCAACCCGGGGCAGGCGCGCGATCAGATCCATCGAATCGTCAAAAACAGCCTCCCAATAATCTTTCTTCGCCATCCCCTTCGCATAGCGCTCCGAAAATTTGCTCTCCGTCTGCAACGCCATGATGGCCACCACAAACTGCGTCATCGGGTGCGAATCCTTCGGCAACGCTTCGATCGCCGCAAAAACATGGTTCGGCACATGGCTCCGCCGCTGCCAGTTGGCCGTAATATCGTACACATCACTCTCCGTCGGCAATTCCCCCAGCAGCATCAAATGAAAAAGACCCTCCGGCAGAGGCTCCGTCCCACCGGCCGCCTTCGGCAGCCGCTGTTGCAGCTCAGGTATCGAATATCCCCTGAAACGGATGCCTTCCTGCGCATCCAGCAAAGACGTCTCGGTCACAAGCCCCGTAATTCCCCGCATCCCCTGGTATATCTGCGCCAAAGTCACCTCTCCGATCTTCTTATTGCCATGCTCCTTGATGATATCCTTTATCTCGGCCGACAGCCCGTCAGCCTTCGCCTTGAACCTTTCTTTTATTGTTGCCATAACGATCCTGTTATTATTCGTAAATGTACACTACAAAACGTTTATTTGGGCGTTTTTATATACAATCCACACGCGACTCCGCTAAAAATAATATTCGGCAACCACGCCGCCAGCATCGGCGGCATATTCCCCTTTGTGGAAAAGGTAACCGAAAATTTATCCATCACCACAAAGATCGCCGCCAGCACGATCCCCACCGCCAGGTGAAGCCCGCTGCCGCCACGGATCTTCCGGCACGCAATGATCGCCCCGATGATCGCCATGATGATCACCGAAAAAGGCGTCGCATCCCGGTGATACAACTCCACTTTGTACGTATTCAACCCTTCCGAGCCCCGCAATTCTTCCATATGAATGAAATGATGGAGCTCAGGTGTCGTCAGCTTATCTTTCAGATAATCGTCCCGTCGCAGTTCTTTGGGCACAACGTTCAGGTTCACATGCAGACTGTCTTGCCGCTTCAGCGTCTCATGCACCCCATCGATCGTCCGCTCCACCACCGACGTCAGCTTCCAATCCTTTTTAGCCGCATCCCACCGCACCGACTCCGCCCGGATATTATACGTCACCTTATTCCCCTTCAGCTTTTGAAGAAAGAAATTCGTCGCCACCTTGTTCAGCGTATCGTAGTAGCGGAACCCGACAAAGGTCACCGGGTCCACCCGCAGGTAAAAATTGCTGTTCTTGTAAGGATCTCCGTTGTAGCTGCTGTTCCGATCCACATAAACGGCCTGGAAATCCGTGCGTATCTCATTGGCCTTGGGAATGAAATACTGGCTCGCCAGCCAGAAGATCAGCGACAGGAACACCGATCCGATAATATAAGGCCGCAGCATCCGGTTGAACTTCACCCCACCCGCGAGGATCGCAATAATTTCGCTCCTTCCCGCCAGCTTGCTCGTAAAATAGATCACCGCAATAAAGACCATCAGCGGATATATCATCGACATGATGAACGGAATGAACCCGATATAATACAGCATGATCAGCTGCTTCGCATTCAACCCGCTTCGCACAAAGTCATCCGCCTTCTCGCTCGTATCTATCACCACCGCAATAACGGTGATCACCAACATCGTAAAAATGAAGGTACCCAGGAATTTTTTTAATATGTATCGATCGAGCAGCTTGATCATCCGCCGCAATTTACTTCATCTCCCCCATTTTCCCGAATCCAACAGCCCTACAGGCGTTGTTTTAACACTTCCACCTGCTCCCGTTTCCAGCTCGAAAAATCCCCCGCCAGGATACGCTTCCTCGCCTCACCCACCAACCATAGGTAAAAAGCCAGGTTATGCACGCTCGCGATCGTCAACCCCAGAATCTCCTTCGCCTTCACCAGGTGCCGCAAATAGGCCTTCGAATAATAAGCGCTAAAAGCGCACCCTATGCCGTCGTCTATCGGCGAGAAGTCCAGTTCCCATTTCTTGTTGTCGATATTGATCACCCCCTTCGAAGTAAAAAGCATCGCATTCCGCCCATTCCGCGTCGGCAGCACACAATCCAACATATCCACTCCCCGGTCGATACACTCCAGGATATTCCAGGGCGTCCCCACCCCCATCAGGTATCGCGGCCGGTCCACCGGCAACGCCTCACAGCAGGCCGCGCAGATCGAATACATCTCCTCCTCCGGTTCGCCCACCGAAAGCCCCCCGATCGCATTCCCCACCGCCCCCTTGCTGGCCACGTATTCGCAGGACGCCTTCCGCAGCTCGGGAAACACGCTCCCCTGCACGATCGGAAAAAGGTTCTGCGTATACCCGTATTTGTCAGGGGTCTGATGAAAATGCGTCCAGCACCGGTCCAGCCAGCGATGCGTCAGGTGCATCGACCTCTCCGCATATTTACGTTCACAGGGATAAGGCGGACACTCATCGAAGGCCATCACGATATCCCCCCCGATCGTCCGCTGGATGTCCATCACCTTCTCGGGGCTGAACAAATGCCGGCTTCCGTCAATATGGGATTGAAAAACAACCCCCTCCTCCTGTATCTTCCTCGTACCCGAAAGCGAGAACACCTGGTACCCCCCGCTGTCCGTCAATATCGGCCGGTCCCAGCCATTGAACCGGTGCAATCCCCCCGCCTTCTCCAGCACCTCCAGCCCGGGCCGCAAGTACAGGTGATAAGTGTTTCCCAATATGATCTGCGCCTGCACATCCTGCTTCAGCTGCTGCTGCGACACGGCCTTTACACTCCCCACCGTCCCGACGGGCATAAAGATCGGCGTCGCGATCTCCCCGTGATCGGTGGTGATCCGCCCCGCCCGGGCCGCCGACCCCGGCGCCCCCCCTTCCAATGCAAAAGTTAACGCTCCCATATTTCAAAGGGCGCAAATTACACCCAAATTTGTATTTTCGCCACGTAAACCACTATGACAATATTCCGGAGTTTCCCCTGGCTCGAACTGTTCTTCACCCTTTTTTGCTTGATCACCCTGGTACAATTATTCTACTACGGATGGTTCTTCAGAAGGCTGGCGTTCTATTCCCCCCCATCAAAAGAACATTCCCAACAACACCCCGTCAGCGTCATCATCTGCGCCCGCGACGAAGCCGCCCGCCTCGTCACCCATCTCCCGGGAGCCCTCGCCCAACGCTATCCCAGCACCCACGAGATCATGGTCGTCAACCACAACAGCCAGGACGAGACACGCTACCTGCTGGACGAATTTAAAAAGACTTTTAAGGGCCTCCATATTGTCAACCTCGAGCATGAGGCCCTCGGCATCCCCGGTAAGAAATACCCGCTCAGCATGGGCATCAAGGAAGCCCAGCACGAGATCGTCCTGCTCACCGACGCCGACTGCATCCCCGCCACCGAGTTCTGGATCCAGAAGATGCAGGACGCATACATCGACGGGGTCGAGGTCGTCCTCGGCTATAGCCCCTACAAAAAAAGCCCCGGCTTCCTCAACAAGATCATCCGCTTCGACACCTTCCACACCGCCCTGCAATATTTCTCCTACGCCCTCGCCGGCTATCCCTACATGGGCGTCGGCCGCAACCTGTCGTATAAAAAGGATGTATTCTTCCGCAACAAAGGCTTCTCAGCCCTCAACCACGTCCCCGGCGGCGACGACGATCTCTTCATCAACAAGGTCGCTACAAAAGAGAACACCGCCATCGTCGTGGACCCCGATACCTTCACCCTCTCCGAACCCAAAAAAACCTTCCCCGAATGGTATCGGCAGAAGACCCGCCACTACACCACCGCCAGGTACTACAAACCCGTTCATAAGCTCCTGCTCGGACTCTATTCCGCCACCCACGTCCTCTTCTATCCATTGCTCATCGTCAGCCTCTTCTTCGACTGGCGCATCGCCCTTATCCTGTTCGGCCTTCGATCGGTCACCCAGGCGATCATCTTCCACAAAGCCATGCGCAAGCTCGGCGAAGAAGACCTCTTTCCCTGGTGGTGGCTCCTCGATATGTGGATGTTCGGCTATTATCTCATCTTCTCGACCTCGTTATGGAAACGCCCAAAGACCTGGAAATAGTCCGGCAGTACTTTTCGGACTTCACCCCGGCGCAGCTGCAACAGCTCGAAGCGCTCGGTCCCCTCTACAATGAGTGGAACGCAAAGATCAACGTCATCTCGCGCAAGGACATCGACAGCCTTTATGAGAAGCATGTCCTCCATTCCCTCGCCATCGCCGCCGCCTTCACCTTCGCCCCCGGCATGGAGGTCATCGACATCGGCACCGGCGGCGGCTTCCCAGGCATCCCGCTGGCCATCTTCTTCCCCGAAACAAAATTCCACCTTGTCGACAGCGTTGGTAAGAAGCTGAAGGTCGTCGACGCCGTCCGTGAAGCCACCGGCCTCACCAATGTCACGACACGGCATACCCGCGCCGAAGACATAAAGGATCGCAAATTCGACCTCGCCGTCTCCCGCGCCGTCGCCCCCCTAAAACATCTCCACACCTGGTCCCGCCCCCTCCTCCGTAAACCCCGCCCCGGCAACCCCTCCGGCCTCATCTGCCTCAAAGGCGGCGACCTCGCCGCCGAGATCTCCGAGTCCAACACCCGCCCCCGCATCATGGAAGTCTATGAGCTCTTCCCCCTCAACGAATTCCGCGAAAAATACCTCCTCAACGTCCCCTATTAAAAATTACCACAATGTGGTATTGCCATCTCGCCAAAGGACCGGACCTTTGCCTCATGACAATATCTGTTTGCATTGTAGATGACAACAAAGACATCCGCTCTGCCCTCGAACAGATCATCCTGATGGCAGATGGCTACACCCTGGCCGGCTCCTACGCCGACGCAGAAGAAGCCCTGCAGAAGATTCCCGAGGCAAAACCCAATGTAGTCCTCATGGACATTAATCTGGGAGATGGAGAGAGTGGCATTGATTGCGTCCGTCAGCTGAAACCGCAATACCCGGAGATCCTATTTATGATGTGTACCATCTATGAAGAAGACGAAAAAATATTCGAAGCCCTAAAGGCAGGCGCCAACGGCTATATCCTAAAAAAGACGGCCCCCGGCAAGCTCCTGGATTCCCTCCGCGAACTACACGAAGGCGGCGCACCCATGAGCTCGCAAATCGCCCGCAAAGTCGTCAACGCCTTCCAGGTAAAAGGCTCCGACCCCGGAGCCGGCAGCGCCAGCGCCGCCGCAAAGACCATCAGCATCCTCTCCAACCGCGAGAACGAGATCCTCGAACTCCTCGCCCAGGGAATGCTCTACAAAGAAATAGCAGCCCGCCTCTATATCAGCCAGGAAACAGTCCGCAAACACGTCTATCACATATATGAAAAATTACATGTGAACAACCGTGTCGAGGCCATCAACAAATTCTACGGCCGCTAAAGCAAAACCTACCACAAAGTGGTATTGTTTCACCTTCCCGGAGCATATACCTTTGCCGGGGGTTGCTAATAATCAGATCCGTTAGTCATTACACCTTATTTACAAGCCGAAGGGCGGTCGCCAGACCGCCCTTCGCTTTACCAATTAAGTTCGAGTTTATTATTCTTTCGATCCACATCCGCCATCCGCTGGCTCGGATCAATCTCCACAATCTTCATATCCAACAACTTACGGTTCACCGTAAACGTATACGTCGGACTCGTCCACTTCCACGGCTCAAACACCGTCCGCGGCACCGACGCATCCTCCACCCCCTTCGCCCCAAACATCAGGTACTGCGGAATATAGGCCATCTCCCTGGACCCATCCTTGTACGTTATCAGCACATCCAACGGCATCGGCATCTGCCCCACCATCTTTATCCGGATATTCGACTTCCCATTCTCCTCCCAAAGACTGTCGATCCCATAATCGATCGTCTTGGTCGTATTGATCCAATATTCCCGGTACCAATCCAGCTTCATCCCACTCTCCTTCTCCGCGATCCGCAGAAAATCACTCGCATTCGGATGCTTGAACCGCCACTCCCGGTAATACTCCAGCAGGATCGCATCCCGCACCGGGTCGCCGACAATATACCCCAACTGATCGATAAACATCGCTCCCATCGAATACGACGCAATACTATACGCGAAATTCGTATTGAAGTGATCCGCGTGCGTCGTCAACGGCTCCTGCATCCCACTCCGCTGCAACGCGAAATACGAGCTGTACGACCCGCTTTGATGCAGCGGCAACTGCCGGTCCTTCGCCACCTGGTCCTGCCAGTATTTATTGTCCGGGTTCTTCTTCAGCATCTCTTCATGATAATAAGCGCTCACTTCCCCCTCCGCATACGTCGTAAACCCTTCGTCCATCCAGGGATACATCGACTCATTCGTCCCCAGCATACCCTGGTACCAGCTATGCATCCATTCGTGGAACGCACCGCCCAGCGAAGGCCCCACAAGGAGCGTGCTCATCGGGTATTCCATCCCGCCATCACCGCCATGAACAAAAGAATATTGTTTGTAAGGATACTTCCCATAATGCTTCTCGATAAAAGGAAGCACCATCACCGCCGCATCCGCCAGGTTCGTCCAGAGCGTATCCTGCCGCGCATCCCCGCTCGCGTTCTTATAAAGCACATTGATCGTCGGTCCGCCCGGAACATGTCGCACCAGATGCTTGTAATCCGGGTCGGCCGCCCACATGAAATCATGTACCTCCGGCGCCGTAAAATGCCAGGTCAGCTTATCGCCCGCCGGCCGCACCACCTTCGTCCCCGCCGCCTCGTACCCATAGCCTATCGCCGCCGCATTCGCCAAATATCCCGTCCCCCCAAGGATATACCGTTTGTCGATCTTGATCGTCACATCATAATCACCCCATACCCCATAGAACTCCCGCGCCACATACGGCGTCGGATGCCAGCCCTCATAGTCATATTCGCACATCTTCGGGTACCACTGGCTCATGCTGTATCTGACCCCCGTCTGCGGGTTGTCCCTTCCACTCCGCCGGATCTGCAACGGCACCTGCGCCTCGAACTTCATCTGGAAGTTGACCGTCGTATGCGGCAGGATCGGCCTGGGCAGCTCCACCTCCAATATCGTCTCTTCTTCTTTGTATTTCACCGGCGCGCCATTCATCGTCAACGCCAGCACATGCTGGTAGCCAATTTCATCCGGTTTCAGATTCAGGATGCGATCCTTCACCCGGCTGTCCCAGTCCCGTTGCTCACCACCGCCCCGGCGACCCGAAGAATAAACGATCTTGCCCAACTCGCGGCTACGGGTATCCATCATCGACCCCGGCTGGAACGCGTTCCAATAAAGATGGTAGAACACCTTCTTCAACGTGTCCGGTGAATTGTTCGTGTAGGCAAGCGTCTGGTTCCCGGTGAACCGGTTCGTGTTCACATCCATATCTACCGTCATGGTATATTTCACCCGTTGCTGCCACCGGTCCGGCTGTGCCGAAGCCCCGGCGCAAAGTCCCAGGATCAGTATCCCGGCAATCATTATCGCTTTTATCATAGTGTACTCGAATCTTTTAACAGTTGTCCCTCGGAGCTGAACGTTAGATTTTTCTTATTCAAATCGCTCTTCTGCACGAATAGCAAATACTCAACGGTATTGCCCGGCATGAATTTCATCGACACCGTCCTCACCTCCCACTCGGCCCCGGCATACTTGCTCTTCGCAAACCCATCCTTCACCACCGCTGGCAGCTCATCCTTCGTGATCTTCTTCGTCGACCATTGCCATTCGCCTTTGTTGCCAAATCGGGCAACGAATTTATCCTTCCCTTCCGTAAAGCTCGCCTGGAAGCTCCCGGCCAGCAACTTATCCGACCAGCTCACCGCCGATGCATTCGGATACTTCGCCTTGAACGAATCCGTTACCACGGCCGGAACGCTGCGAAACTGCGCGTGAGCCGTAAACAATGCCCCGCAGAAAAGCGACAGAAATACGATCTTCTTCATAAAAGTATATTTTAGGTTAATTTCCTCATCCCTCTCCCCCAAGCTCGGCCTCATCCACCTCATCAACATCCTCCGCCCGCTCCAATCCCTCCGGTACATCCTCCCGCTCCAGCGCCTCCACCGCAGCCCGCCGCTTCCCACTCACCCCCTCGATAACAATGACAATCTCTCCCTTTACACCCTTTTCTTTAAAATGTTCGGCCACCTCCTTCAACCCTCCCCGGCGATTCTCCTCGAACACCTTCGTCAACTCCCTGCTCACACAGCAAAGCCGATCCGCCCCAAAGTATCCCGCCAATTCCTCCAGCGTCTTCACCAACCGCAGCGGTGATTCGTACAACACGATCGTCCGCTCCTCCAACGCCAGCTGCTTCAGCAACGTCTGCCGTCCCTTCTTCGGCGGCAGAAACCCTTCAAAGCAGAACCGGTTCATCGGCAGGCCGCTGTCCACCAGCGCCGGTACAAAGGCCGTCGCTCCCGGCAGGCACTCCACCTTGACGCCGATCCGGATACACTCCCGCACCAATAAAAAAGCCGGGTCTGATACACCCGGTGTTCCTGCGTCCGTCAGCATCGCCATTTTTTTGCCCGACAACAACTGTTCTGCCAGATGTGTCAACACCCGGTGCTCATTGTGCTGATGGTAAGGCGAAAGCGGCTTGACGATTTGATAATGCTTCAGCAACCGCGAAGAGTTCCGCGTATCCTCTGCCAGGATCAGGTCCACACTCTTCAGCACTTCCAGCGCCCTGAGCGTGATATCCTGCAAATTCCCAATGGGAGATGGAACAATATAAAGCAAAACAATCTAGTTGACGGAGATCTCAAAGTATTCCATGACGGGATTCGCCAGCAATTTCTTCCCGGCCTCTTCCGCTATCTTTTTCGCTTCATCCGCCGAAGCCGCTTCGATCTGCAGATGGATATTCTTGCCGATGCGCACATCGCTCACGCTTTGGATGCCCAGATTCTGCAAACCACCCATCACCGCCTTCCCTTGCGGGTCCAGCAATTCTTTCAGGGGCATAACTTTCACTTGAACCGTGTAAATCATACTGTCTTCTCTTTAGCGATCAAAGATACAATAATATAAAAGATGAACACCACCGGCACCGCCAGCCATTTCAAAAACACCGCCGCCAGCAACGCCAGCACCAGCAACGCCACCTTCGGCCAGTTATTCCGCATAGAAAAATCCTTGAACTTCAGCGCCATCAACGGCAGTTTACTCACCATCAACCAGCCCACCACCACGATCAGTCCATACAGCACCCATCGGTTCGTCACCAATGCCCTCACCTTCTCGCTGGTCGCATACCAGCCGATCAACGGCAGCGACGCGATCAGTAAACCCGCGGCCGGCGCCGGCATACCCTTGAATCCATAAACCTGGGTCTCGTCGATATTGAACCGCGCCAGCCGGTAGGCGGCACAGCAGGGAAAGATCAGCGCCGGCAGCAACAGCCCACCGAAACATCCAGTCCATCCGGTTGCTCCGCAAAGCTCAGCCGAAGTAGTTGATAAAGGATCATCCCCGGCGCCACACCAAAGCTCACCAGGTCCGCCAGCGAATCCAGCTGTTTGCCCATCGGCGAGGTCGCCTTGAAGAGCCGCGCGACAAATCCGTCGAAGAAATCCACCAGCCCCGCCAGCCCCATGAACAACGAGGCCCAGCACACCCGCTCCGGCATGTTGATATATTGGGTGCCATCGCCGAAACTCATCACGGCGATACCGTTCTGAAGGATCAGGATCACCGCAATACAGCCAAAGAATAAGTTCAATAGGGTGAAAAGGTTGGGTATATACTTCATGCCCGAAAATTACAGTATTTATTTCGTACAACGCGCGCCGTCAAAACCGCGCCGTCAAACAACATGCCGCCCGTGCGCCATCACAGCCTCGATCTCTTCGACCGTAATAGGCACCCCCGCCATCAAGTCCAAATTCCCGTTCGCGCCGATCCATACATCATTCTCTATCCGCATCCCCATCTTTTCCTCCTCGATATAGATACCCGGTTCCACCGTCAGCACCATCCCCTCCCGAAACGGCTCGTGCCTTGGCCCCAGATCATGCACATCGATCCCCAGGTGATGCGAAACCCCGTGATAGAAATATTTGGAGTGTGGCGCCGGGCCGTCCGGTCCCGCATTAGCGATATCCGCGTCGGTCAGCAGGCCGATCCTGACCAGCTGCCGGTTCATCTCCTCGCTCACCTGCCGCGCATAGTCGGCAGGCAGCAGGCCCGGCCGCAGCAAGCCCTTTGCAAAATTGTGTACTGCCAGGCAGGCATTATACACCTCCGCCTGCCGTTTCGTAAACCGCCCATTCACCGGCACCGTTCGGGTCAGATCAGAGGCATACCCCCCATACAAGGCCCCAAAATCCATCAGCACCAGCTCGCCGTCGCGGCACTCGCCATTGTTCGCGATATAGTGTAAGGTCCGCGCCGAATCCCCGCTCGCCACGATGCTTTCGTAAGCCGGCCCCAGGCTCCGCCGCGAGACAAAGCCACGCCAGATCTCCGCCTCGATCTCGTATTCCATCACCCCCGGCCGGATAAAATGCAGCAGATGCCTAAACGTCTCCCCCGTAATATCCGCCGCCTTCTGCATCAGCTCCACCTCCGCACGGGATTTGATGGCGCGCAGCTCCCGCAAAATAGGCGCCGCCCGCCGCAAAGGATGTAAAGGAAACCGCGAACGCAGTTCGTCGATAAGTCGATATTCCCGCGAAATAAGCGGCCCCTTCCGCCGGTCGTTCTCGTTCGAGTTGAGGTAGATACTATCGGCCATATGTATCCACTGCGGCAGCAGCGTCTCCAGCATGTCCGCCCACAGCACCGTCGAAATCCCCGAAATGGCCTTGCCCTCTTCGGCGCTCAGCCGCTTCCCGTCCCACTTCTCCTTCAACGCATTCGGCCGCATCAGCACCAGCACCTCCCGGTACTTCGGTTCCGGGTGCCCCGGGAACAGCACCAGCATCGTGTCCTCCTGCCAAACACCCGTAAGCCAAAACAAGTCACTGCTCTGCCGGAATGGATAATGCGCATCGCCATTCGCCGGCATCTCATCGTTACTGGCAAACACCGCAATAGCACCAACACCGCCACCAACGCCCATCCCCGCCACAAACCGCCGCCGGTTCTCCGCAAACAACCCCGGATTAACAGGAAAATATCTCATAACCGTAAAAAATGTCACCGCAAAAAACGCCGCCCCCAACAACCCCACCCTCACAAACCCCGCAAACACCTCATTGCCCACCCCCTTCTCTAACCTACACACGCAACTTCACAAAACCCGCCCCTCAACCACCGGCCGGCGCCGGGATGCCTTGGCTGGCGCATCGGATGGTCTCCACAACCATCCAAAAAACCAACGCAAGATAATCCGCGCGACAGACGAGGACGTCCCGGTCCGGCCAAGCCGGGGAAACGAGCCGGGGAAACGAGCCGGGAAACAAAAAGCCCGCCACAGCAAAGCCAGGAACGGCAAATTTATGGATTGATCACCAAAACAAAGCTTTTCGTAAACCAGGCCAAAACTAACAACCGTTAGTTTAGCAATATTTTAACCAATGACCCCCGTAATTTGATAATCTCTAATCAAGCAGCCCGACAGGACCTTGCTATAAGATATTTTAATTTTAGCTTTGTGTAAACAAACGATAGCCCAACATATGTCAGTGCCTGTTTTTGTCATCCCCACGGACCATCTCGTCCGCCTGGGCCTGAAGATTACCGACTCCCTCCACTACCAGCTTCCACCACATGAACTCGTCCGTCACGCCCTCCGCCGCAAAGAGGGCGTCCTCAACGACACCGGGGCCCTCGTGATAAAGACTGGCGCCTTCACCGGCCGCAGCCCAAAAGACAGGTATATCGTCAAAGATGAAATTACGGCCGGCACCATCCACTGGAACGATTTTAACCAACCCCTCGACGTCCCCCACTTCGACAAAATATTCAAATCCATCACCCAATACCTCAACGCCCTCCCCGAGCTCTTCGTCCGCGACTGCTACGTCTGCGCCCATCCTCAGCATCGGCTCAATCTCCGCGTCATCAACGAACTCGCCAGTACAAATCTCTTTGCATACAACATGTTCCTCCGGCCCACCGAGGAGCAGCTCGAAACCTTCCGCCCCGACTGGCAGATCCTCTCTGCGCCCGGCCTGCAGCTCGACGCTGCACAGTGCGGCACCCGCAGCTCCAATGCCGTCGCCATCTCATTCCGTCATAAGCTGATCCTCATCGCCGGCACAGGCTATACCGGCGAAACGAAGAAGTCGATCTTCACGATCCTGAATTATATCCTGCCCCGCGAAAAGAAAGTGCTCAGCATGCACTGCAGCGCCAACCGCGGTCCCAGGGGCGACACCGCGATCTTCTTCGGGCTCAGTGGAACGGGCAAGACAACGCTCAGCGCCGACCCACGCCGCCAGCTCATCGGCGACGACGAACACGGGTGGACCGCCGACAGTATTTTTAATTTCGAAGGTGGTTGCTATGCAAAATGTATCAATCTGAAAGAGGACAAGGAGCCAGAGATCTTTCGGTCCATCCGTCCCGGCGCGCTGGTCGAAAATGTCCGGTTCTATCCCGGGACCGATAAGATCAATTTCGAAGACGGCTCCATCACCGAGAACACCCGCGTCAGCTACCCGTTGAATTATATCAGCAACGCGCTCGAGCCTTCACTCGGCCCGGCGCCAAAGAACGTTTTCTTCCTCACCTGCGATGCCTATGGGGTTCTGCCGCCTATCTCCCGGCTCACCCCCGGTCAGGCCATGTATCAGTTCATTTCCGGGTACACCGCCAAAGTCGCAGGGACGGAAACCGGCATCACAGAACCAAAACCAACATTCAGTGCCTGCTTCGGCGCCCCCTTCCTGCCCCTGCACCCCGGACAATACGCCCAGTTGCTGGGCGCAAAGATGAAACAGCACAACGTAAAAGTCTGGATGATCAACACGGGCTGGTCGGGGGGCGTCTTTGGCAAGGGTAGCCGTATCTCCCTGGCCTACACCCGCGCCATGATCCACGCCGCCCTCGAAGGCGCGCTCGATGCGGTGGAATACACGCCCCATCCCGTTTTCGGCATGGCCATGCCCCTCAGCTGCCCCGGCGTCCCCGCCGGGCTCCTCAACCCCCGCAATACCTGGCCGGACCCCGGAGCTTATGACCGGATGGCCGACGAAGTCGCCGGCTGGTTCCTCAAAAACTTCGGAAAATACGCAGACGGCGTCGACGCCGAGATCCTCGCCGCCCAACCCGTCCCAAAAAAAGAAAGGTAAAAATTTTGTTTATTCAGGAAAAAAACTGAGCTTGGCAGCACTTTTTTAACACAGAACACAGTCTTCGATTGTTTGCCAAAACTAACTCCATCCCACGATGGGGTTTTTTTATTGCCTAAAACAATCCGTACAACTGCGAGTCGATCCTCGTAATGATCTCGCCAAGATGCTCTTCGTTTTCAGGAAACTTATTCTTATCGATATCCACGATCAGCAACGGCCCCTCCTTATATCCTTCGATCCACTTATTATAAAAATCGTTCAGCCGCTTCAGATAGTCCAGCCGGATATTCTCCTCATACTCCCGCCCGCGCTTTTGTATTTGCGCCACCAACGTCGGCACCGACCCCTGTAAATAGATCAGCAGGTCCGGCGGCTGCACCATCCGCTTCAACGTTTGGAAAAACTGGAAATAGTTATTGTAGTCCCGCTTGCTCATCAGCCCCATCTCATGCAGGTTCGGCGCGAAGATATGCGCGTCCTCATAGATGGTCCGGTCCTGGATCACCGTCTCCGTCCCCGTATGTATCTCCAGCAGCTGATTCAACCTGCTGTTCAGGAAGAAGATCTGCAGATTGAACGACCAGCGCGGCATGTCCTCATAAAAATCGTTCAGGTACGGATTATGGTCCACATCCTCGAACTGCGGGATCCACTTATAGTGTTTGCTCAGCATCTCCGTCAGCGTCGTTTTGCCGGCGCCGATGTTCCCTGCAACGGCAATGTGTTTGGGCTTTTTGCTTTTATTCATAGTCGTTGGTCAAATATAATTCAATCCAATTGCATCCTTGGCCAATTCAATCGTCACCCTGGCGCTGGCCCGCGCCTTTGCCGCTCCCTGCTCCATCACCCGGCGCAGGTATACGTCATCGTTTTGGATCTCCGTCGCCCTCTCGCGAATAGGCGCGATGAACCGGACCATCCCCTCGGCCAGTTCTTTTTTCAAATCCCCATAGCGGATCGTCCCTGCAGCATAGTCCGCCGCAAACTTTTGCACCATATCTTCACTCGCCACCAATCTCAGCAACTGAAACAGGTTGCTCACCGCATCGGACATTGGGGGCAGCCCTGGCAAACTTTCAGCCTTCCCCGCCACAGCGGCCCCGGCCAATCCACCGCTATCGGTCTTGGCCTTGGAGATCTTCTTGCGGATCGCTTCGTCGCTATCGGCCAGGTACAGCGTCGCCATCTGGTTCTCGCTCTTGCTCATCTTCCCCGCTCCATCCAGGCTCGGCACCTTCGCCAGCGCCTCGCCGAAATTGAAGGCATAAGGCTCGGGAAAGACATCGCGACCGTATCGCTGGTTGAAGCGTTGGGCATAGTCACGCGCAATTTCCAGGTGCTGCTCCTGGTCCTTACCCACAGGCACCAACGTAGCCCGGTGCAGCAGGATATCCGCCGCCTGCAGTACCGGATAGGTCAGCAGACCCATATTCACGTTATTCGGTTGCAATCGCACCTTATCCTTAAAGGTGGGCGTTTTTTCCAATTCCCCCTTGTACGCGATCATATTGAAAAACAGGTAGAGCTCAGCCGTCTCCGGCACATGGCTCTGACAGTAAAAAGCCACCTTATCCGGGTCCAGCCCGCAGGCGATATTCTCCGCCATCACCCGCCGGACATGCGTCTTCAGCTCCCGGGTCTCGTTCAGCGTGGTAAGAGCATGAAGATCAGCCACCATGAAGTAACAGGTATACGCATCCTGCATCCGCACATAGTTCCTCACCGCGCCAAAATAGTTCCCCAGGTGCAGGAACCCCGTCGGCCGGATACCGCTCATAACAATATCAGTCTTTTTTTCCATTGGACCGCGAAGATAGCTATTTTTGTCCCAAAGCATTGGCATGGAAGTCAACGACGCCCTGATAGACAATTTATCCAATCTCGCCCGCCTGGAATTCAACGCCGCCGAAAAGGAGGCGATCAGGAACGATCTGCAGAAGATGATCCATTTCGTGGAGAAACTGGGTGAATTGGACACTACCGGCGTCGAACCCCTCCTGCACATGAGCCCCGAGATCAACGTACTCCGCGAAGACGTCCTCCAGGGCTCAATCCCCCGCGAGGCAGCCCTCTCCGTAGCACCCTCCACCGATGGCACGTATTTCGAAGTCCCCAAAGTCATCCGAAAATAATGTCCACCCCCATCATCCACCTCGACAATATCCACAAAAGCTACTTCATGGGTAAGCAGGCTCTGCCGGTTCTCAAAGGCGTCTCCCTGGATATCCAGAAGAACGAATACGTCGCCCTGATGGGTCCCTCGGGTTCGGGGAAGAGCACCCTCATGAATATCCTCGGCTGTCTCGACACCCCCACCTCGGGAAAATACGTGCTCAACGGCCAGGACGTCAGCAAAATGTCCGACGATAACCTCGCCGACGTGCGCAACGTCGAGATCGGTTTCGTCTTCCAGCAGTTCAATCTGCTGCCCCGGCTTACCGCCGCAGAGAATGTCGCCTTGCCCCTCGTCTATGCCGGCGTACCGCCCAAACAGCGCATTGAACGCGCGATGGCCGTGCTCGAGAAGGTCAATTTGAGCGATCGCAGCCATCACAAACCCAACGAACTCTCCGGCGGGCAAAGCCAGCGCGTCGCCATCGCCCGCGCCCTGATCAACAACCCCTCCCTCATCCTCGCCGACGAGCCCACAGGTAACCTCGATACAAAGACCTCCATCGAAATTATGGACATCTTCTCCGCGATCCAGGCCGCCGGCAACACCGTCGTCCTCGTCACCCACGAAGAGGACATCGCCAACTACGCCCACCGCATCGTGCGGTTGCGCGACGGGGTAATAGAAAGCGATCGCCGCCGCGCCGCCGCGACAGCCACCATATAGAGACATCGCTATGGCCAACAGGATCTATACAAAAACCGGGGACAAAGGCACCACCTCCCTCATCGGCGGCACAAAAGTGCCCAAAAGCCATCTCCGTATCGAGGCCTACGGCACCATCGACGAACTCAACTCCTTCATCGGCCTCCTCGGCGACCATCTCCCACCCTCCTTTCCCACAATGATAAGGGAGATCCAGGATCGCCTCTTCACCATCGGCGCCTCCCTCGCCTGCGACCCCGAAAAAGAACCCAAATTCGCCATCCCCGACCTCCGCGAGCCCGACATCCAGGGCCTCGAAAAATCCATCGACGCCATGGACGCCCAACTCCCGCCCATGAAGTCCTTCGTCCTCCCCGGCGGCCATCCCGCCGTCTCCACCGCACACGTCTGCCGTTGCGTCTGCCGCCGCGCCGAACGCTGCGTCGTACGCCTCCAGGACGAAGAGCCCGTCGAACCCCTCGTCCTGCAATACCTAAATCGTTTGAGTGATTATTTGTTTCAGTTGGCCCGCTTCATCGGCCACCGCCTGTCCATCCCCGAAATCCCCTGGAAGCCAAGGATTTAACCCTCACCCACGCCACACGCAACGCAGCCACACCAAGCGCCCCCCGGCGGCCCCATCCACGCCCCCAACGCACCCATGCCAGGCACCCCGCACGCAGCCGCACCCACTCCCAGCCCGCTCACCCCACCATCAACCCATCTTTCATATGCAACACGCGATCGCTCATCGTAGCGAGCTCCTCATTGTGCGTAACGATCAGAAAGGTCTGCTGGAACCGGTCCCGGAGATCAAAGAAAAGCTGATGCAGCTCCTTCGCATTCGCCGTATCGAGATTGCCCGTCGGCTCATCCGCAAAGACGATATCCGGTTGGTTTATCAGCGCCCTCGCCACCGCCACCCGTTGCTGCTCACCGCCCGACAAGGCTCCCGGCTTGTTATCGCTCCGGTGATCCACGCCCAATACCCGCAGCAGCTCCATCGCCCGCTCCTCGACGTCCCGCTTCTTCCGTCCGGCGATCCAGCCGGGGATACAAACATTCTCCAGCGCGCTGAACTCCGGCAGCAGGTGATGGAATTGAAAGACAAAACCGATGTGTTTGTTGCGAAACGCCGCCAGAGGTTTCCCTTTTAGATCGTGTATCCTCCTGTCCCGCAGCACAATTTCCCCCTTCGCCGGCGCATCTAACGTGCCGAGGATATGCAGTAAAGTGCTCTTCCCTGACCCCGAAGGCCCGACGATGCTCACGATCTCCCCCTTCGCAATATCCACCGTCACCCCCTTCAAAACCCACAGATTCCCGTAATATTTTTCTATTCCCTTGGCTGTTAACATACTATTAATTTAGACGCCACGTTGAACCAAACGCGGCCGACCCGCTTCCAGCGGCTCAACCGCACCGGCAAACCTACTATGCAAAATAGCAAAGTAGAAATTTGGTGAAATCATTTTAAAAATTACTTTTGCGGAAAATTAAGAGCGATGTTTTGGACACTTGAACTGGCAAGCTATCTCGAAGACGCCCCTTGGCCGGCTACCAAGGACGAATTGATCGACTACGCAATTCGTTCCGGTGCCCCTATCGAAGTCGTAGAGAATCTGCAGGAGCTCGAGGACGAAGGCGAGATCTACGAAGGCATCGACGACATCTGGCCCGACTATCCCAGCCAGGAAGATTTCTTTTTCAACGAGGATGAATACTAAAAATCCATAAAAAAAGCGCCCCAGGGGCGCTTTTTCATTAGCTATTTCTCCATCTGCTCGATCACTTCTGCCGTAACCCCAGTCGAAGAGAATCCGCCGTCATGAAATAGATTCTGCATCGTCACCATTTTCGTCAGATCGCTGAACAGCGTCACACAATAGTCCGCACACTGATCACCGCTAGCATTGCCCAACGGACTCATCTTCTCCGCATACGTAATAAATCCGTCAAATCCCTTGACGCCACTACCCGCCGTTGTCCGGGTCGGCGACTGCGATACCGTATTGACGCGGACCTTCTTCTTTATGCCATAATTATATCCAAAACTCCGGGTCACACTCTCCAGCAACGCCTTGGCATCCGCCATTTCATTATAGTCCGGGAACACCCGCTGCGCCGCGATATAGGTCAGCGCAACGACGCTGGCGCCCTCATTCAGGGCATCCAGATCCCAGGCCGTCCGCAACACGCGATGCAAAGACATCGCCGAAATATCCAGTGTCTTCTTGTTCCATTCATAATCGATCTCCGTATAACTTTTACCCTTCCGCATATTCAGGCTCATACCAATAGAGTGCAGGACAAAATCGATGCCCCCGCCAAAATGCTTCATCGACTCTTCGAATAATTTCTTCAGA
>Ga0157372_10000537_pt1 | contig 41772 bp, 49 predicted proteins | sample C55metaG_FD_115307 | JGI IMG/M metagenome (GOLD analysis project Ga0157372, IMG submission 115307) | Corn rhizosphere microbial communities from Kellogg Biological Station, Michigan, USA - C5-5 metaG | ecosystem: Host-associated > Plants > Roots > Rhizosphere > Soil | place: USA: Michigan...
AGCCGACGTGCAAGCGAAGGCGATCGCAAATGGCATTGCGTCAAAACACGATTTTGACGTGGCCAACCATACCGCACCCTATCAGGCAGACATTAAAGCCTCAGAGCAAGAAAACGGAATCCCTGATGGGCTTCTGTCGGCGCTCGTCTCGAAAGAATCCAGCGGCCAAGCCGATGCAAAAAGCAATAAAGGGGCCATCGGCTTAACGCAGGTGCTGCCCTCTACGCTCGTTGATTTAGGCTATGACGAACAGGAAGTTGCCAACAACCCGCAGCTGCAAATTCAGGCTGGCGCCAAATACCTTGGCCAGATGCTGAAAGCAACCGGCGGCGATGTGCAGCGTGCGCTGGTGGCTTACCATAGCGGCCTCGGAAACTTGGCCAAATACGAAAGCGGCGATAAGCAAATGGGGCCAGAAACGGCAGGCTATGCCACAGACCCGCGCTTCTCGCGCTTTATTGCCCCGCCACAGACGCAGCAACCCCAACAGGATGAGGTGCAGCGGCTGGCGCAGGCAACCAACCAGCCATTGCAGGAACCCGCGCCGGGCGTGCCGATTGGTGAGCAAGTGGCCGAAGCTGGCCGTGGTCTGGCTCAGGCAGCGGTTAACGTGGCCAACATTCCCGGCAGCGTGGTTAACACCGGATTGCAGGCGGCGGGCGTGTCGCCAGAAAATCAGGTTATGACGCTGCAACTGCCGGAGAACATGCGGCCACAGAGTGAGGCGGCTCAAATCGGCGCGCAGATCGCCCCGTATCTGATCCCAATCCCCGGCGTCCAGACTGAATCCATTGCACAGGCTGCGGCCCGTGGTGCTGACGCGCTGATCCCTCGCGTTGCGCAGTTTATTGAACGCAATGCCCCGCAGAGTATCGCAGAGAACGTGGTGGGTGCGCTGGCGCAGAACTCCAGCAGCGGCAACCAGAACGGCTTTGGTGCGCAGATTGCGCAAGACACCGGCGCATCGCTGGGTGTTCGTGCAGCATTGCCGGTTGTTGGCCGGACGGCGCAGGCGGTGCAACGTGCTTTTGGCCGTGAGGCTCCAGAGGTTGTACAGGCCCGTACTGCAGCAGAAGGTGCTGCCGGAGAGGTTCCGCCGCCAGCTGCAGGAGACGCTGCGCCCGCACCGACGCCAGAACCTGCACCAGCGCCAACACCTGCGCCGAACGCTGCCACGGGCGGCACCAGTGAGGAAGAAGCGTTGCGCACGGCTGCGTTGCGCTCCGGCGCTTCTGATGCCGACCCTAATCTGGCCAACAATCTGGACGGGCTGAATATTGCTCCTCGCGCTGACGTGCAGCAGGCGGCGGAGCGCATCGGCCTAAGCGATGATCTGCTACCTTCGCACCTGTCCGGGAATGAGCAGTATCAGGCAGTCGAACAGGCCATTAAATCCCGTCCGGGCAGCGGTCTGCGAGTGCAGGAAGACCAGGCGATTGCAAAGCTGGCTAACCGCGCGGGCTCGCTTATCGATGAGGCAGCGCAGGCAGATAGCTCGCTGGCGCTCAGTACCCGATTTAACACGGAATATGAACAGCGGATGGCTGCGCTAAACCGTCGCAGCGATGCCCTGTATAAGAACGTTGATGAAGCCCTACCGGCCAATGCGCAGGTGGAAGCCCCAACAACGGCGGACTATCTGAATAAAACCGCAGATGATGTGGGCGGGTGGGAGAACCTCAGCACACCAGAAAAAGCAGTGTTCAAAGCAGTAAATCCGGCGGGCGAAAAGCTACCCTCCGGCGAAATGGCTCCGGGCGTTCTGACGTATGCGCGGCTTAACCGTGTGCGCAAAGAAATCGGCAACGCCCTCGGCAAAAAACAGGGGGTTTACAAAGACGAAGACGAGGCAGTTTTGCGCGGCCTTTACGCTCGCTTGTCGGAAGACCAGAAAAACATCCTTGGCGACGTGGGCGCCCGCCGCGATTTTGAGGTGGCCAATCGGCTGGTGGCCATGCGTAAAGGCATGGAAGATCGCATGGTTGCGCTGCGGGGCAAGGATCTGTCCGGCGATGCCACCCGTAAAGCCTCGCTGGCCATTGCCGGTATGGCTCGCGGGGACGCGGCTCAGTTTCGCCGGTTGTTTGAAGGTAATGGCGTGCCGGGTAAACGCGCCGAAAAACCGCTGGTGCAGACCCGCGTACACCGCCAGCAGTTAATCGCTAACGCCATTGGTGACCAGTTAAGCGCCGGGCGCCGCGGCACCGGTTTTAATCCGGCAGGTTTTGCGGATTGGTACGGCAATTTGCAGAAAAACGGCGGTTTGTCGCTTATCGCTAAACAAATGCCCGGCTCTTTTATGGCGGAGTTACGCGACCTTCACACGGTAGCCGACGCAATCCGCCAGGCGAAAGGGAAAGAGATCACCACTGGACGACTGAACGACTTTACTCGTCGGTTTGATCGAGTGAATAAGGCGGCTTCCCTAATTGCGGATAACGCCACTAAAGCAGGTGCGGCCATCGGCGGTGTTATCGGGCCTTTGGGGGCTGCGGCGGGTGTGGCAGCCGGTGGTAAAGTGTCACAGATTGCGCAACGTCTTGGCGGTGCCGAAGCCTCCACGGCTGCGGAAAAACTGATTTCTTCACCTGCCTACCAGGCACAGGTGCGCCGGTTGGCCAACGCCACGCCGGAACGCGTGGACGAGGTGATCGATGCTGCCGACGAGGTGATTAAAAAGGTGCCTGCGTACCAAGATTTAATCAGGTCGCTGCCGCAGTCTGAACGCGTTAAACTGGCGCGGCTCGGCTTTATTGGCTGGGTTAATTCATTCAACGACGAACAACAGGGGCAGTAGATGGCCGATAATAAAGCTGGCGGCGCTAACGTGGTTATTGCCATGCCTGCGCAGCAGTTCACGCGGGCGGATCAGTTTCAGTCTTTGTTCAACGGCAAAATCTTCATTGGCCAGATTGACAAAGACCCACGCGATCCAAAAAACCAAATTGACGTTTTTATTGAGCAGGAAGATGGCAGCCTTATGCGGGTGCCGCAACCTCTGCGCACCAACAATGCAGGTTTTCCGGTTTACAGCGGCAAGATCGTTAAGTTTGTGACGACGCAGGGGCATTCTATGGCCACCTACGATCAGAACGACGTTTTACAGCTGTATTTTCCTAACGTATTGAAGTACGACCCTGATCAGTTCTCCGGCGCTGTGGGTAATGCCGACGGCCTAAAAGTCATTGGCCGTTGCGATAGCGTAGCCGCGCTGCGAAATATCATTGGGGTTAAGGACCAATGGATCAGCGTGGCCAGCTATACGGCGGGCACGCATATGGGTGGCGGTTTCTTTTACTGGGTGAACGACACGACAAAGCTGGATGATTCGGGCACCTTCTTCCGTGTTAATCCTGCAGGTGGCTGGCGTCGTGATATGCCGGATATCTTTGCGCTTAACATCATCCACTTTGGTGCGATTCCCGGCGCGGATAAAGATGCCATGCCTGCTATCAAACTGATGCACGCGTGGGGATCTCGCTACTCCGCCGACAACGGCACGTCGATCACCTACTCGCCGGGCATTAAAATCCCCGCGGGCGTGTTTGGTGTGTCTTCGTGGGATCTGGGCGACGTGGAGATCGGCGCGTTTAAGATTGCAGGCGCCCAAACCTCATATGGCATTCTTCCGGCTACCACGCTTATTCCAATCAACAAGACTACGACAACGCCTGTTTTTGCGTTCCGCGCGCGTCGAATGATGATTGAATGCCTGCGCTTTGACGGTACGGGTAGCGTACAACCGTTCCTGGTAAACCGTGTGACTCGTGGTGCGTTCTGCCGTATCTACTGCTTTTTGGCGCAGAACGCTGGCGGGCGTATCTTTCAGGTTAAAGACACGCTGGACACGAAGATTGATCAGGTTTACAGCTACGACTGTAAAGCCGCGTTTTTCCGTTCCACCTGGTCGAATGAGAACCCCGGCGGCTGGACTCACTCAACAGCGATCGAGTTGTCAAACTTCAACTTCAACCGCCACACCGGCGAAGACGCTTTTTGGGCTATCCGCGCAACGCAGTGCGTAATGCACAACGGCTGGTTTGACCATTGCGAAAACTCTGCGGATATTTCTCAGGGCGAATGGGTGATGGACACCATCATTGTGGAAGGTGCCAAAAACCCTATCAAAGCCAAATATGCAAAGCTGACGCAAAATAACTGCCGATATGCTCAGGGTGCGGGCCTCGATATGGATGCGTCCGGTTATGATCCTTCAATGGATAACGGCGCAAGTATTCCCCCATCGGTTACGAACGGTTTCGATCAGGGCGGCACCAGCATTAACACCGCAGGCGTGGATTTTGATACCGGCGTTTCGCATCGCTTCAACTGGTCGAAAAACACCATCGAGAACCTCACGAATGCAGATACCTGGTACGTTGCCGGGCGTTTGACAATGCCGCGCTTGGGCGACTCTGCTTTGATGCGTATTGTTGGCTCGTCAAACTGGGACAGCGCCGATGGGGGCATGGACCGCCCTGCAGGTACTGGTTTCGGTAGCGGTTGCTCTTACATCGCGCTTGAAATGAAAGACCCCGGCTCAGAATCAACGGCTCGCGTTGAGGCTCACTGGTGGAACGAGGATAACGGCCCGTTAAGCGAAGTTAAAATCGTGCATACGTGGCAGACCATTACCATCTACGTGCGCATGCGACAGTATGCCCGTTATGGCGCAATCTATCTCGATACCACTGGCCGCCCGCGTTCTCTGACCGGGAACCCTACATTCTTCCGCCCGGATCTGTCAGTTATCGCGGATGGGGATTTAAATGCACTGCGCAATCTGGTGAATGTGCCAGCGCGTAAAACCTTCAATAAAGGCCAATACGGCTCGAATGGTTTTGGTCAGGATTTGGATCAGGGCGATCTGATTATTTATCAGACCAATAAAGAAGTGGTGCATGCGGTTGAATATATGCCGTTGCAGCATAACGGGAATAAGCGATACCTCCCGCTAACTGTGAACCCTAATTTGGGTATGCGTCTCCCGCGTTTTACTATCGAAGAAATTCGCGGAATGAACCCCGCCGATAGCGTTTACTGTTGCGTACTTATTACCAACTATAAGCCGGGTAACGCAGTTACAGCAGCCGTTCCTGCATTTTCTGACGGCCTGCACTGGATCAGCTATTACGACGGCAGTTTTATTTAAATAGGTAAATAAAAAGGGCGCTCTATGCGCCCTCTTTTTCTGCCCGCTTTCTTGCACTGTATTCCCTGTCATATGCGTTCTGGCACTCCCGGCAAATAGGGCGGCGCCCGTCTTTACTTCTTCCCGCATATTTCCTGAAATCCTCCAGCGGTTTATCCTTCCCGCACTTAGTACAGACTTTTTTAACCACTCCAAACATCGCGTTTTTACGTTCCACCGCTGATCCCCTGATAATGCAACCTGCCCGCAGTTTAGACAAGTTGCAGGCAAGTTGCAACCTGTTAACCCTTGTTGAACCGCAGAGTCAGATCTACGTCGGCCTCGATTGGCATCGGGTAATCTTGCGTGGTGGCCCAATCGGCTAACTCACATAAGAATTTCTGAAATGCCGGTTCTCTGCGCGGATCGATGGCCGGTAGATCGGAAACGCCCTGATCGTGTACGTGCATAACCCATTGCCAGCCTTGCTCCTCGCTCTGCACAATCTTATGCGCCAGCAGGTCACGGCAAAGCCCCTGCACCACGTTGTTACACCATACGCCGCCGTGCGCGTAGCGTTTCTGCAAGCCTGCGTCGGTCATGCACCAGAAACTAACGATAGTATCGCTGTCGTCGTCGTCCTCGTCTTCTTCGCCGTCTTCTGGCTCCTCATAGACGGCTTCTTGCATAAACTCGCCGTCGATTTCAACGACAACCCATGCGATCGGCTCTTTGCGCTTCTTCTCTTTACGGCCACTAATGGCAGGCCACATATACGACAGATAGCGACCACTCGGCAGACGAATGCGCAACCAGTTATCACCTTTGCTATCTTTGGTCACATCGATGCGCAGCATGCCGTTATGGCCGCAGGTGTAAACCATGCCGGGGTTGTTGATGGCTGCGCGGGTGCAGTCATCAAGCTGTTTCCAGAATGCGACAGTTTTCGGGCGCCCTTCACGCCACATGCGTTTGATTGAATCGAGCGCCAGCCATACTTCTTTGTCCAGACCAGTGGCCGCGATGTTCTTTTGAAATTTCGGATTATGGTACAGCCGATTTGCCTGCGAAAACGCCCATTCGGGTATCACGTTTTGCTCATACAGCCCGCGCGCTAGTCCGTCCAGGTCTAGGCGGTAGTTTTTGGCCATGCCTGCGAATGCCGGAACGCCCCCGGCATACCCCATAGATAACTCAGTAACCTTGCAAACCATGTATAGCGGGTGCTTTTTGTGCATTTCCTCATAAGGGATATTGAACATATTCACGCCGTTGAGGTAATACAGGTTTTTTCCTTCCCGGTAGGCATCCAGAATTTTGTGCTCTCCAGACACCCACGCAAGCCCGCGACCTTCCATGCTCGACCAGTCGCCATCGCGGAATTTATTGCCGGGGGTTGCGATGATTGACGCCCTGATGCACGACGTGGCTTGTTTAAGCAGTGATGGCGGCAGAAGATAATCATCCGCCTCGCTGCGCCACATCTTCACGGCAGAGACGAAGGCAGCGATCTCCCACGGCTTCATCGATCCGCGCGTGATGTTTTGCAGCTGTGGGCCAGTTCCCGCCCAACGCATAGTTGCCCCGGCGCCGCCATAACGGAACATGCCGCGCAGGCGGCCATCTTCGCACATGAAATTAAGCATTTTAGAGAATTTCGCCACGCTGGTGGCGGTGGCCATGCGTGATAATTCCAGAACGCGGCGCACAACCTCCGGCATATCCTTGCGCACCTCCAGCAGACGGTCGAACGTGGCCGCCTGCGTGTTCTCCAGCTTTGCTTCGGGCCATTTGGTGTTAACCCACAGTTTAAACTTATCGCGCTGCGTAGCCCTGATTCCGCCGGTTATCTCCTCCACCTCTTTCCGCAGCCTGTCGGCTTCACGGTCCGTCAGGCGAATGACGTTGCGTAAGTAGTGCTCGTCAACCATAACGCCACGGCAATTAATGTGGTGGTCGGCAACGATCACTGCGCGCTCATACTCTGAATCATTCCAATCAGGCATCGCTTTTTCGCATGCGCGGGTTGTTTCAATATCCTGCCCGCCATAGGCACAATACGCCTTCCATTCTTCCGGGTGCGTAGTGTGGTCGCAAAAGGTATGCCCGGCCTTGCGCCATTTTGAATTTTTAGGCTGAGGGATTGAAAACAGCTTAATCCATTCTTTACCTTTGGAATCCTTCCAATATCTTTCCTCCAGCTTTAATGCTTTGGCCAAGCCAGATAAGTTACCGGGCAGGTTGTATAGTGTGGCCAGCTGTAAAATATCTTTGCACTGCTCCGCCGGTATTTTAATTCCGTGTCGGTGTTCTAATACTTGATTATCAAATCCAAGGTTATTAGCACCGACCTTTAACATGCGCGGATTGGTTAAATCTAAAATAACTTGTGGCGGTATTTTCTGGCCCTTAGCCAGATCAAGAACGACTATCGGGCCATCGTCATAAGCATATTGAAACATAATAGTTTCGGTGGTTTTATCGCGGGCGTATTTAAACGCCCCCTGTTTTTTAAGATCGCTTTCGCTTCTACTTTCCAAATCATAATACAGCTTTGTAATCATCTGCGGCCCCATGATTTTTTACGTGCGCCACACTCTTCAACCTTGCAGAATTGGCAGTTATCAACCGTTGGCCGGTAATACTGTGGCGGCACTTTGCCGGTTGTGTTTAAAAATTCGAGCGCTTCCATGATGCGATCTGCGCCAAGCCTTGCAGCTTTAACAAACACGGCCATTTGGTCGAAGGTAAACGCCCATTGATCATCCGGTCGCCCTTTGGTGCGCGGCTGGTAGATAACCAGGCGAAATCGAACAATGCTATGCACCAGACGCAAACGGCGATACACGCCAAGCGCATAGCACATCATCTGCGTGTTGATCTCTGCATCAACCTCCCAATGGCCAAATTTAAGATCGATAATCCACGCGGTGCCGTTTGGCATAATCACAACGGCGTCTGACGTACCAAAGGCGCGCAATATGCCTTCAAGGTGATCCACACCTAACGGCTGCGAGTAGTCCACCTGCGTTTCGATATACAGGCGCCCGCCAGCCTGAACCAGCGCCCATACAAAATTAACGTAGCCTTGCAAATCGACGATGTGATTTTCAGCCAGGCGCCACGTTGCGTGCTTCTGCCCTAAGAAATCGGCAACGTTGTGCTGTAAAGGATCAGCACCTTCCCGCATGGCCGCCACACGTAGCCGCAATGTTTGTTCTGTGAAGAAGTGGCCCATTGTGCCCTCGTCTGCCGCTGCCGTGTTGCCTTCTTCGCGCTGCGGCAACAGAACCGACGCCGCGCAGCCGTCGCTGCCCTTCTTTCCCATCCAGCGATGCGATGCGCTGGCGCTAAAAAACTTGCTATGGATATCCGGCATAACTACCCCGATAAAAAAGGCGGCACAATGGCCGCCTGGTCAGTTAGTCCGTATTACTGGACATATTTATCGATAATGACGTTGATGTCGTCCAGTGCGGTTTCAACATCATCGGAAGGGATGTTAACGGCGACATTCCAACCTTTGCCCGCCAAATATTCTTTAACTTCATCGTTAGCGGCATCTACATCGCCAGCCAGCTGACAGAGGTTTTCAATTTCGGCGCGATCGTCGGCCTGATCCGGGGTGTCATATTCCGGTTCTGGCTTGCGCTGCTCTTGAGCTGGTGCGCTGGTGGTTTCCGTTACCGACGATGCGCGGGTGCGCTGACGGCGGCCCGTAGTGGCTACGGCAGTGCTTTCCGTTCCTGCGTCCTCTTTTTCGGTCATTTCCGCCGTTTGTGTCGTTTCGCTTGCGCGGGTGCGCTGGCGGCGTCCGTTACCAACCGCCGCGCCTGCATCGGCCTGCGTGGTTTCTGCCGGTGTCTCAGTAGTCGCGGTTGCCGTACCCGGAGCCGATGCACGGGAGCGGCCACGGCCTGTTTGGCCCGTCGCTGCACCGCTCGCAGAACCATTTGAGGCTGATTCTGTGGTGCTTACGTTTTTTTCTGCGGTGGCCACATCCTGCGCCAGCGTGGTTTTTACCGGAGCGCTATCGCTGGTGGTATGGGTAATGCTGCGTTCCAGAATATCGTTGCGGCGTTCCTGAGATGCGACAAAACGCTCTACCAGAGCCAGAAACTTTTCGAGATAAGCGATCATTTAATAAATCCTTGTTTGTGGGTTAACGCAGGTCACTCTATTGCAACTTGTGCGCGTTTGCAACTTGTTTTAGGCGCTCTTTTGCTTTCGCATAAAAATCCGGGTTTTGCTCGATACCGATAAACCGGCGACCGGTATTAAGCGCGGCCACGCCAAACGACGCGCTCCCGGTTGTGTTGTCCAGCACCAGCGCGCCGGGCAACGTGTACGTGTTGATCAGGTACTCCCCCAACGCAACCGGCTTCTGTGTAGGGTGCAGGCCAGAGCGCTCAACGTCAAAGTTTAAAATGCTGGTGGGGTAGTTGGTAAACTCCTGCACATATTCCGCTTTGTGGCTGGCGCGCTTCTCGAATGCCGATGGCCGATCGCCCCCGCGATTTTTAACCGTCTTGCCGAACGCTTCCAGCCCTTGCGGATAATACGGCATGCGGTTTTTACACTGCGACGCATGGCCCGTGGCGCCGCGCGCAAAAACCAGTACGTCTTCGTGCTGCGGCATCGGTTTGTTTTTCGCCTGGGCGAACCCGCCCGCTTTATTCTTCACCCACACCCACGAATAGCGGAAAGGCAGCGCCTTCGTTGCAGAGTTGACCAGCAACGACGTGAACGGCTGCGCAGCGGTGAGCACCACGACGCCCAACGGCGATAGTATGCGGTCATACTCCGCCCACAACTCCGGCAAAGGTATGATGCTGTCCCAACGCTGATTTGTGGTGCCATACGGGAGATCAGCCAGCACCAAATCGACAGAGCCGGTTGTGATCTCTTTCATGACGGCCAGACAATCGCCGTTGCGTAGCCGGTAACCTTCTTTCTGCAACCTCACGACAGCGCCAGCCAATCTTCTAACGCGGTCCAGTTATTGCGCCAGCCCAACGCGACAAACGCAAAGGCGCCAGCCTCGTGGGCTGTAATCAGGTAATCGATTTGGGTATCGTAAATAACGCTTTCAGAGTGATCGATACGCTTTAATTCCCCAACAAACGAGATATCTGCAGGGATCAATTCATCGACTGCGCCGGGGTTTAGTGCGCCTTTACGTTTCAGGATCTGCACTTCATCCTGCTTTCGCTTCCCTTCGTTTGGAATGTGAATGAACAGCCGGGCTAACTTCGGGTGTCGTTTACGCAGCTGGTTGACGAACGTTACCAGTTCATCATCTTCAAGCGGGCAGTTTGGATCACGGTGCTTTAAATCGCTATATATGCGCACGCCTGCCGCTTGCAGCCGTTTGATTTGTTCTTGCTTCACTTAGGCTCTCTCCACATCAAGAAAACTTCCGGGTGTGTAGCGTTCGGCTTTGACTTCCACTTAACCGCCGTCGGCTGTGTAAATTTCTTTCTTCGGTTCAACACTTCTTTTACTGTCAGCTGATCGTCGCCAAACCCTTCCAGTAAAAATTGCTCCCACTGCGCATAGCGTTTAGGGTTGGTGCTAAACGGATCTAAAAAAACCTGAATCGGGGTAGTACGGCCATGCACAATGATGGACAGCAGCACCAACCGCTGTTTGCTGGCGGCAACGTATTCGCTGATGGCGCATTTCTTTGGCTTACCCAAACGGCAACCGTCAGGCGTGTTAACGACCTCTGCCGCATACCTCTGTAAATAGCGATTTGGATCGCTCAGCTCATGCTTACAGGCCCGGCACTGGCGCGCCGCGATGTCGTTTGAGGCGTTACATTTCGGGCAGCGCTTATCCGCCCACACATGCGCACAGCGGAAAACGCGACCTTTCGGCCCGCGCTGGCGGAAGCCGTTGCAACGACGGCCATAATGCGCCGCAAATGGCACTTTAAGCGCGGGTTTGTCCTCGCCCTGATAAACTTCCATCTCCAGCACGTCGCCCGCCAAATCGATAAAAAAGCCCTCAGAATTGGTCTTTAATCTTTCCGGGTTTGGCCGGGCGGCAAACTCATTGAGAAACGCGCATTTGGGGCAAGGCACGGTCAGAAAGGTTTTCTCTTTCGCTTCTTTGTTCTGGATGTCCGGCGAAAATATATCTCTCCCGCTTTCAACAAACGGAGTCAGATTCCCGGCGAAGCAGGAAACAAGACAATGCTCTTTGTTCGGGTGCAGTCGCAGCCCGCGGCCAATGATTTGCTGCAGCAACCTGTCGCTGTCGGTGTGTCGCGGAATGGCCAGATGATCCACAATCGGGAGATCGGTTCCCACGGTCAACACATCGATATTTACCAGGTACGTGAAAAGCCCGTGTTTGAATCGGGCCAGCGTGTCGCTACGTTCTTTCGTGGGGGTGTCGCCGTCGATGTATCGATAGGAACCCTCCGGCAAACTGGCCATAACCTCTTTGGCGTGTGCCCGGCTGGCGCAGAATATCAGGCATGCGCGATAGTATTGCTGGCGCCGGACAACCTCGGCAACGATTCCCGACGTTCTGCGACCTTTACCCACAAACGCTTTTTCAATGCTGGCCGGGGTGAACTTCCCTCGCCGGTCGCGCTTTAACTCGCTGGTGTCATACGCGATCGGAACGGGGGTTGTGACGACATCCACCAAAAACGACATATCGATTAGGGTACGCGTACCCACGCGATAAACGCGTTTGTCGAAATAGGCGCGCGGGTTGCCGGATGGCCTGCCGTCTTCAAACTGTTTGAATATCCAGCCTTCGCCGGTCCGGTATGGTGTGGCCGTTAAGCAAATTTCGCGCAAATCAGGGTTGTATTGCTTGAAGTGGTTAATGATGCGTTTGATCTGGTCTGTGATGCCGTCGCCTTCATCCATGATGATGGCCGCCACTTTATCCGTGAGATTAGGCAGCGCGTTAACCAGCGTGCCGGGGGTGGCAAATACCACAGGGTGCTCCAGGCACTTTTCGCCCGCCTTCGCAGAGAAGATAGAACACTGCAAACCCAACGAGCGAAATTTGGCCGCGTTCTGCTTAACCAGTTCCGCAGCGGGGGCGGTTACAAAGGTGCGCTGGCCTGTCAGTTCAAACAACCGGCGCGCCAGTTCGGCTATGACGTGAGACTTTCCCGCGCCTGTGGCCATTTCAATCACGATTTTAATAACGCTGTTTTTAACGTAGTCGAAAGCAATATCTACAGCGTCTTGTTGATAAGGTCTTAACATCGAAATCACCGACAAAAAAGGGGCCGAAGCCCCTGAAAGTTAACCCCTGTAATTAAGCCCGCGCACGACGCTGGCGCGGTTGACGCTCTGCACTTGCTTCTGCATTGGCCGCCCCCGGACGCGCTGCCGGAGCTACCGGAGCAATCAGACGCACGGTGTTTTGTGCCACCGTTTCGTTGAAGCGGTCTTTATAGCGGTTGATATCGACAGTAACCAAAATCTTTTTGTTACACAGCTTGGCCAAATCCACATCTTCTGGATCGTGCGGGAGTTTTGCCAGCTGGCCGCCGGAACAGATGTGATCCAGCGCCGCCAGCATTAGCCAGGCGTGTTCCTCGCTGCGCTGGTTTTTGTCTGCATCCTGATCAACCTTGCCTAACAGATACAGCTTTTGGAACAGTACGCGGTTATCAAACTCGCCGCCTTTAACGCGATACTTCACCTTAACAAATTCATCTTGTTGCTGCGGGGTAACGCGGGTGTTCATCATGGTTTCCCATGCGATAGTTTCTACAAAACAAACAACCTCAGTTCCTTTAGGAATAGGTTGAAACTCTTCCATGCCATAGCCGTCTTGAACCTGATTTGTGTATTGCGCTAAACGGTTAGTTGTCATTTTTCTCTCGTCTCTGAAATGTGTTGTTAGGTTATTTGGTCGCGTTTTTAATCGGTACTGTATTGTTACTGTATTGTTACTGCTCTTTGAAAAAGTCGATATAGTCCATCAAAATTGGATCGTCTTTTGGAAATTCCATTTCCGGCGGCATGCCGTAGCGGTTTTTCGCGTAAATGTACCCCTGCGCGCCGTCGCTACTGGTGATGATTGAGCGATCGCCGCTGGCCACAATGCGCCCCGGGCCTTTGGCTTTGCCGGTTTTGTTGTCGGTGACAACGCCTTTTGTAAAGCTGTCCATGCGGGTGTAAAGCACGGCATCAGCATGTTTTCTGTAAAGGTGGTGGCATTTTTCGTGCATTTCCATGCCGAACACGATCGCCTCTTCCGCGTCTGGCCGGTTGCGCATGCGTTCAACTTTCTGGTGCATTAGCCAGATGATAACCATGTTTCGCTTTACGCGCAGGTCCAGAAAAGCATCGATAACCTCAGAGTGCGTCTTGGCCAGCGTCTGCCAACCGGCACCGTAGCCGCCGCCTGCAACGGCCAGATTTTCGCCGCCTAAGAACGTGAGCACTTCGGTTTGCAGCATGTCGTCGAATACGGACGCGGTATCAAAGACGCAAACCCCATAATCGTGATCTTCGTCGATCAGCTGATACACCTGATTAATAACGGTGTCACTCGACGCCTGCTTATGCTTTGCCGATGCGACAGGGATTTTCGGGAACATATCGGGGCGCTCGGACAGCGGCATATTATCGAACACGCCGGAAACATCCTCGGCACGAATGAAAATAACCGGCGCCCACTGGCGAAACGAGTTGGCCAGTGTGGTTTTACCGGAACCCGGATCACCACAAATAAGCAGAATCGGCGCAAGAATCTGCGGTTTTTCTACGCCTCTTAAAGCCATTGGCACTTCTCCTATAGAACGTCTGTTGTGTGGTGTGAGGACTCTACACCGATTAAACAAGTTGCACAAGTTGCAAAACGAAAAAAGGGCCAACGTTTTACCGCTGGCCCTCTTCTCAATCACCACGACAACAAGGATCGCGCCTCTCGTCGGGGTTAATCATACTCAGGATTGACGCCAAGCGCACTACACAAATCTAAATATAAATCGTCCTGGCTGGCAAAAACATATCCGTAACGGTTTTCTGCGCTGGTCTGCCCTTTGAAATCGGTCCGGCCAACGCCCATTCGCTTCATCAACATACCAAACTCTTTCTTAATGCTCATGGGCGAACGGGTGTCTCTGATGCCTCGCTTCTCTGCATATTCCGTATACGCTTCCACGACGATATTCGGCATTAGCACCAGCTGATCGGGGCGAGTGGCCAGCGTACCCAACTTAAATTTGTTCTCTGTGGCCTGCCAAAGCATCCATTCCTGCAGCCACGTAAGGCTCTCACTGACCAGTTCCGCATGCGCGTGTGTCTTAGGCGCGTTGTATTCGTCAAAGTCGGACAGATCAAAATTGCGCAGGTAGTCCAACACGGCAGCAGGCACCCAAGCCTGATTTACCCAATCTGAATAGTCGCGCCAGTATGGCCGTGCGAACGTGTCGCGCTCTTTGTTCTCGTCATTGGCCGCAAAGCGCGGATCCAGCGTCAGAACGCAATAACGGCGGTCGCCCTTGTCAATTTTAAGCGCTATCTCATTACTGGCGAAAATCAGCCGGGTGAACGACTGCCCCTTAATGCTGTTGCTCCCTTTACCCTCAAAGATGGCGCGGGATTCCGTTACCAGCCCTTTGATTGTGTCGTTCTCCGCCCCCCGCGCTTTCGCCTCGTCGATAAATGCCAGGAGCGTCGTCATTAGCGAAATATTGAATTGGCCGGTTAGTTTTGTTGTGCCGTTATAGGGCATAAACAAATCGCCCATAATGCGGTCCAGCAGCTTGGCCAGCTGGCCTTTGCCGTTGCCCTGCCCGGAGCGCATTACGATGGCCACGCCCGGTTTGTTTCCGGGGTGCTGGACGGTGTGCGCCAGCCACTGCGTGAAGTAGCGCGCCAGCTTATCGTCGCCAGAACACAACACCCGCAGAACATAATCCTCAAACGGCGCTACGTCACCCGGAGCCGGATCTACGGCAAATCCTTCCCATGTGTTGAGCATATCGGGCGGGCACACAACCGGCGGCGGAAAGATGGCGGCGCCGCCGGTCTTATGATTGCGGCCTAACCAGTGGTGCATAGCGTCAAACAGCGACAGCGTTTTATATTTAAGGCTGTCTCCGGAAGGATAGCTACCCACTACGCCCTCCTCATTGGCCAGAACGTCGCGCATAGTCTGCAACTGCCATTCGCACCATGATGCCTTACCCGTTTTCGCATTAACGCTGCGGTGGTAGTAGCGTGACTGACCGCCCTGAACCACAAAAATATAGCGCTGTGACATTTCCGCCAGGCGCGTTACCGAAGATCCGCTAATGTCCAACATGAACGTGCCGCCGATGCGTGCCGGTAAATCCTTTTTATCGATCGCGCCTTCCTTGCGAATACGCTTGCGCAATCCGTTTCCCGCCATTTCCTCCGCTTCATCCGCAACGGGGTTGTGCTCCGCCATTTCGGCCAGCATACGGCGCATTTTGGCGCGGTCTTCTTTAGCGTGGCCGCCGTGAGGATCCGGCAACAGATGCACAGGGATAGGCGTTTTTACGTGCTCACTGATGGCCAGCATGCTGTCGCGCTGGTGGCGGTTTACATCCTCCTGGCAATGCGAGTGCAGGCAAACGAATGTCGCCTGGCCTTTTTTGGCGCTCGGCAGAAAGATGGACGCACCGCCGTCGGTGCCATCGCCAAGGCTTCCGCTACTGTGGCGGGCTTGTTCCGGGCAGCATACCCAAATCTGGCCGTCAGTGACTGTCAGTGCGTTAGCGTCGGCCCAATCCAGCCAATCTTCGCACAGCGCCATATCCTCCGGCGTGGCAGGCTCCCAATTACCCGCAGTCAGCGCTTTAACTGGCAGCTGCAACTGCAATTCGTCATAGTCTTGAAGCAGGCTATCAACAGGATAAGGATCCCCGGCTTCAAACAGGCGGATAAAGCTGTTTGCGGGTGGCCGGTACATGGCAAACGCCGGGTTAAAACTCGCGTTGTCCGCTTCCAGAAACGGCAAGCGCTCGCGCAGCAGATCAAAGAACGCATAAGAGGCTTTGGCCAGCTCGGCAACCATCATCGGCCTGTCGGTCACGACGATAGCGCGGAACCGCTCCAGCCCGCCTTTCTGCTCGTTGAGGTGGTTATATGTGGTGTACACCGCGCCCAAAACGTTTTCGGCGTCCAGTTCCGCCAGAACCTGATCCATACTGCCGACCGGGAGCGCGTCAAAATCCAGCATAATGAGGCTGCGCGAAACGGAGTTGGCGGAATTGCGGTAGCCGGGTTGCGGGTTGCTGGGTTGTGGGCGGAGATTTTTACCGGCTTTAGTGATCGGCATGAACACCGATGAAATATAGCCGTTATAGGTTTTGTGGTCCCACGGCTGTGTTTTTTCGGTCAGATAGCCCGGCTGCGTTACGCCGTCCCATTCTTCGCCGCGGATTAAATAACGTGCCAGAACGTCAAAACCCACGCCGGTAAAGTTACGGACGACAGGCGACGAGCCACGCAGGCAAATAGAAAAATCGAGTTGCACCATTAGCGGCCAGCCTTATTCGTTTCCTGAAACCACTCCATCGCGGACGGCTTCAAATACCCCGCAGCAAAACGGCCTGCGGTTTTCTTTTCTGCAAGGGCTGCATACCGGCGAGAGATCCGCCCGCGCATGCTCCAGCTATACGCCGTGGAAAATGGCACTTCCATAAAGTTGGCCAGCCCGGCCACGCCATCGAATTACGCCACCAGCTCGGCGATGCGCTCTTTCTCTTTTGTTGCGCACCACTCTTTCATGCTCATGATTGCGATCCTTTGTGTTGATTCGAGGCGCGACGATAACACATATGAAAGGCGCTACGCAAAACGATTCTAAAAGTTTCCGGATCAACCTCTATCTGTTGCGAGGAAGCCTTATTGCACCGTTAAAAACTACGAAAATAACTGCGAAAACAAGTTGCAGTGCTTAACGAAAACGGATATATTATTTGTAAAGCAGCAGACGCTGCGGGGCTTAACAAGGGGTTTGAAATGCTGACTAAAAATGAATTCTTCCAGACACTGCGCGACATCCGCGCCAACATCACCACGCGCATTTGCATCCGTGTTGAAAACAAAACCTTCACTGGCTTAGTTGCAGAGCAGACATCCGCACCAAACGCATTTTTGTCACGTCATAAAGACGACGCGGCGCTGGCTAAAGCGTTTGCCAAATACGAAGCCTGGCTGAATGAGTGGTTTATGAACCTCGACGCGATGATCGCCGCCGACCATGCCGAAGCGCTGGAAATGGATAAGCAGGCTACGCATTTCCGCCGCGAGCAATCAGCACTGACAGAACGTGTTAACAAAATCATGGGTAAAGATACGGTGGTGGATATGAACAAAGCACGTCAGAAACAGCAGCAAACCCCTCTCAACCTGCCTAAACCACAGATGATCGATGTGCTGCGTGCAGCGCTGCGCAAAACCGGCAACGCGACCGACGCGCATATTGAGGCGGTGGCCGATATGTCAGAAGCCAGCATGAAAAAATCGCTGTCGGGTATGCTGGCCAAAGGCGCCAGGGTGACGGCGTACCTTACCAAATCGAAAAGCCTCGGCTATGGGGCGCTAACCTTCGGCATAGATGGCCAGCTGCCGCCGGGGCTTTACCACGCGTTCCGCGTTGGCAGCATGAAAGAGGCGCGTAGCGTGGCCGCAAAATACGGCGCAATGAGTTGGAACTTTTAAGATGATCACCCGCGAGATCATTTTGTGGGTGGTGGCCGATGTGCTGGTTGCGCTGGCCAGCACCGCGCTGCTTTATTACTGCTTTTCGCTATTAATACCTTAACACCCGTAGCGGCGCAGCATAAAACACATGGCGCCGCGTTTGGCCAACCGCAACAATCAGGATAAATGACTATGGACCTTTTCACCAAAAAGAACACCGCTGGAAACTATGCCCGGATCAGCGTGCAGGATGCGCAGCGCTTCGCTAACACCACTATCGGCACCTATTACGAATGTGATGCGGATATTCTCGGCTGTGTACGAACAGGGCCAGACGACTACCGCCGCCGCGCCACCTACCGCGAAGGCCAGCTGAAAGCGCTGCGGGCGCCGCGCAACCAATCAAAACTCGGCCTGCTCGGCCACAGCGTGCTGATCGCGATCGGTAATAAGCACTGGGCCGATCATTGCGACATCCCGCAGAACGACGACGTTTGGGACGACAATATACCGCAGCAGGCGTGGGCGCAGGCAATGGCAAAAATGAAAGCGTTTTATCTCGAAGTCGCTAACCGTCAGGGGATCCAATTATGAGTGACAAAATCACAGCGCAAGAAATCAACGCCGCAGCAACCGACGCGCAGGCTTTTGGGCTTACGGCGGCGTTTAACCGTGGGGAATTTATCAGGGGGTTGTTGGCCGATCCAAGAACGCAGGTATTTGATCGCCGCGTAGTAGCCTGGCTTTTGATGAACTGTGACAATCTGAAAGCGGAAGTGCGGGAGTGTCAGGATAAGGTGGCCAATCTGGAACAGCAGCTATCTGCGGCGCCGAACGGCATGCCAAAGAGCAAAGCGCTGGTGAAGCAGGCCAAGATGATCGCGCGCCTGGCGGAATGTATTGCAGCAGTAGAAAGGCTACACCGCGAAGCAGACTATCCCGATGCAATCGTGAACGGCTTGGCGGATTGGGCTTCCGAATATGAAACGGTTATTGAGGCTGCCCGCGATGAATAAGAGCACCCTGTTTGAAACGCTGGATAACATGCCAGAGGTGTACAGCGACGTTATTGTAAAGCGCGCGTCGGCTCAACCAACCAAAGACGAGGACGGCTTATTTCGGCCAGAAATTTGGGGTGTGTACGCTGTGACCGCCGACAACAAAAACAAACCGGCTGAGGCGCAACCCGTCTGGCCATTCATCCTGATCACGACGTGCAAGGGCAAAGCCGCAGCGTGCAGAGCTGCAGGCAAATACCGGCGCTGGGTAGGAGAGTATAACGATGCTTATTAATATCATCATGGGGCTGGCGTTTCTGGCCGGTGTCGTCTCGTTCTGGCATGCCGATGGGTTCTTGCTGGCGATGCACCGCTGGGACGGCCTCGACATTGTGCGCCACCAGCATGCGCGCCGTTTGTACCGTCGCTGGCTATTTGCCGGTGGTGCGTCGCTGGTGGTGTTCTGCATAACGTGGTGGATCGGTACATAATGCACTTTCGCATACAGGCCATAAAGCGCATCGAGGGGGTGCGCTTCACTGCGCAGGTGGTGATCACTAAAAAAGAAATTTATTCTGTTGGCACCTTCGATAGCAATGAACGCGCAGCAATAGCAGCAAAAATTTTTATTTATTTCTATGCGCACTTCCCTGAGGAGGTGAAAGAACGAAGAAAAAATTATTTTTAATCGCGTTTTCCTCACTCAAAACACCTCTGAGTACAATTCCTCACTACCGCCTCACACGCAAGCCCTTATAAACAAAGGGCTTCTTCATTTCCTCACTATACTACCTTGAGATCCCAAATCTCTATATACGTGCATGCGTAATGTGCATGGGGGAGGAGGATTAATTTTTTCACACGTAAGAATATTGAATTGAATAGTAGGAAAGAGAGGAATAGATAGAAATAGAGAGAGTAAGGTAGTAAAAACAACAACTTAATTTCCGCACATAAACTAAAACTCAAGTGGGGGTGTAGTGAGGAGTGAGGAAAGAGGCATTGATAGCCCTCAAAGGAATACTTTCGGCGAGGTGCGCACTGTGGTTTTTCTCCCGCACACACGCGATGGTTGCTGGTGGTGATCACCGGCAATGATAGAAACAAGTTGCACAACAACGGCAAATCGGCATAATGAGCGCACCACACAACGAAAGGAGTTTAGTCTATGAAGATTAGTACCCGCTTTTGGGCGCTGTCGATAACACGCATTCAGGCAGGCAACGGCAACCCGGCTATGATTATCGAGCGCATTACGTTGAAAGAGCCTACGCAGGTCGCAGAAGGTGCGCGCATTGAACACCCGCGCTTAGGCACCGTCGCGCTGTTCTCGAACAAAACCAATCTTGCAGATGAGGCTACCCGGCTTCTGAGTCAACACAACGTTGACACTCGCGCTTTTTTGAAGCGTTACGGCCATTGGGTTAAGTGAGGCACAAAATGCTATTTAAAGATCTGAAAGTGGGCGACACCGTACTGCGCTACAAAGACCTTGAGATTCTCCGCAGCGGTTGGGGCGCAGGGCTTAGCAAACGCATCATTGTGGCGGAAGTTGTGGCGCGGGTAACACCGACGCAGGCGGTCACAGAGAGCGATCTCCGCTTCTCTCGCAAAGATGGCACCATGTACCGCAACAACACAAGCGGGTTCCGTGGCGGAGTCTATCCGGTCGGCTATGAACGCCCCGCGGGTATGGATGGCCCGGCAGCGAAGTTATGCGCAACCCCGGCGGAGCGGATTCAGGAACTTGAAACTCTGGCCGCTACCGCAAGGGCGTTTACTCAGTTACTGATCCGCATCGATAAGCGAGGCCACACACGCGTATTGAGCCAGGCGATTCGCACGCTCGGCGAACAGCAGGTGATTGCAGCAATGATTGACTGCAGCAAAGCCCTCGAAGCACTGCTACCGGAGGATCCGCAATGACAACCGTAATCGGCCTGTTGTTTATCGGCGCAGTGCTTGGCGCTGGCGTATCGGCAATTTACTACCAGAATCAGCGCGAGGTTGTCGCGGTACTGCGTCAGGCGCTGCGTCAGGCCAACGCAGAGACGGCAGCGGCCAACCTACTGGTGCAACAGCAGGCCACCCGCCTCGACGTGCAGCAGCGCATCCTGAACGACACACGCAGCGATCTGGAATCGCTGGTAAACCAACGCTGGCCACTCCCGGCAACAACAGAGGATTCGAGCGATGAAATTTGAGAACGGCGCAGTTGTCATGACCGACACGGACACCGGCAAACCTTATGCGCGGGTGCTGACCGCGTGGGAGCTTAATCTTGTGTTGTCACAGTTGCAGGCGCTGGACGGCGAAACGTTGAATGCCCGCGAGATCGCCCCCTTCGTACTCAGAACGACCGGCGTTAGCCAGGCGGATGCGGAGCGTATCGCGGAGAAGCAGGCAGGGTTGCACCACTTAGCCCGGCACGGCACTCAGGCGTTTGTTGATATGGCCAATGCGTCGCCTGCACGGGTGCGTGGGGTTGTCTACCGGCACCCGATATCGGCGGACAACTTGCCGAAGGGGGCACCGGAAGCACGGGCCGCGCGGGAGATCGTGAACCATTCCGACAACCCGCCGGAAAAAGCGGCGCTGTGTTACCAGTGCGGCGTTGTGACAGAACAGCGGTTTAGCTTCCGGGGGCAGTGCCTGCGCTGTATGACCTGCTTTGCGGAACAGTGTGAGCGGGTGCGCTGCGCGCGCTGCGGCAAGGTATGCACACGCCCCGGCGGTGAACACCTTTGCGGGGGTGGGGATGAGAAATAAAACCACAGTCGCGGCGCTAATCAGGCAGCTGCGGAGTTTGCCACAGGATGCGGTTATCGTCTGGCAGGATCATGATCACTATCAGGAAGAATATAACGCGATGGTGAAAGAGGCTCTGCTAGGCAGTGATGAGCTATGCGAAAACGTCGGCGTGCCGCCTGGCACCGTCGTTGCTTTGAGGGGGTGAAGATGGCCACAGCAATTAAGCGTCGAAACCGCATCCCGCACTGCCGGCTGCTACGCGTAGCGGACATCAAGCCCGGCATGATGGTTAGCGCCGTACCGGTAGAGCGTGGCTTATCCGGCGAATCGCCAAGGAAGTTTTACGACGTGGTTCGGGTGTGGCCAGATGCGGACGAGGGCTTTATCTGGATCCGTCGGGTTATGGGCTACCGCAAGACGAAAGAAAGTCTTCACGCCAGCACCGACCGGCTGTTGGTTCAACTACGCATCCGCGCCAAGCGCGCTAAACAAGTTGCATAATCAGAGGCCAGCGTTTAAGCTGGCTTCACCACACATAGCAGGGAGTAAACAGCGTGACCGCAGACAAAAGCGTTTTTAAATCTGACGTGGCGAACGTCCAATATGGCGACGTTTCCAAGGTGCCTAAGTTTGAAGTGGCCAGCCTCGCAGGCGATGGCCAAACGGTTCTCACCGCTACGGCCAAGCCGCCAAAGGGCAACAAGTTTGCAGTGCTGTTGGTCGGCACGATGGACAAAGACGATAACCCGCTGGATTTTGATATTGATTCTGCCCTGGCAGATTTGGGTTACGTTCGTGCGGACGACGTGCGCGCGCTTATCGACGCCGTGGAAGAGCCAGACGATATGGATCGTTTTTGGGTTGAGCTGGGTAAACTGATCGGCAATGAACCACTAACCACACCACAACAGGAAGACGCAGAATGAATAACCACGACACCGATCCCCGCTGTTCGGCAGAAGCCTGCGAGGGCCAACCCTCAGACAGCAGCATGGCGCGAAAAGGCAAAGTAAAAATGCCAACACGTCGCAGCCCGGTAACGGAAGCCTGCAACCATCTGGAACGTGCGGGCGAAGGCGCGATGTCGATCCGTCTGGCTGCGCATTGCGATAACATCGAAGCGGAACGCCTGCGCGCGCAAGCGGCATGGGTTGAGCAGAGTAACGAGCTGGAGAACCTCAAAAACGCCACGCAGCACAGCGGGCAGCGCTTTGAAGAATTCGCCGACGCGGTGGCTATCGGTTTGGGGCTGGAGCCGGGTGCGGATTGCGACGCTATTCTGCGCGCGCTTAACACCTCTCCGGCGGAACCAATGCACATCCCACCAGCACCGGCCAGCATGCACACGCTGTCAGATATCTGTAATGCTTTCCGGGGCGCAGGCGTCCACGTAAACGGCTATTCTGAGGGCGCGTCCCCTGATAACGTTATCCATTTCGTAAATTGGGTGCTGCGCAAATTCAGTAAGTACGAAGGTATGCTGAACGACATCCGGGCAGCTGTTGAACCAGCAACCGGCATGGCGCTGGCGGACCACAGTATTCTCGAAATGGTAAACGAGCTGATCAAGCGCACACAACCGGAGGAAGAATCGCCGCTAGGCAAAACACGTCTGCAAGAGTCTCCACTAGGCCCAACACGTCTGGAAGGGCTGACCAAAGCGCTGGTGACAATCGGCGAGGTAGCGGGCGCGTACCATGAACGCCTCGCTCTGCAGGACGATGCGGACGCACAAAACATCGTTGAAGCAGTGCGCGCGTTGAAGGAATCAGAGGAGAGCCACCAGCACGCACACAAACAGGTTTGCGGCCAGTTTGGGGAGCAGATTAATAAACTCACGCAGCTGGTTAGCGAATACGGCGGCGGCATCCCTGATGAGCCTGTGATCGCGCTGGAAGACTTGCTGGTAAATCTGCGCGCCAACCAGATGCCGGAAGGCTTCCAGCACCACGCCGATGTGCTGGTCCGCAGCAATGCCCGCTATGAAGCAGCGCTGTCGATGATCCAGAACGCAGTCGCCCTGGTCAAAGACGCATAACAGGAGCCGCCCCGATGAGTACAGTGATGGATATACGGGGCGGCCTTCGGGCCGTTCTTTCACGTCGTGAGCTTACGATCAAAGCGTTTGCGCAGCTGGTTGGCGTGCATGACAAAAACATTCATTTCACGCTGCGACGCAACAACCTGCGGTTTGACACGCTGATCCGTTGGGCTGATGCGCTGGGGATGAAGCCGTCGGAGCTGGTGCGCGAGGCGGAGATCGCAGGCGCTAAAAAACAAGTTGCAGCGGAACAAGTTGCAGTGCATAATGCAGCTACTAACCCAACGCAACCAGAGTAATCTTAAATGGAAAAAGCAGCCGTAGCCGTAGCAGCACCAGCAGTCAAAGCCACATCTTTCAACCGTTTCGTAAATCGCCACCTTGGCTTTATCGTGTGGGCGGGAGTACCAACGCTTTGCCTGGCAATCTACGGCATCGCGGCTGCATTCCTGATCGCGCTATGGCAGTAGTGTCAGAGCTGCGCGCTGGTGACTTCGCCAGCGTTGCAGGGTTGGCGGGAGAAATCGAGCGCATCGTGCATTACGGCGGCGCGTTCGATGTGCGAATAGCTATCCGGCCAAAGAGTGGGGTACTGGAGTGGAGAGGCTCAAACTACGTGGATTCATGTAAGCGCCTTAAACCGCCCTCAGCGCGAGGCGGCGCTGCCCCGGTACGTTTGCATGCGCTTAGGCGCGATCGTTCAATACAGGGCTGATTCCGGCCCTTTTTCACAGGTAATCACCATGACCGTTAAAGTTAAAGCGAATGTGCCGGAAGGCGAAGCAGTGCAGGTGCATTTTGGGCGCAGGGGCGGGGACGGAATGAACCGCATCGAGGTGCCGAACAGTGCTCCCCATTGGTTCCGGGAGTGGGTTGCCGACGTTTACAAGTGTGGGTATCTGGAAAGCCTGCCGTTTATTCCGCTTCCCGGGCCGATGCAAAACCACTACATGAGCGGGCTTGTTTCCGGGTGGTGGCTTGTGCGTAGTGAGGATGGCCAGCTTATCGGCATTCCACCAGATCAGTTTGATTGTTTTTACAAACGCCAACCACGCGAGGAAGTGCAGCATGACCGATAAACACCACGGCTACCGGGAAACGTATGAAGACCCGCAAACCTTTCGCACCGTGAAGCGCGTATGGTTTCAGCCGAACCGCGAATTGCCGGGGCGCTGGCTGACCGTTGACCAATGGGCTAAAGTGTACGACGATGCGCTGGCCGAACCGGGCAACCCGGAATAAGCAATACTAACGCGGGGCGCAATTAGCGCCCTGTTTCATATTCGCAATGAGGTAATCAAGATGGCCGACACTAAACCAGAAGACCAGACCACAACCGAAACGCCGAAGGAAGAGAACTCGATCGGCATCGACAACAGCCAGTTGCACCACGGCTACCGCGAGAATCACACCAACCCTAACAACGGTCGCATTGAGACGCGTGTTTGGTATCGCCCGGCGGGCGTTGAAGACGAGGGACGTTGGTTGTCTGCCGCTGAATGGGACGACGTGAACCGCAGCCCGTACAGTTCGGAAGTGCTGAACGAAGACGGCGATCGCCGCTATAAGCTGGTGAAAGGCGTAACCGCAGTGCAGAAGACCGACGGCGGCCCGTACACTGTGAAGTTTGAAGCAGACGGCAAAGAGATCACCATTCCGGCTGATACCTTTGAAGCGTCGTTTAAACCCGTTAGCGATCTGGGGTTAGAATGAGCCAGAGCGCAAAACCACAAGACGGCAGCACCGTTACCGGCTATCGGACGCTGGATAGCGGCGTCATCGACCAGATGAACCGGCTAAAAGAAATCAGCCGGGAATTTCTGCAGGAGCTGGAAGCCATGAAAGCGGGCGGGGTTTGTGATCCGCGCTGGCTGGCGATGGCCAAAACGGAAATGCAAACTGCGTGCATGTTCGCTTGTCGTGCGGTTGCTAAACCTTCGGACGACTGTTAGATTAAACGTCCAGTATGCAGACAACTCGAACGGGTTTGTTAGCAATTAAGAGAGCCTCCCGCGTAAAAAACGGGGGGCTTTTTTATTGGCCGCTCGCCGCGTAATATCCGCCAGGCGGAAAGCGTGTAATATTAATACGGCAGGGACGCCGCCTTTTAAGACGAAGCAGCATATCAAACAGCAGGGGGATCGGTACGATGCGAAATGAAGGGGGCGGCATTGGCGGCTATGTGTGGGCGGTGCTTACGGGCTTAATGGCCAGCCTCACACCGCAAGATATTATGTTTGGACTAGGGGCACTGGTAACGGCCATTCTCGGATTGTTAACGTATCTATCGAACGACCGGCGAAATAAACGCATTGCCGCAGCAGAAGAGGCGCGCAACGAAATTCTAAAGCGTTATTTTGCCAACCATGATAGCGAGAACCTACCAGCGCGCGACCGTGAAACGCTCGACGTTATACAGGAAATCGACGCATGATGAACCCACGTCTACGCAACAGAATTGCAGCGGCCATCGCCTCCGGGGCAGTCGGCGCAATAGGGATTGCGTCCGTGATGATTGGATCCGGCAATGACGGGCTGGAAGGGCTGGAGCACTATCCGTACAAAGATGTCGTGGGCGTCTTGACGGTCTGTTATGGCCACACCGGCGCGGACATTGTGCCAGGTCGCTACTACTCAACGGCAGACTGTGATGCACTTTTAAAAGCGGATTTGGTGAAGGTATCAAAGCAGGTGGATCCGCTGTTGAAAGTGCCGACCACGGACACGCAGAAAGCGGCACTGTACTCGTTCACTTACAACGTAGGCATTGGCGCATTCAGTAAATCAACCATGCTTCGCCGCCTCAATGCGGGCGACTACAAAGGCGCATGCGACGAGCTGGATCGATGGGTTTATGCTGGCGGGAAAAAGTGGAAAGGTTTAATCTCTCGTCGGGAAGTGGAAAAGCAGGTGTGCGAATGGCAACAACAACCAGTAGGGGCGTTGCTGTCTTCGGAATCGCGGGCGCGGCAGTAGCGATTATCGTTCTGGCCAGCTGGCTGACGTGGCATACCACGAACACCGGCTGGCGCAACAAATGGCTGGAGCGTGACGCAGCGGAGTTGCAGGCGACAATCAGAGCGGCAGAAGCGAACGAGAAACAGCAGCAGGAATGGGCGACCCGTTTCGCCGATATCGACAAGAAACACCAGGAACAACTAAGGGCTATCAACGATGAGAAAGATCGCACCATTAGCAGCTATCGCGCTGGCAATCTCCGGTTGCGTAAGGCATTCGACTGCACCGCAGTTAGCCTGCCCGAAACTGCCACCGCTGCCGCCATCCGTGATGCAGCCCGTGGATGCGGACTATCAACAGCGAATGTCGAATTTCTTATTCGATACGCAGCAGACGCCGAAGCAACTCGAAGGCAGCTGATCGAGGCACAGGCAATACTGACAGAGATATACGCAAAACGTAGATAAAACCTGCACCAGTTGCAGGTTTTTTTATGTGTGGTGCATAATCCTGCCTTAACCATGTACACCATGAGAGCAGGGAAACAGAACAATGCCAAAACGCGCCACCTCCACCAGCTTTGGAAAGAACCGCCAGCCGAAGCCAGAATATCGACACACCGGCGAACGCGCCCGCACTCGCTTACTGCGTGCAATGGCCACCGTCACGCGCAAGATCACCAACCCGGATGGCACGCAGTCAGAGATTTACATGACGGAAGATGCGTATCTTGAAGAGGTTGTGAGAGCCTCATTTAGCGACGGCAAACTGATGAAAGAGTTATTTGCGCGTCTGTCGCCTGCCGCCAAATCGCTGGCGCCTACCGTCACGATTGAGTTTCCCGAACAGGGGACGCCCGTTGAAAAAATGGAAGCCGTGCTGTTTGCCGTGACGCGGGGCGACATCTCTCCGGACGTGGGGATCACCATTACGGCCATGATTAAACAAACCGTGGACGTGAACGAAGTCACAGAGCTGATGGACCGCATGGCCAAACTGGAAGAAGCGATCCGCACCAGTGCAGCAGAGAAAGCAGCAGGTAACGCCAATGGCTAACGAAATTCGCCTGGTAGCTAAATACAAACTCAAAGTTTTTCAGGCCACGCCTTATCCGGCCAACGTCATTGTGTATGACTTATCCGATATGGCGGCTTTGCTGAAAGTATTCCCGGATCACCCTTTGCCGAACGAAACAACACAAGGGCGGATGTGCGGAATGTACCGCGACGGCTGCCAAGTTATCACTATTGGCCTGCGCAAAGGGCTGGGGGAGTTTATGCCAACGGTAGCGCATGAGTGCTATCACGCGCTTAACCAGGTGTATCTTTGGGCGGGTGCCTCACATGACCTCAACAACGACGAACCGGCAGCGTATATGCTCGGACATCTGGTAGGCGAAACAACCCGGCTATGGGCTGAAATCACGGACGGTGGCAAGAATGGCTAAGCGTGCGCAACTCTTTAACCGGCTGGAACGCGCCGAAGGTAACAGCATTCGCCTGGCGGAATCGTCGGAATCGGTGATCGGCGTCTACCGGCCAGCCGATACCGAAGTGGGCGAGATAGGCCCGCAGCACTGCTACAACCTGAAAAAGATTAACGGGGATTGGGTGGAAACTGAGGAACCCCACACGGCAACCATCCCGCTAAAGATGGAACGGGTGTTGCGTTCCCGGAAGCGCTTTATCATCGTTATCGGGGGCCGCGGTTCGGGCAAGTCGATCACGGTGCATGATATCGGGCTAATCGATATGGCCGACCTTGGCGCCAAGGGGCTGTTTCTGCGTGAGTACCAAAGCGACATTAGCGACTCAACGCACAGCCTGTTAGCCGCTGAGATTGGGCGCCTTGGCATCAAAGGTGCCCGCGTTACCGACAGCACGATCGAAACGGTGCGCGGTGGCCGTGCTCGCTTCCGTGGTCTGGCACGCAACCCGGAAGGTTTGAAATCAGCGCACGGATTCCACTTCTTCATGATGGACGAAGCGCAGACGGCCAGCGAACAGTCGCTGAAAATGCTGACGCCAACGATGCGAACCAACGGCGGGCGCATGTTCTTTATCGCCAACCCCGGCAGCAGCGAGGATCCTTTTTCACAGCGCTTTATCGTGCCTTTCCTGTCCGACATCCAGACGCACGGATTTTTTGAAGATGAGTTGCATACCATCGTTTTCATGAACTACATGGACAACCCGTGGTTTGATGAAGGCATGGAAAGCGAACGCGCATGGGATGAAGATAACCTGTCGCGGGCGATGTACCGGCATATCTGGCTTGGCGAGTTCAACGACAGCGTAGACGATAACTTTATCAAGGTGGAGTGGTTCGACGCCGCGATCGACGCGCACAAGGAAATGGGCTGGAAAGCGTCTGGCGGCACGTTGGCTGCATTCGACCCGGCAGACCACGGCGAGGACAGCAAAGCCTACGGGGAGCGCAAAGGCAGCGTGATCACCTTTCTGGAAGATTGGCACGAAGGCGACATTAACGACGCTGCCGACAGAGCAATCGGCTATGCGCAGGCGAACCACGTTAGCGGCTTCACATGGGATGCCGTGGGTATGGGTGCCGGTTTGCGGCGGCAGGTCACGGACGGTTTCAAAGACTCCGGCGTACTGGTGCAAGCCTTCGTCGGCAGCGACTCCCCGCGAAACAAAGATGAGCACTTCCAATCGGACGCATGGAACTATGTGCGGCCAGTACACGATCGCGCAGTGCCGGAAGGCGACAACGAGCTGACCAACGGCGATGTGTTTGAAAACCTCCGCGCTCACGCATATTTTTTGCTGATGGAACGCTTTTACAACACGTATCGCGCAGTTGTTAAAGGGGAGTACATCGACCCGGACACCATGATCAGCCTGGATAGCGAAGGCATCGGCATTTACATGCCTAAACTGCGTGCTGAATGCTGCCGCCTGCCGCGTAAGCGCAAAGCCAACCTGAAATTTGCTGTGATGGATAAGCAGACCCTGCGCAGTAAATATAAAATCCCTTCTCCCGGTATGGCGGACGTTCTTTCAATGCTAATGTTAGCGCCAGAACAGGATTGGCGGCCAGAAACAGACTATTCACGGATCCGCATTGGCTCAAACTATTAACAGGAGCGGCTTAAAATGCCCGAACTAAACGACAAAGCGCTGGCCGGTAAAGACTTTGCAGCATGGCACGCCAAGGCGCTAAAAGACTTTGACCAGACCTTTTCCGACTCGGAAGGCATGCGCAAAGAGATGATGGAAACGCAACGCTTTGTGCGCGTGCCAAAGGCTCAGTGGGAAGGCTCAACCGTGGCAGGCTTTGAGTTTGACGGCGATCGCTTTGACAAATACCCGCGCTTTACGCTGAACAAAGTGGCCAAAGAAATTAAACGCCTTGTTGGGGAGTATCGCCGGAACCGTATCAGCACCAAATTCCGCCCGGCCAGTGAGACAACCAGCGAAGAGTTGGCCGACAAACTGAACGGCAAACTCCGTGCGGATATGAACGAAACGCAGGGCGGTGAAGCACTGGACAACGCCTATGATGAAGGCTTGGCCGGGGGTATGGGCTGCTTCCGTCTGGATGCGCCTTTGGTCGATGAGTTTGACCCCGGCAACGAGGATCGCCGCGTGGGCTTCTACCCGGTATATGATGCGGCCACCAGCGTTTACTTTGACCCGAACAGCAAAAGCTATGACCGGAGCGATGCGCTTTGGGCTATCGAGCTTTTTGGCATGGATAAAAACGCATTCGAGGAGCAATACCCCGGCAAAAGCACTGCGCCCATCGACCGGGAAGATAGCGCCACACGGTTTGATTGGACAAAAGCCGATCTGATTTACGTTGCGCGCTATTACCGAATCCGGGTTGAGCCGACGGAGATCACAGAGTACAAAAACACGGTGACGCAAGACACGGCCATCTATGACAAAGAACAGCTAGCCGATGAAGAGATCCAAAATCTTCTATCGGATGAAGTGTACGAAAAGGGCAAAACTCGCAAGGTTAAGCGCCGTCGTGTTTACTGCGGCATTATGTCTGGCCGTGAATGGCTGGAGAAGCCGGAGCGAATCCCCGGCAACTATATCCCGCTGATCCCTTTCTACGCTGACCGCGCATTCGTGGACGGACAGGAGCGTATCAAAGGTCACGCAACCGACGCACTGGACGCGCAACGCCTCGAAAATTTAATGGTGTCTATGCTGGCTGATACGGCAACACAAAGCGCAGGCGACAACATCCCTATTATCGATGTCGGCATGATTCCATCTGGCCTGATGCACCACTGTGAGAATCGCAACACGAAGCGCCCGGCATTTCTGCCAATGCAGTCCTTACGCGACAAGAACGGCGCAGTCGTTGCGCAGGCGCAGGTTAGTCAGTTCACGCCACCGACACAGATTAGCCCTGCACTGGCCGCGCTGTTGCAGTACACCAGCAACACAATTCCGGAGATCACCGGCGCCAGCGGCGTGCAAAACATCCCCTCGAATATCGCAACCGATACGGTTGATGCGCTTTTCGAGCGCCTCGACGGCCAATCATTCCTGTACATGGATAACCTGGCCAAATCGTTGCGTCATGCGGGCAATGTCTGGCTGGCAATGGCGCGTGAAGTGTACGGCACTGAAAAGAGCGTGCGTATCGTCAAAGAAGACGGCACCGACGAAGTGGTTTTACTCAACGGCAAGATCACCGACCGCGACACCGGGCAGGATATCGGGCTGGATGATTTGACCGTTTCCAAATTCGAGGTGACGAGCGACGTTGGCAAATCCTACGCTACCGGGCGCCGTATGCTGGCCGACAAACTGTTGCAGTTGCTGCCAATCATTCCGCCAGGCACGCCGCAACAATCGATCGTGCTCGGAATGCTGCTCGATGCGCTGGACGGCGAAGGCATGGAAGACTTTAAGAAATGGAACCGTAAACAGCTTATCGAGGCTGGCGTGGTTAAATCGGCAACGCAGCAGGAAGAACAGCAATTGCAGCAGGCGCAGCAAGCCGCCGCAGAAGCAGCACAACAGCCTAACGCAGAAATGGTTGCCGCGCAGGGCATGCTGATGGATGGCCAGAGCAAGGTTGCACGCGCTCAAACCGACCAAATGAAACTCCAGTTAACTGCGCAGCAGCTGGCTGGCCAGCAACGGCTAACCGACGCGCAGGTGGTTAAAACCGTTGCCGAAGCGCAGAACATCGACCGCGAAGCAGTTATGAAAGCGCTCAAACTTTTGAGCGATTATGAGAAGCAACAACACGAAGCCGGGTTGCGTGAAAGCGAACACGTTTTGCAGGCACAGCAGCAGGGGCATAATCAGGGTATGGATCTTGGGGGCTTAAATCAATGAATATGGGAAGCATGAACCAGCTGGGGGCTTTGTCGCCGTCCGACCTCGTTCTGGTGTATTCCGGCAGCACGACACGAACAGCGCCTTTCTCACTGGTAACAGAGGTGGCGCGCGATTCCGTGTTTGATCTCATTAACCGGCCAGGCGGATTGGGGCAGATTGGCGCAGCAGCGTCCGGCCCAAACAGCGATATCACTGCATTGCAGGGGATTAAGAAAAGCCGCATTGCGCTCGATCTGAACGAAACGGATGCGACGGGCTGGTATGTAACGGGAGTGGCCAGCAGTAACCAACCCGAAGCCAAAGAGTTTTTAGTGTGGGATCAGCACGGTGACGATCTCCGCCGGGCACAAATTGCCGTGTCGCTGGATTCTGGCAAGGTGTACACCCGCAAACGCGCGGTGCCGGTAGGCGGCCAGTTTGCCATCTGGTCAGCGTGGGTTGCACTCAATCAGGCAGGCGATATTACGGTGGATTCCCTTTCCGGGGCGTCCGCTACCGGTAAAGCGCTGATGAAGGCCGACAGCCCGGCCAATGCCCGCGGATTGATGAATATCTCAACCATCGGCAACTCGCTGTTTACTGCAGGAATTACGCTGGACGCACGCACCGCCATCGGCATTACAACGGTGGGGGGTGCGCTGGCCACCGCTGCCGACACTGCCGCAGCGCGCACTGCGCTGGGGGCTACGGCTGTGGGATCGTCACTGTTGACCGCCACAGATACCGCCGCGGCACAAACGGCCATTGGTGCAACGGCAGTCGGCAAAACGCTGATCACCGCAGGGAGCTCAGGCGCGGTGCTCACAGCCACCGGCGCCACAGTGGTGGGTAAAGCCCTTGTGACTGCCGCAGACGTGAATGCAGCACTTAACGCACTATCCGCGACTGACACAGGAAAAGCCCTGATTAGTGCCGTTGATAAACCCGCCGGACGTGCTGCGATCGATGCAATGGCCGTTGATGCCGTCCCCACGCCCGCTGCGCGCGGTGGTGTGTTGCAGCAAACTGCCCTGGCAGATTTAGCCGCTGCGCCGACACAGGAAGACTTCAACGCACTTCTGGCAAAACTCCGATCCAGCGGGGTGATCGCTGCCTAAAACACTGGCCCGCCTTGCGCGGGCTTCTTTTTGGGCTTAATATTCCGACGTGGCCATTCTTCCGACGCTCCCGAAGTGCGTTAACTTTGCGTAATCACAGGAAAAACAGAATGAACACCACAGACAATCAGGCAGATCAGCACCCGAACAATGAAGCAGACGTGTTTGCAGGCTTAGGCGGTGAAGGCGCAGTGGATAACGATGCTTATGGCAAAGAACCCACAGCACCGGCAGCGCAAACGCACGACGACACCGACGACAACGATTCTGACGACGACGAAAACCAGCCGGAACCGAAGAAAAGCGCGGAACCTGCGGAAGACGAAGAGGAAGAATTTTTTTGGGATGGTGCGCCGCTGGAGTCGCCTACCGGCAAAGAGGAAGACGGGGAAGCCGACGACACACCGTTGATCAAACAGCTTCGCCAAACTATCAAGGAACAGCGCACGCAGTTGCGTGATAAAAATATCACCCCGCCAGCGGCAGCAACGCAGGCACCGGCAGCCGTTGAATTGCCACCGTACCCGAAGATGGAAGACGAAGGGATTGATTGGGATCCCGAAATTTTCGCTCAAAAGGTCCGGGAGTGGCACCAGACGGAAGCACAGGTGAAGCAACAGCAGGAGCAGTTGCAAAAGTCGCAGCAGCAGATGCAGGCGACGTTTGATGAGCGCAAAGCAAGCTATAAGCAGCGCGTTGCGAAGATGAAGATCCGCGGGTATGAAGACGCCGAAGCGTTTGTGGCGGGTGAGCTGGATAACGGCGTACAAACGGCGCTAATCCTCCACGCAGACCGCCCGGAAATGGTGGTTTTAGCACTGGCCCGCAACGCCGATTTGATGAAGCAGGCCAAAGAGATTAACGATCCTGTTAAACTCGGCGTGCTAATCGGCACCATTCAGGCCAAGGCCAAAGCTATGCCGGTTGCCAAGCGAGATATTAAAGGCGCTCCGGCAAACCCACGCGGTACGGGCGCAAGCCAGCTGGGCGATCTTGAATCTGAGATTGCCAAAGCGCGCCAGAGCGGCCAATATACGCGCGTGATCCAGTTGAAGAAGCAGCGCAGAGCTGCGGAAGCGAAAAAGTAATTTAAAAATAATGCTATCGGGAGCGTTAATAAAATGGCCAACCAGCTAACCAAAGATTTAGAAATCATGTTTGAAGAGTACGTTACTGGCTTTGAAGCCGCTAACGTTGCCTCGCGTGAAGTTAAAAAATTCCGTCCAGACGACACAGCCATGCAACGTGCTGGCGACGTGTTCTTTCGCCCTCAGCAATACCACATGGAAGTTGTGGAAGGTCTGGACCTTACCGCTTATGACGGCACGCAGCTGGTGCAGCGCATGGTGCCTACCGCGCTGAAACAACCGCAGAACATCCTGTACAAACTGGATGCCCGCGAAATGCGCGACCCGGAGCACAAGAAAGAAGCGGGCCGCGCAGCTGCGCAACGTCTGTCGGCTAAAATCGACAGCGATCTGGCCGATGCGGTAGCCGCGCGCGCAACCAACGTTGTCACAACCCCTGTTTCCTCAACCAACAAAGGCGAGGACATCTGGGACGCAGCAGCCACTATGGATGCGTTACTGCTTTCCATCGGGGTGCCGTTGGGCGTTGGCCGTAAGGCGTTCTTTAACCCGTTTGACTACAAAGAAATTGCCAAAACGCTGGGTAATCGCTCGTTCTCCTCAAACGTTGAGCAGACCGCGTGGGAAAAAGCCCGCATTCCGGGGATCGCCAGCTTTGACAGCTTCCGCACCGACTACAACGGCACGCTGGCCGCAGCAACCCCTACCGCGCTTACGCTGGCCGCGGCCCCTGCGCACAAAGTCACTGCGATGGACATCAACGGCACCCCAACTGATAACCGTCAGGACACGATCACCGTGTCCGCTGCCGGTCTGAAAGTTGGCGATGCGTTTACCATTGCGGGCGTGAACAGCGTCCACATGATCAAGAAAACCGACACCGGGCGTTTGCAAACGTTCCGCGTGCTGGCGGTATCAGGCACCACGGCCACTATCAGCCCGAAAATCCTGCCACCGAACAACGCAGACGTTGCCAGCCGTCCGTATTCAAACGTAACAGCTAACGCAGCTAACGGCGCAGCAATCACCTTGCTAAACACCCGTGGCGGCCCGGTTGACGCGTTCTGGACCGATGGCGCGGTTGAACTGATCTAGGGCAAGCTGGCTTTCCCATCTGGCCAAGGCCCGCAGGTTATGACCGCACGCACAGAACAGGGTGCCACCCTGATTATGTCGTATGGCTTTAACCACATTTCCGGCGTAACCACTACCCGTTTCACCACGCTTTACGGTTGCAACGTGTTGGTGCCTGAAATGACCGGCATTCTGCTCGCTAACCAGTAATCACGGTTAGGCGGTATATTAAGGGGGCCACTTGTGGCCCTTTTTTATTGTCTGGAGATCGGCAAATGATTAGAACCAAAGACACTGCCACGATCGAGCCTATTCGGGGCGTTCGGGCAGGCAATACCGTTGCGAGAATTAGTAGCCGCCTGGGTAATCTGACACCCATTAACCTTTTGCTGCCAACGCTCGATGAACGCGTTACTTACACAGGCCCGGCGCATTACTACTGGGATGTGTCCGGCATCATTAAGCAATCCGCCGCAAACGTCTGGCCGCTGGAATACCGCGATGGGGTTGCCGTTGGGCGTCACGAACCCGAACCGGCGATCACTAACTGGCAGGTGAACAACCGGGGCCACGTTGTCGGCGATAACGTCGTTAAATCGGACGACTTCAATTTAGTGACCAACCCAACTGGCGGGCCAGATGGCGGCCCTATCGCGCAATTTTCAAAAGCTATTGACGGTAACTTTCAGGTTTCGCAGGATATTAACAGCGTAACGCTGGTGCCCCGAACCGCATACGACGATAACAAAAAATGGAAGCGTTACGCCTTCCAGGCATCGACAACTGCAGGAAGTCGTTGCCGCATCTGGTATGGCTTTCTCAACGCCCCGGACATTAACCCCTATATCTATTTCGCACAGGGCGCTAACCTTGCGCAACGCGACTGGGTTTGGTCGTGGTTTGCCCGCGTCAGTGACGATGGCCAAAATATGCTCGCCGGTTTTGCGCAGATCGAGCGCGAAAACACCCCCTTCGCAACGTCGCCGGTACTCAACCCGGGAACCTCGTTTAACCAGCGCGCCGCCTCTTCGGTGTCAGTGGCTAAACAGAGCGGAGCAACCGGCATCGTCGTATACTTTACCGACGGCACAAACAAAGCATATAGTTTCAACAACGCCACCAGCGTTACGTTGCTTATGGCTGGCGCTCACTGGTCGCAACGCTACATTTCACGCATTGAATATAGGTAAAACATCATGGCACTGATCAAACTCGGCCCAACGTGGCAGGTATTCACCGACGGCACGAATAACGGTATTGTGTCGGCACCAGGCACCACTTTGTTGTATATTGGCGCCGCAGCACCCACGCAGCAGGATGCAGGGATCCCCTACACAGGTGAAAAAATCCAAGTTGGAACCCCTGCAAAATCATGGATCCGCACGGCTGATATTATGCCGGTGGATGCAGTCAGCTTTACGTTTTAAGGAACCTTAAATATGTCCACAACTATGGTTTATCGCTCCGGCTACTCGATCACCTGCGGCCCTTTCTCCCTCGATTATAAAATTGTCAATGATGAGGACGTTAAAGCAGCGCTGGCCGATGGCTGGTATGCCACCCCGGAAGAAGCCGACGAAGCAGGCAAAGCCGATGAAGAAGCCCGGAAAGAAGCCGCCCTGAATGCTCAAATCGAAGCGAACAAGAAAGCGCTTGAAGCAGCAAATCAGGCAGGCAATGGCGTTAATAAGAAGCCGCGCCAGCCGAAGCGCACCCCCAACGATGCGCCTGGCGATTTAGGTGCGGACGCGACAAAAGCAGACGGCTCCAACCCGGATAACCCGGACAACACCGGCGAAGAGGACTAACCCTTATGGCGGCGCAAACCAAAGAGGCAGTAGTCCCGCGGGCGTTGCGCCGTGCAGGGCTGGCCAGCAGCGCTATGTTACTGGCACCTGAGCCGGAGAGTATTGCCGACGCGCTGACCGACCTCGAAGATATGATCGCGGAATGGGAAGGTGAAGGGCTGGTGTTATCGTACCACTACACCGGCAACCCGCAGCAGGCACAACCCTCGGAGCAGAGCGGTTTGCCGGATTGGTCGATAGCTGCGGTGGTGCATAATCTCGCAATACGCCTTCTGGTGGACAACCAGCGCCCGATCCCCGATGAGTTGAGCACGCTGGCTTTCAACGGGAAAGAGACGCTAAAAGTAAAAGCGGTTGAAGTGCCAAGCCTTGCCCGGCGCAATGATATGCCGCGCGGAACCGGCAACGGCAGACCGCGGTTTTATCAGGAAAGCGACCCGCTGCGAGACGTAAACGGCAAAATCATCGACCTTTGATTGGTCAGAGTATATAAAAAAGGGCTTCGGCCCTTTCTTTTTTTTTGGAGCAAACAAAAATGCCTCAACCAATGCAGATCCCGTTAGTCTTTGGCGACGGACGCAACCGCAGAACCCTCGACTATACGCAGAATTTTCCGGTTAACATGATGCCGGTTGTTCGTGCCATTAAGCAGGCTAACGGCTATATGCGCAGCTGGTACGGGCTGACCAAAGATAGCGACGTTAACGGGCGTTCTCGCGGCGTGGTATATAACACGTTCGATAATACGGTGTACCGGGTGATGGGCGAAAAGCTGTATAAAGGCGATTCGGAAATGGCCGACATCCTCGGCGATAAGCGTTGCTCGATGGCGTATAGCCGCACATCGATCGCGGTGGCCACTAATGGCGCCATGAAATTATACCTTGCTAACGGCGGTACGAAAGATATCACCAACTGGCCACAGAACAGCGCCAACCCAACATCGTACAACTGGGGCAACATTCAGGATGTGGTGCGCCTGCGCGGTCGTTATATCTGGTCGCAGGCCAACAGTGACACGTTCTGGATCACTGACATCGAAGACGAGAGCCACCCGGATCGGACTGCAGCAGCGTATCGAGCGGAGTCTATGCCGGATGGGTTGTTAGCGCTGCGTGCATGGCGCGACTATGTGTTGTGCTTTGGCAGTGCCACGGTGGAGTTTTTCACGTTGACCGGCGATAGCGCGCAGGTTTATGCCAGCCAGCCGTCGTACATGCTCAACGAAGGCATTGCCGGGCAATGGGCGGTGACTGACTATGCGGATTCTTTTGCGTTCCTCACAGGGCCTGCAAGCGGCGTTAACACCATCAAAATCATGAACCCTAGCGGCGGTAGCTCAACAGACATCGGCAATAAGCAGGTAAAAGAGATTCTGGCGCAATACACGGCCAACGATCTGGCCAGTGCCGTTCTGGAATCCTTTGCCACCAGCGACGGGGAGTTTTTGCTTGTGCATCTCGCCAACGAAACGCTGGCTTACGACGTGGGGGCATCGCAAGCGTTAGGGATCCAAGCGTGGGCCATTCTGAAAAATGGCGTTGCCGAACGTCTGCCGTATCGGGCGATCGACTTCTGCAACGAAGGCAGCCGCGTAACCTGTGGCGACACGCTGGATAAAATCAAAGGGGTTATTGACCTATCAACCAGCGGCGTTTATGGCGAAGACACCGAAATGATTCTGTACACGCCAATCATGAATTACGCTATGGCCATTCTGACCGATTTAGAGCTGGATGTGTCGTTAGGCGCTGAAAACCCGATTAAGCACATTTTTATTTCAGCGTCCGAAGACGGCATGGACTATGGCACCGAAAGGTTAATGCGTTACGACAGCCGGATGCGCTACAACGGGCGCGCCCATATGCTAAAGGTTGGCCGGATCCGCTCTAACGTCACATTTCGTTTTCGCCTGGTCGGAACCGCAAACGCCTTTATTTCAAAATGTCAGGTGTACGCCAGCTAACAGGGGGTTTTATGGCCATCTTAACTTCGGGTAGTTTTCCGGCTGGATCGTCACCGGCGTTTATCGATGCGATGCTGCGGCAACAACGGCAAACGCAAGACACCGGCAAAAAGACCGACGATAACGCCACGCAGCTTTCGCAGGTGCAACAAGCGGTCAATGCGCTTTCGAGCGACTTAAATTCTGTGTCCTCTACGGTTAACAGCGCGATGAACACCGCCAACACGGCAGCACAGCAAGCCGCACAAGCGCTAAGAGCGGCCAACAACGCGGGGAATGGTGTTGGTGATATCAACATGAATGCGGTGTTTAAGAACGTGACCGCGACGCAGACCGTTGGCGGTCCTTTCGGGGCTACGCAGTTCAACGTCGGCGGGGCGAAAGTGGTCGGCGCTCGCTCTACCGGTTGGTCGCCGGTAGCGGGCGGAGAGCAGCGCGGCGGGCTGAATGCAGATCAGGGATTTCCGGCAGGCGGCAGTTATAGTCAGGGGGAAGTGCAAGCCATTGGTGCAGGTTTGACGGAAGCGCGGCGCCATATCGCGGCAATCTATAATGCGCTGGCCGGGCATGGGTTGATCGGATGATGGATATTAGAATTGTGCAGGATATGCCGCAGATGGTTGCGTTTCTGAACAACCCGGAGAACACCGCAGCGCTGGTGGACTCCGGCGATATTTATGCGCTTAAACCGGATGCGCTTTATTTAGGGATTTATGACGGTGGTACGTTGGCAGGCATACACGAAGTGCGCCAGTTCTGGCAGAATGTCGTCGAATGCCATTGCGTCTATGGCAAGGGCTACAGGGGGCGCTATGCGCTGGCTGGCCACAAGCTGTTTTGTCGCTGGCTGCTCGCTAACAACCCGTTTACGAATAGCGTTACTATGGTGCCCGATGAAACGCGCCAGGCACGTTCGATACTGGCACTTTTAGGTGCTACCCGCATCGGCAGAATGGACGCCGCGTATTTTCGGTATGGCCAGCCAGTGCCGGTTACGCTATACCAGTTAACAAGGGCACAATACGAGGATTTAGCGAAATGATGTTTATCGGAATGCAACCAGAGCGCCGCGAAATGCTGCTTAGCGGCTACCAGAACGGCTACCACAAAGGCGGCGGCGGAGACACCGGCGGCAAAGAGCAGGCGAAAGCACAAGGGCAGGCGATCGATTTACAGCGCCAGCAGTGGGATCAGACCAGTGCCAATATGGCGCCGTACCTCAACGCGGGCCAGCAAGGTTTATCGCCGCTGTTGCAAGCCATCCAGCAGCAAGGTGGTGGTATTGCGGCACAGCAGGGCGCGCAGAATAGTGCGTTTAGCGCGCTTCAAAACCTGTCCAGCAGCAACGGCCAGGCTAACTTTTTATCCAACTATTACAACTCGGCAGAGTTTAAACAGATGGCATCGCAGGCGCGCAATCAACAGCTGGCCAGCGCGGAGGCCACCGGCGGTTTAGGAGCCACCAGCACCGGCAATGCCCTGCAATCTATCGCGCCGCAGCTTGGCCAACAGGCTTACCAGCAGCAGCTGCAAAACCAGACGAATTTGTTTGGCATGGCGCAGGGAGCGCAACAGAACTACCTGCAATCGCTTGGCAACTTAACCGGCATGGGCCAAGCGGCGGCGGCCAACCAATCGGCAGCTGGCCAGAGCTATGCAAACAACACCGGACAGCTGTTACAGGGTATGGGCGCTATTCAGGCAGGGCGCGCTAACCAGCCATCAAAAGCTGCGGGCGCGCTTACTGGTGCAGCAACCGGCGCGGCAACCGGCGCTATGATTGGTTCTGTGGTTCCCGGCGTTGGTACGGCTTTTGGTGCTATTGCCGGGGGTGTTGTTGGTGGTTTAGGCTCACTGCTTTAAGGGGGATATTATGGCTTTTGAAGTACCGGCACCACTCAGCTACGCGCCAAAGGAAAATTTAGGCGTGACACTGGCGAACACTGTTGGAAGTGTTTTCCAGAGCTACCAACAGGGCAAGGCCAACGAAGCGAACCAGCAATTTCAAACCGCTTTCGGGCAGGCTTATGCCAACAACGACTACAACGCCATGCAGAAGTTAGCGGCGAACCATCCGCAGCAGTGGCAGACCGTGCAGCAGGGTATGACGGCCATTCAGGAGAACAACCGGCAACAGCTGGGCGCAGCGTCGTCCGATCTGTCGCTGGCTGCGGCTACTGGCAGCCCCGATGCCGTGATGGCCGTTGCGCAGCGTCACGCGCCGACGTTACAAGGGCTAGGCATTGCGCCGGAAGACATTGCAACAGCGTTTCAGCAGAACCCGCAGCAGGTGCGCCAGTAGGCGGATATGCTGGGATCGCACGCACTCGGACCCAAAGACTATTTCGAGATGCAAAATAAAACCGTCGCGCTGGCGCAACAAGGGCAGTACCAGCAGGGGCAGTTACAGATTGGCCAGCAGCGCACGCAGATCCAACAGCAGCAGGCCAACCAGACCGGTGCTTATCAGGCAGCGCAGGTGCAGCAGGGGGCGCAACGTCTCAGCCTCGATGCGCAAATGAATCAGATCCGTACTGCGGATATGCAGCTAAAGCGCCAGATGCAGAAAGGGCAGATGGATCAGAACTTCGCCAGTAAACAGCAGGCGAGTTTGCAGGCCAAACAGCAGCTGGTTGATGCGTTCGACAATGGCAACAACACGCTGGCCAACATGCAGAGCACGTTGCAGCAGGTGCAGCAGATTCCGCCGGAGACGTTTAACGGTATGTGGGGCGCATCTGGTTTGATCAACCGCAACATTCCCGGTAGCCCTGAACAGGCAGCATGGAATAATATTGAGTCTATGCAGGGGCAGGCGCGATTGATGGGCGTTATCGGTATGAAAGGAACCGGCCCGGTATCGGATGC
>Ga0157372_10000538_pt1 | contig 41695 bp, 32 predicted proteins | sample C55metaG_FD_115307 | JGI IMG/M metagenome (GOLD analysis project Ga0157372, IMG submission 115307) | Corn rhizosphere microbial communities from Kellogg Biological Station, Michigan, USA - C5-5 metaG | ecosystem: Host-associated > Plants > Roots > Rhizosphere > Soil | place: USA: Michigan...
ATAATTATTAGCTCCTTACTCCCCCTTTAGGGGGCCGGGGGGCTCTTAACTTAACTTCGAACTTATCAAATTCAAAAATTCAGTCCTGGTTTTTTCTTTCAGGAACTCGCCGGTAAATGCCGATGTGGTGGTTACCGAGTTTTGTTTTTGTACGCCGCGCATGCTCATGCACAGGTGACGGCATTCAATTACCACACCAACGCCTACAGGGTTCAGTGTTTGCTGAATACAATCGCGGATCTCGTTTGTTAAACGCTCCTGCACCTGCAAACGGCGGGCGAAAACATCAACCACACGTGGAATTTTGCTTAAACCAACCACATGTCCGTTAGGGATATAAGCCACGTGCGCCTTGCCAAAAAATGGCAGCATATGGTGCTCGCACATCGAATAAACCTCAATGTCTTTTACTACCACCATCTGGCTGTAATCTTCCCTGAATTTGGCCGAGTTCAGGATCTCTTCGGCATTAAGCTCGTAACCGTGGGTTAAATAAAGCATGGCTTTGGCAACGCGCTCGGGAGTTTTTAACAAACCCTCGCGTGCGGCATCTTCGCCTATTTGCTTTAATACGTTATGGTAGTTATCTTTCAAACTATCAATCCGGTCCTGGTTATAACGATCTATTTTAATGTATCCGCCGAAATCGTCGTCGTCGGTATCCTGGCTAAATTGTGAGTCGCTCATTTTATAAAATTAACCGCCAAAATACTCGGCAGAATTATTCTCAGTTTCATAAAGCTTAACCGAATGTAAAAACACCCCCTCATAAGCTTCAATAGGTCCTTTTAACTGGTTAAAGATCTCAATACAGAGCAACTCGGTCGATGCCATTTTGCCCGCCATAAAATCAACATCCTTGTTGATGTTTTTATGGTCAAGTTTTTCAATAACATACTCGTTGATTATAATTTTAAGCTCTTTTAAATCGATAAGATAACCGGTGGCGTGCGTGACTTCGCCCTTTACAGTTACAAACAGGTTGTAATTGTGACCATGCCAGTTGGGGTTGGCGCATTTGCCAAACACCTCAAAGTTTTTTTCAGCGCTCCATTCCTCACGGTACATCCGGTGAGCGGCATTAAAATGTTCCTTGCGCGTTATATGTATCATCATAACAAAAGTGGGTGCAAATATACAAAACAAAAACAGGGTAGTTGTTTTATATTAGCCGTCAAAATAATGCAATATGCTTATACTCATTGTTGCAGCTACCAAATTTGAGGTTGAGCCGTTGGCCAATGCCTTTGGCAGCAAGGTTGATGTACTGATAACCGGTGCAGGCATGGTACCAACAGCCTTTGGCATGGCCCGGCAATTAAGCAACCATACCTATGATCTTGTGCTCAATCTTGGCATAGCAGGCAGTTTCGACCGCAATTTCAATTTAGGCGATGTAGTAGAGGTTACCGAAGATACCTTTGCCGAACTTGGAGCCCAGGATGATGAGGCTTTTATCTCTATAGACGCCCTCGGCTTTGGCGAAAGCATTTTTTTGCCTACAACATCGCTTGAGCAGGTTTATCCCGCCTTTTTTCTAAAAAAAGCAAAGGCTATAACTGTTAATATGGTACATGGGCACGAACCATCCATTCAAAAAGTACAGCAACGGTTAAACCCGCAACTGGAAAGCATGGAAGGCGCGGCTTTTTTTTACGCCTGCCGGCAGATGAACATGCCATGCATGCAAATCAGGGCAGTGTCAAATTATGTGGAAAAACGTAACCGTGAGGCCTGGAACATTGGGCTGGCCATTAAAAATCTGAATACATTTGCCATCGACCTGGTGAGCCAGATCATTAACAGTTAATCTGCTACCCGTATGAAACTAACTCTCGGATTTTCGCCCTGCCCTAACGATACTTTTATTTTTGATGCCCTCATTCACCATAAAATTGACACCGAAGGCCTGGAGTTTGAAGTGTTTTATGATGATGTGGAAACGCTTAACCAAAAAGCCTTTCGCGGCGAATTGGATATAACCAAGTTAAGCTACCACGCCTTTGCCTATGTAACCGACAAATATGTACTGCTTGACTCGGGCAGCGCGCTGGGCTTTGGGGTGGGACCATTGTTGATTTTTAGCCCGCCAATTACTCGTTTCTTTAAAGATGATGACGATAAAGAAGTTTTCAGAGGCGAATCGGGCACAAGCGAAAAAGTTGACTTAATACCTATCGTTTCGCGGTCAAAAATTGGCATTCCAGGTAAATATACTACAGCTAACTTCTTGTTGAGCCTTGCTTTTCCTGATGCAACCAACAAAACAGAGATTGTTTTTTCTGAAATAGAAAACTCGGTATTAAACGGAACAATTGATTTTGGATTGATCATCCATGAAAACAGGTTTACTTATAAGGAAAAGGGGCTTGCGAAATTAGTTGATCTTGGTAGCTACTGGGAAAAACGTACGGGTTGCGCCATCCCGCTTGGCGGCATTGTAGCTAACCGTAATTTACCGCTGGATGTTCAGCACAAAATCAACCGGGTGCTGCGTAAATCGGTTGAGTTTGCTTTTGCCAATCCAAAATCAGGCCTGGAGTTCATTAAACAACACGCCCAGGAAATGAGCGAAGAAGTGATGTATAAACACATTGAGCTTTATGTAAATCAATACTCCGTTGAGTTGGGCGAAGAAGGGCGTAAAGCTATTAACCTGATGTTTGATACTGCTTTGGAGAAGGGCATTATACCGGAGGTGAAGGATGGGATATTTTTGACAAATTAAAAAACTGAAATTATTAAAACAACGTCATTGCGAGGTACGAAGCAATCGCGAACTATACAGAGCTGCCCAGCTTATCGGGGATTGCTTCGTACCTCGCAATGACGGCTCTTATATTATAACTCCTTTTTTAACAGTAAGTTGCCAATCAATACAACAAAGCATCATAAGGATACCTTTCAGTATGTATAGCCTTCACTTCTTTATAAAGTAAGGCCCTAAACTCCTCCACATTTTCCTTTTTAGTTGCGGAGATAAATATGGCAGGAGCATTGTTTTTGGCCATCCAGCTTTGTTTAAAGTCTTCCAGCGTTAATGGCTCTTCCTGCTGCGGCACCTGGTGATCTTCGGGTTTAAAAGCGTCTATCTTGTTAAATACAGTAATAATGCGTTTATCAATAGCGCCGATATCTTTGAGGGTTTCGTTAACCGTACGGATCTGATCTTCAAAATTAGGGTGTGAAATATCTACCACATGGATCAGGATATCCGCTTCGCGGGTTTCATCAAGCGTCGATTTAAAACACTCAACCAAATGGTGGGGTAGCTTACGGATAAAGCCTACCGTATCCGACATCAGGAAAGGCAGGTTTTCAATCACAACTTTCCTCACGGTGGTATCTAACGTAGCAAACAGCTTATTCTCCGCAAACACCTCCGATTTGGCAATCATGTTCATTATTGTTGATTTGCCTACGTTGGTATAACCAACCAATGCCGTACGCACCAGTTGATGGCGGTTTTTACGCTGGGTTTCGTTCTGTTTATCTATCTGCCTTAGCTTATCCTTTAGTAAGGAGATTTTATTCAGGATCAAACGACGGTCGGTTTCAATTTGCGACTCACCCGGGCCGCGCATACCAATACCTCCCTTCTGGCGCTCCAAGTGTGTCCAGAGGCGAGTAAGGCGGGGTAATAAATATTGCAATTGTGCTAACTCAACCTGGGTTTTGGCCTGCGCTGTTTGAGCACGGCTTGCAAAAATATCCAGGATCAGGTTATTGCGGTCCAGGATCTTTACCTGTAGTTCGTTCTCAATATTACGCAATTGTGAAGGCGAAAGGCCATCATCAAAAATAACTATATCAATTTCTTCTTCTTTAACGTAGGCTTTAATATCTTCCAGCTTACCTGAGCCAACAAAAGTTGCCCTGTCCGGGCGCTGCAGTTTTTGAGTAAAGTGGGTAACAGTCAATGCCCCAGCCGTGCTGGCCAAAAACTCTAACTCTTCCAGGTGTTCCTTCTCAATCTCGTCGGTTTCGTTAGGGGTTATTACACCAACAAGTACAGCTTTTTCCTGCTTCACAGCAGTATCATAAAATTTTTGCTTCATTAATTACAGTATATCAATCCAAATGCCAATTGAATAAATGTACGTAAACGGGGCTGTGAAATAAAATTTTAATGTCAAAATAACATAAGCGGGAATAAATTCATGACAGAAGCTTTCATTATGAAAAATTAAATTAAAATGACTAAAAAAATTTGCTTTTAAATATTCCGGTAATTGTTATTTTTGATTTGATTAAACCTCATCACGATGAACAGGCTCTTACTGCTGCTTGGAGCAGCCCTATTTAGGTTACCGGCTAAAACCTCAAAAGCCGGAACACATCTCCATTTTTTTCATTTTATAACTTGACCATATCAGTACCCGAACGATTACGTATCATTCTGCGATCATCTGTTTGCTCTGAATTAAAATAATCCTGATAGGCAAATGCACCTCATGTAATGCTCTATTAGCCTGCACTCAAACCATTATAGTATAATTTAAACCCTTACAATTAATTTAAATGAATAAGTTATTAACCCTTATTGCAATAGGAGCCTTTGCAACTGCCGCAAAAGCACAAGCTCCTGCTATCCCTACCGCTCAGGCATTTGGCAAGGTGGACAAAGCCGACCTTGAAATGAAAGCCTGCGATTTTGAAAAAGATGCCAACGCTGAAATTCTTTTTGATAAAGGCGAAGTGTACTTCGATACCCAATACAATATCATATTTGAAAGGCACAAGCGGATTAAAATATTTAACGATAATGGTAAAGATGAGGCCAATATCCGGTTATCTTATATCAGTGCCAATCATTCGGAATTTATAACAGGCTTACAGGCCGAAACTATTAACCTTGAAAATGGCGTGGCAACTCCAATTAAGGTCGACAAAAAGCAGATCTTCACACAAACAGTCGATAAAAGCCGCTCCGCAATTGTTTTTTCGTTCCCTAATGTAAAACCCGGTAGTATTATTGAATATAAATACAGGCATACCATTAATAACATTGTTGATTTTCCCGACTGGTATTTTCAGGACGAATTACCAACACGCTACAGCGAGCTTAATACCAATATTCCGGATATTCTAACTTACAAAAACCTGGTAAACCTTCATTACCCTTTGGTGGTGGATAAAACTTCGGGCAGTAATACCCACACCCAGGCAATGGCCAACATCCCTTCGGTAAAAGAGGAGCCATACATGGATGCCATTAACGATAATTCGGAAAGGATCCTTTTCCAGTTGCTAAGCGTTCGCGGAACTTTTATGCACAGCTTCTCCGACACATGGACAAAAGTTGGCGAAAATGTTGTTAAATGGGAAGATTTCGGCGAACAGCTTAACCGCAAACTCGCAGGCGAGGAAACAATTGTTGCTAAAGCAAAAACTTTCAAAACCGACGAAGAAAAAATAGCCTACATTTTTAACGAGGTTAAAAACACCATGAAATGGGACGAGTCATATGACAAAACCACCAACGATGGTACAGTTAAAGCATGGGAAAAGAAAACCGGCAACTCAACAGAGGTAAACCTTATCCTTTATCATTTACTTCAAAAAGCGGGCTTAAAGGTTTACCCTATGATGGTTAGTACCCGTAAACATGGCCGCATAAACCCGGCTTATCCAAACTCATACCAGTTTAACAGCACGGTGGCTTACATACCTGTTGATAGCGCAAAACACTACGTACTTGATGCCACCAGCAAATACAATCTTTATAACCAAATCCCTTATAACTACCTTAATTCATTTGGTTTTTTAATAAACAAAGCGGATAATATTTACGAAATGACGTTTTTACAAAATACTGATGCGGTAAGACAGGTAGTTTTGATTAACGCCGAAATTAAGCCTGATGGCAAAATGGCCGGAAGCGCCGATATCAGCAGCTTTGCCTATAACAGGATCAATGTTATAAGAGGTTATAAAACCGATGGTGAAAAAAAATATATTGAAAACCTGCGCGATAATAACAACAGCCTTAAAATATCGTCGCTAAAAATTGAAGATATTGACGTTGATACGCTACCTGTACGTCAAAACATCAATTTCAATCTCGACCTTGCAGGCTCAGATGATAATTATATCTACTTTAATTCAAACCTGTTTACCGATCTTAAAAAGAACCCGTTTTTAAGTGAAAACCGTACTACAGATATCAACTTCGGCTATCGTGACAACTATGCTATTACCGGCATTTTTAAGCTGCCTGCGGGTTATAAAGTTGATGCCTTACCTAAGAGCGTAAGTATGGCTACTCCTGATAACTCCATTGTGTTTAAACGCATGGTAGCCGAACAGGATGGGCAGATCATGGTACGTCTTAATATCGATCACAAAAAATCGATATACTTTAAAGAAGAATATGCTGATTTTCATGAGTTCTGTAAAAAAATGTACGAGATGATCAACGAGCAGATCGTGCTTAAAAAGTCATAATAAATAATATGTTCAGTAAATATTTTAACAGGCTGCTGCTAACTGCAGCAGCCCTGTTTGTTTTAGCGGCTAAAAGCTACGGACAGGATAAAACCATTCCTAAAGATCTTTATATAGCCTCAACTATTCCCGATTCATTGAAGGAGGATGCAAATTCTGTAGTGCGCTATAGCATGGAAGATGATAATTTTATAGGTCCCGGTAAAGCGGAAGAGCACTTCCATACTATTGTTACCATCTTAAATGAAAAAGGAAACGACGAGGCCGAGAAGGTTTTACAATACAACAGAAAGTACAGCCTGGTAAATTCATTTGAAATGCGTGTTTACGGTGCTGATGGTACCCTCATCAAAAAATATCACAAAAGTGATATGTATGATAGGTTAGCTGTTGACAATGAAACCATGGCAACTGATGACAGGCTGCTTGCTATAAGTCATACCATTGCCAGTTATCCTACAACTGTTGAGTTTATTTATGATTTAGATGTTAGGAGCCTGATGGACCTTGGAAGCTGGGCTTACCAGGATTATGAACAATCTGTTCAAAATGCCTATTATCACATCTCCATTAACAGCGATGCCGGCTTTAGGTACCTGAATAAGAATACCAGTATTAAGCCACAAAAAACCACCGCCGATAAAATTGACAGCTATTCGTGGAAGGTTGCCAACCTAAAAGCCTTTAAGCATGAAGAAGGGTCAAAGGGATGGCGGGTATTGCCAAGGGTCTATTTTGCCGCCAGCGATTTTGAGTTTTACGGCGTGCCCGGCAATATCAGCACCTGGCAAAACTATGGCAAATGGCAACAAAAATTGAATGCAGATGTATGTACACTTAGCCCGGAGCGGGTTGAGGAAATAAAGAAAATGACTGCCGATATAAAAACTGATAAAGAAAAAGTGAAGTTTTTATATGAATATATGCAACACAATGTACGTTATGTGAGCATACAATTAGGTATAGGCGGCTGGAAACCCTTCCCCGCAACATTTGTTGATCAAAAAAAATATGGTGACTGCAAGGCTTTATCTAATTATATGTCGGCCTTACTTAAAGCGGTAAATATACCTTCGTGCTATGCAATCATAAACGCGGGCGCAAACATGCAACCGGCAGACCCTTCATTCCCTTACGATCCTTTTAACCACATTATATTATGTGTACCGCTTAAAAGCGATACTACCTGGCTTGAATGCACAAGCCAGACCCAGGCTTTTGGAAAGTTAGGCTCATTTACCGAAAACAGGTATGCGTTATTAGTCACTGAAGATGGTGGCAAACTCGTAAAAACGCCTAAGAGTATAGATACCGATAACCAGTTTAACAGCGAAGTACATATCACACTTGATGCCGATGGCGGTGCCAAGGCAAACGTCAAAATCATCAGTACAGGCGATTACAGGGACGATTATCTTGGCTTAATGTATTTAAAAACAGATGAACAGAAATCGAAGGTGATAACTATGTTGAACATGAAACAGCCTTCCGTTTTTACTTTTAAACCGTCAACAGACAAAGATGGGGTAAAAGAAGTCGACATCGATCTGGAGTACGATAAGTTTTGTGATGTATCAGCAGGTGGCAAACAGTTTTATAAACCAAGAGTATTTGATTTATGGCAGTCAACATTCCCGGTAGAAGAAAAACGAAAAAGTGATTATTATTTTGAAGTACCCATGTTAAAAACATGCGTTACTACTATCGATCTGCCTGCTGGCTTTGAAATTGACGCCCTGCCAACCGATCAAAGCCTTAAATTTACTTACGGTACTTATGATGTTAAGTATGTTTATGACGCAACTAAAAACCAGGTGGTAAGCACTACCAAATTCAATTTAAAAAACCACGTGATCCCGGCTGCCAAATACACCGAGATGCAGGGTTATATGGATGCTATAGCCAAAGCCCAAAATAAAAAGCTGGTGATACGCCGTAAAGCATAAATTTGTGCCTGATGATATTCAGGCTCGACGAACGTTTAATATTTCCAAAGCCCGATCTGGCCGAACCAGACGGGCTTTTGGCTGTCGGAGGTGATTTGAGTACTGACCGGTTATTGCTGGCCTATCAAAACGGCATTTTCCCCTGGTATAGTGATGATACGCCCATCCTGTGGTATTCGCCGCACGAGCGGTTTGTTTTATTTCCTGATGAGCTAAAAGTATCCAAATCCATGCGGCAGGTATTACGGTCAGGAAAATTGAGGGTTACCGTTGATACTTGCTTCAACAATGTTATAACAGCTTGTTCAACCGCTCCGCGCGAAGGGCAGGATGGCACCTGGATTGTGCCGGATATGATTGCCGCATACAATCGCCTGCATTTGGAAGGCTATGCCCACTCTGTTGAGGTATGGCAGGATGACAAGCTGGTAGGCGGGCTTTACGGTGTACACGTAGGTGATGTTTTTTGTGGGGAGAGTATGTTTAGCCGCGTCAGCAACGCTTCAAAAACAGCGCTCATCTATCTGTGCAATACAGGGCTTTACAAGCTTATCGATTGTCAGGTACATACCGGTCATCTCGAATCGCTGGGAGCAAGGATGATAAGTCGGGAGCGATATATGGATGTATTGCTAAATAATTTAGTTTGATTAGTTACCTTTGGGCCCTATGCAGCAGGTGGTAAATTTAAAGGAAAGGATCATTTTAGGTATCGACCCCGGCACAGCCGTTATGGGTTACGGACTGCTAAAGGAAACCGGCCCTAAAATTGAGCTACTTGCTATGGGCGTAGTAAAAATGCCCGTTACAGACGATCATATGCTTAAGCTGCAGCGTATCTTCGAAAAAACCGTCGCCCTTATAGATAACTATCACCCCGATTGCCTGGCTATTGAAGCTCCTTTTTACGGCAAAAATATACAGGTAATGCTTAAACTTGGCCGCGCCCAGGGCATGGCCATAGCCGCCGCATTATCGCGCAATGTAGAGATCACCGAATACGCTCCCCGTAAAATAAAACAATCCATAACGGGTAATGGCAATGCAACCAAGGAGCAGGTAGCCGCTATGCTGCAAAGCTTGCTGAAATTTAAAGAAACCCCCGATTTTTTGGATGCTACCGATGGTTTGGCGGTAGCCGTTTGCCATTCATTTCAGCGGATCCCTACCTGTTCTGGATCGGGCAAAACAGGTTCAAAAAAATCATACTCAGGTTGGGATACTTTTGTAAAGGATAATGCTAAAAGGGTTGTGAAGTGAGATGAATTTGAAGTAGGATAATAAAAGAAGCGTCATTGCGAGGTACGAAGCAATCCCAAACTATACAGGGCGGACCTGCTAATCGGGGATTGCTTCGTACCTCGCAATGACGCTGTTATGTTTTGAATATTTTGCCTTTACGGCTTCACCACACTCTTCACATACTTATCCACCCGCCCATCTTTAATAACCCCTTTCCAGTTTAAGCCGAAACCGAAATCATATTTATTGCCCTGCTCATCAACATAGCATTTCATATCATGCGGAACATCCTCAAACTGGGCTTCAACGGTTTTCATATCGACCGGCATTTGCAGCGGTAACAATGCAGATGGCTCTGCTTTACCTGTCATGATATCAAGCGAGGCCTGGCCATGCACGCCGAAATCAACAATGATAGCATTGGCATCCTTTTCAAATTCAGCAAATACCATCGGGTTACTCACGTTTACAGATACAATAACCGGCTTCCCTTTCATTTTGGCATAAGTATCGGTAACCATAGCCAAATCGGTAACATTAATAGCAGTGCTTGATTTACCCTTGTAAGTACGATTGGTAAATTTCTCCAGCGGATCCCCTCCCGCTATGCTGGTTGCACGGGCATCGGCAGCAGTGTATGCACCGTATTGCAGGTTCACCGGCACATAACCTGTTCCGCCGTTTTTGGCGTCAGCGCTGTTATAACCGCCGCCACTGTTGGGGCTGGCTATGAATACCAGGGCATAATCGGCCTCATCAGGGTTATCGGTTACTTTAAAATACTTTTTAACAGTTTCCATATTTACCGGGTACTCCAATTTTTCAGGTGTTTCCATGCCTAAAAAGTTCCTGCCTGCCGGTGTGAATTTTTTAGGAACATATACTGTTTTGCCGCTTTGTAAAGGCAAAATGTTTGCCTTGTTTTTCAGCATCACTATCGATTTAAGCTGCGCCTGGTAACCGGCATCCATAAACTCAGGCTTACCCACTACTTGTTTGGAAACTTCAGGCTCCAAATAAGGGTTTTCAAACAATCCTGTTCTGAATATATTGCGCAATAACCTCACTGCCGACTGCTCAAACCTTGCCCGCATAAATGCTTCACCGTGTTCTTTTACGCCAATCTGGTAAGCTTCGGTAACAGGAGCTACTTCATTATTGCCGCCAAACTGGTCAACACCGGCCATCAGCACTTTGTAATGGCGCTGCGCTATAGAAAGCCCTTCAACACCCCATGACTTACCCGAAAGGAAGGAATCAACGGTAGTTTCATCGCCGGTAACCAGCCAATCGGTACAAACTACGCCATCATATTTGTATTTTTTGCGGAGCAGATCATTAATGATATACGAATTATAGTTGTTGGCTACATTTTCATGGTTTTTAATATCCTGATTATAGGAAATGGTATAATAAGGCATTACCGCCGCGGCCATGCCGGTTTTACCTTGCAGCTTAAATGCGCCCTCGGTAAAAGGGATCAGATGCTGTTTAAAATTATTCCCAGGATAAACGGCATACTTACCATAAGCATAATGCGCATCCCTGCCGCCCTCACCGGCACCACCACCGGGCCAGTGTTTAACCATAGCGTTTACACTGTTATATCCCCAGCCATTTTTAATTTCCTTTTCGGCAGCCGAAGTCTGGAAGCCATCAATATAAGCACGGGCCATATCGGCAGCTAACTGCGGATCTTCGCCAAAGGTACCGCTAACGCGAGCCCAGCGCGGATCTGTAGCAATATCTACCTGTGGCGAAAGCGCTGTCGAGATCCCCAATGCCCTGTATTCCTGTGCTGCAATGTGGCCGAAATTTTTTACCACTTCAGGATCAAAGGTTGCGGCCAATCCAAGCGAACCAGGCCACATTGAAATAGCGCCGCCTGCCCCTGCATTATATTCGGCGGTAGCTACGGTACCATGTCGTGGGTCGGAGCTGTTATTATTCGGAATGCCCAAACCCAACCCTTCCACAAATGCCTGCGCATTGTTATTCCATTGGGCTGCTATTTCAGGGCTTTGTACCGAGGTTACCAGCACATGCCTTACATTATCCTTAGCTAAAAATTGCTTTTGTTGATCCGAAAGATCAGACGCTTTGGCACCGCTTTCAGCAAAAACTTTATTGTTATAAGTACCGGCGAATGGCCCGCCCGCTGCCGCCGGGATTGGTTGATGACGGCTGTACAACATCAACCCGGCAATTTGCTCAACACTCATTTTTGAGGCAAGGTCTTTGGCACGCTCATCAACCGGCAAGCGCCAGTCTTCATATTTATCAAGCTTCCCGTTCTTGTTCAGGTCTTTAAAAGCAAAGCCATCAACGGTTAATATTTTCACACCCGATGTGGTGGCGTAGCCCAGGTTTTGCCCACCTGTGTTAGTAACAAAAGCAATATCGCCTGCTTTTCTTTCTGTCCATTTGTTTTGTGCTATAACAGCGGTTGCCGGCAGCAGGGCCAGCAGGGGTATCAGTTTAATAGGTTTGGCCATGATCATTCATGATTCGGGTTAAAGAAAAAAGCCCCTGCAAAAAATATGCAGAGGCCGGGGTTGGTTTTACTTTAGTTTTAGTTCTTTTATGGTTTGTTCGGGCAGCAGCGCTTTGTTTACCTTTTCAACAGTGATATCTTTAGCAAGGTTGAAAGATGCCGTTTCTTCTATTTTGCGCGATGATGAGCCTATTTTCACTTTATAGCTTCCTTCGTCAGCTATCCAGGCCTGCCTGTCGGTATAAAACGAAGCCAGATCTGCCGCTTTGATAGTAAACGTTAAGGTTTGAGATTGGCCCGGTGCCAGCAGCTTTGTTTTACCAAAAGCCTTCAGTTCATCTTCCGGTTTATCCAGGTCCTTTTTAGGAGCAGCGAGATATAGTTGCACCACCTCTTTACCGGCAACATCACCGGTATTTTTAACAGTAACCGAGGCAGTGATCATGTTTTTGAAAACCTTCGAACTCAATTTCAGATTGCTGAATTTAAAATTGGTGTATGACAAGCCATAGCCAAACTCATAGGCCGGGGTAACTTTAGCGGCATCGTAATAACGGTATCCCACGTAAATACCTTCCTCATAGATAACCTGGGTTGGTTTACCTTCGGGCGTACCGGGGAAATTATTGGCCGATGGCACATCTTTATAGTCGGCCGGGAAAGTGGTCGCCAGTTTGCCCGATGGGTTTACTTTACCGCTTAGCACATCGGCAATGGCATTACCGGCTTCCAGGCCAGGCTGCCAGGCTAATAAAATCCCGTCAACTTTATCGCGCCATGCGGTAACATCAACAACACCACCTACGTTAAGTACAACAATTACCTTTTTACCTTTAGCATGGAAAGCGCTGGCAACACCATTGATCAACCCTTTTTCGGCATCGTTTAAATAATAATCGCTTTCCAATTTTCGGTCAGCACCTTCACCTGCGTTACGGCCTATCGTAATCAGCGCTTCATCAGCACCGTTAGCTTCCTCGCCCACGATTGCGTTCACATCCATTTCGGGTATTGGGGCTGGATGGTCAAAAAAGTTTTTAGGTTTCGGTTGTTTGGCCTTCATATCAGCCAGGTAGGCCTTATAATTATTGGAAAGCGTTTCCTGTAATTTAAAGTTGGCATTAGCCAGGCCCTGCATTAATGAAATAGTGTAAGCTTTGTTTACATCGCCGCTGCCGGTACCGCCTGCAATAATATCATACGAGGTATTACCGAATACAGCGATCCTTTTCCCTGCACCAAATGGCAGCGCGTGATCATCATTCTTTAAAAGTACCATACCCTGGGCCGCAGCTTCACGGGCTACAGCAGCATGACCGGTCAGATCCGGCGCATCAGAGTATTTATATTTTTTGAATGTAGGTGATTGTATAATTACATTCAGGATACGCTCGACATTGGCATCAAGTTGCTGAGCGCTAAGCTTCCCGCTTTTTACAGCAGCCACTATGTCATCAGATTGGGTTGGGTTACCCGGCATCAACAGATCGTTGCCTGCTTTCATCTGCGCTACGGCATCTTTACCGCCAAACCAATCAGTCATGACAAAACCTTTAAAACCCCACTCCTTTTTAAGAATGGTAGTGAGCAGGTCGCGCCTTTCGGATGTAAAAGTGCCGTTCAGTTTGTTATATGACGACATCACCGTCCATGGCTGCGCTTTTTTTACCGCAATCTCAAAACCGCGCAGGTACAACTCACGCATAGCACGTTCGCTTACTATGGTGTTGATGGAGTTACGGTTGGTTTCCTGGTTGTTAGCCGCATAATGTTTAATAGAAGTACCTACCCCGTTTGATTCGATACCGTTAACAATGGCAGCGGTCATACTACCGGCCACTAAAGGATCTTCAGAATAGTACTCAAAATTTCGGCCGCCGAGCGGGTTGCGGTGAATGTTGAGGCCCGGCGCCAGCAAAATATCCACACCGTATTCGCGCACTTCGTTACCAAAGGCAACGCCTACTTTATTTACCAATTGTGTATCCCAGGTTGAGGCCAGCAAGGTGGCAACCGGGAACGCCGTAGCATAATACGTTTTTGATTTATCGCCATTGCGGATAGGCTCAATCCTCAAACCTGCCGGACCATCAGATACCGTGATAGACGGGATACCTAAACGTGGAATAGCATGCGTGCGACCGGCAGCCCCGGGAACTTTTTCGGGGATATTGTAAGCATCCGGATCAGAGGGTGGCAATTTAAAACCACCTATATCAATAGCTTCGGGCTTTTTACCCTTTACCGGCGGCGGTACGCCCGGCATCTTAAAACCCATTCCCACAACAAGCTTCGATTTTTCTTCGAGTGTCATGGCAGCAACAATCTGCTTTACGTTTGTTGCGCTTAATTGTGGGGCAGGGCTTTTGCTTTGGGCTTGTACCGCCTGGTGAATACCACCGGCAAATAAAACGCATGCTAAAGCAACGTGTAGTTTGTAGCTCGTTCTCATTTTTTAAAATTAAATAGGTTAAAGGGGCTAATTGGCGATAATAACAGCAAGGAAAATATATTCTTTGTGTCATTATTACACAATAGTAAAAATTAAGTTTTACAATAGCAAGTTTTATCGATGAATAGATGTAGAATACGGATGGGAAGGAGGAGTTGAGACGATAAAATGGGACACTGATAAACCTTAAACTACCTGTTATTCTGAACGATAACGAAGAGTATTTTCAAGATGCAGGGCCTGCCATACAGGGTGAAGAAGATGCTTCATTCCTACCCATGACATGTTAAAAAAGGCGTTCTTCGTCAGCAGGTAAGCTTCGGGCGAAAACGGGCGGAACAATGGTGGCCTTGAGCGAAGGAAGGGGCATAGCAAGTTTTTGTGGAAGCGTTGGACATGTGTGGGCGAAGCGGGGCAAAATAATTGCAGCCCGTGGTTCTGACCGTTTTGCAGGGCAAAGGCCTGCGCGACGGGTTGTGGAGTGGGTGAGCGCAAAGAAGCCTCCCTGCTGACTTGATTTATTCGTTAAGTATATGTTTTAATAGGTACTCATGAGCTCGTTTCACTCGGTTTTTGGGTACTTTTGTATCAAGACAAAAGTACCTGGCCCCGCGCGGCCAAGAGCGCGACGATGTAAGTTTATTATAACAACAGCTGTTACCTGCCTCCGTGCGATTGCTTCGTTCCTCGCAATGACATGTTGAAGATGCCATTTCACCTTTAGATCCCAATTTTCTCAGCCAGGACAGCAGGAGAGTAACGAGAGCCGGCCCTACGCCAACACCTCTTCCAATACATCTGCCGATTTGATATTGCCGAAGCCCTCGATATGCATAGCGTAATATTCCAACAGCTTTTGCACCAGGTAGCGGCGTTCATCATTGCTTAGTTTAAGCAGGTGCATATCTTCAAAACTGGTTTGCAATACTAATCGAAAATTATCGGTATGCGGGGGCGACAGGTATGAAACACTTTCGGGTTTAAAACGGGTGAATTGTCCATTTTTTATATCGAAATAATCGGCATTACCGGCCATATAGCGGTCGGGGTAAAAGCCGAGGTAACGGGTAAGCCGGGTTAAAAATACCAGGTGAAAGTTAGCAACACTTTCGGTTTGGTGATCGAGCCATTCAATAGCGCTGAAAATAAAGTCAAACAGGTTCTCATCCGGCGATTGCTGTTTTATGGCTTTATACAGCACCTCATTTAAAAATATGGCTATGCAACTCTTAATTACATCGTAAGGGATACTAAGCAGTACCGGCGCATTTTTTAATTCGGAAATGCGCTGCACACTACCTGTATTTTTGTGATAAACCACCAGGTCGAGCAAATGCAGGGGTTGCAGCATGTTTCGACTTATTTTTGCCTTGGGCTTTTTAGCTCCGTTGATGATATACGATTGCAGCCCAAACTTTTCGGTAAAGATCTGTACAATCACGCTGCTTTCGCCGTAATCGGTAGCCCTGAATATGATTCCCCGGGTTTTATGCAGCATGCCTTATCAATAAAATGATCTTCGGTAAAAAAATAACTATCCCGGTTATCAGCGCGAACAATGCAGCCACAACAACAGCACCGGCAGCTATATCTTTTACATGCCCCGCTTTTTCGTTATAAGTAGGCGAAACCAGGTCGGTCAGTGTTTCGAGTGAAGTATTGAGTAATTCGGTAATAAGCACTACGGCGATGCTGGCCATGAGCCAAAGCCATTCGGCGGTTGAGATCTGAAAAAGTAAGCCCAGGATTACAGCAATCGTTCCGGCCACCAAATGAAACCTGAAATTAGGCTGTGTTTTAGCAGCATACCCCAAACCCTTAAACGCAAAACCAAAACTGCGTATCAACCTTTTCATGTTCAAAAATACAAAGTTTAGGTGCAAATGCGGATAGCACATTTACAGCGCTCCTGCCATAGGTATGGCACCAATAGCAAAGGGCATAATACAAGTGTTCAACTTTTAAAAAAAGCGGTGTTCAACTTTTTCTTTTACAAAAACACAAAACCCTGATTATCAATACTAAGTTGTTCAAATACTCAAAAACAGCCAATCCAACAAAACATAACTAACTGATTACCAGGGTCAATATTTTATAAAACAACAACAAGTGTTCAGCCCTAAAAAAATTGAACACTAAACGCTGCAAGCAGATCAGGTAAGAATGTATAACCCGTTACTCGTTAACTCATTGTCACATTATCACTATCATTAATAGGCAGATAACGCATTTTTCGTAGTTTTGCGCCTCTCTTTACATATCACGTTAATAATGTTCTGGAAACATATAGCTTCTGCAATTCTTAAAAACAGGCTGATAATTTTTATTTGCGTTTTAGCGCTGAGTGCCTTTATGGGCTATGAAGCGTCGAAGGTAAAAATCACCTTCAATGGCGGCAAAGTGCTTCCGGTTACTGATTCGGCGTTTATCCGCTACACCGAGTTTAAGAAAACCTTCGGGCAGGATGCTTCATCGATGGTTATCGGCATTAAATCGCCCAATATTTTTGATAAAGATGTTTTTAACGACTGGTACCGGATTGGCGAACAGTTAAAGAAAATAAAAGGGATCAAGGCCGTAATCTCGGCGGCTAATATCTATAACCTACAAAAGGACACCCTGCAGCATAAATTTGTATTGAAGCCTTTGGTTTCCGGTCCGCTGCAAACCGCCGAGGCTGTCGACAGCGTAAAACAACAGCTTGCTTCCATGCCTTTTTACAAAGGGTTGGTGATAAGCAACGACGGACAAAGCACCCTCATGGCTATTACTTTTGATGACAAGATCATTAATACGCCATTCCGCGTACCAATTATTAAAAAGATCGATCAGCTTGGGCAGGCATTTGAAAACAAGCATAATATCAAAGTACATTATTCGGGTTTACCACTCATCCGTACCGTGGTTGGTGACTTGGTAGCCCATGAGTTTTCGTTGTTCCTGAGCCTTTCGGTAGTTATTACCGCGCTGATCCTGCTGTTATTTTTCCGTTCGGTATTTCCGGTTATTTTCCCGGTATTGATCGTGATATTGGGTGTAATATTCAGCCTTGGTGTACTACAAATGATGCATTATGAGATGACACTTTTAACCGGTATCATCCCACCGCTTATTGTGGTAATCGGGATCCCCAACTGCGTATTTATCCTCAATAAATATTTTCATGAGTATGGCATCAGCGGTAATAAGATGGCTGCATTGGAGGTTGCCGTTGAGCGAGCAGGTATCACCACCTTTATAGCCAACGTAACTACGGCTATTGGCTTTGGTGTGTTATGCTTTACTAATAGCGAATTGCTTACCCAATTTGGTTTAATAGCCTCAATTGGTATCATGGGAACTTTTGCCTTGAGCCTTATTTTGGTTCCTATTATATTCAGTTTTCTGCCTGCACCAAAGGCAAGCCAAACCGGTATTAAAGACAGTAAACTGATGGACGGCTTATTAGCCACTTTAGATAAGCTGGTGCATACCAAACGTAAAACTATTTATTTAACCACCGCCCTATTGGTTGTCATCGCCATTGTTGGTATGATCAGGATCAATATCAATGGCTATGTGGTTGACGACCTGCCCCAAAGCAACAACACCCTGCACGATCTTAAATTTTTTGAATCGAATTTTAATGGGGTGCTTCCTTTAGAGGTTAGTATCGATACCAAACGCAAAAACGGGGTAATGAATCTGGCTACTATCCGCAAGGTAGAGAAACTGGAAAAACTGATCTCTTCCTACCCGGAGTTTAGCCGTTCGGTATCATTGATCCAGGTGTTGAAATTCAGCACACAGGCATTTTACGGCGGCAGTCCGGAATACTATCGCCTGCCCGACGGACTGGAGCAAAACTTTATCCTTAACTATGCAGGCAACTCAGGCAAAGGTACAAGCGGTTTGCTAAAAACCTATTTGGACAGTACTCACCGCGTTACCCGTGTTACCTTTGAAATGGTTGATGCCGGTTCAAAAAAAATGAATACCGTACTGGCCGAATTACAGCCACGCATCGATTCGATCTTTAATCCGAAGAAGTTCCACGTTGAGCTAACCGGCTCGAGCATCATATTTATAAAGGGTACTAACTATCTGTTGAAAAACCTATATGAAAGCCTGGCCTGGGCTATTGTACTTATCGCGGGCGTAATGTGGATCCTTTTCCGGGGCATAAAGATGATTGCCATATCGCTTGTGCCAAACCTTATTCCTCTTATTATCACGGCAGGTATTATGGGCTTTTTTGGCATCCCGCTTAAACCGTCAACTATATTGATTTTCAGTATTGCCATGGGTATCTCGTCCGACCAGACCATTTATTTCATTACCCGTTACCGTCACGAATTACGCCACAGCAAAAAAAGCATCTCGCAAATAGTCTCAGATACCATTCGCGAAACCGGGGTGAGCATGATCTTCATTGCTACGGTGCTGTTTTTTGGGTTCGGTATTTTCGCGATATCAAATTTTGGCGGCACCGTTGCCCTGGGCGTACTATTATCTATAACCTTACTGGTGGCTATGATCAGTAACCTTACGTTGCTGCCTGCGTTTTTGTTATCACTTGAAGGTGGTGTTGATCGTAACAAGATCAAGGGGCCGGATATTGATGAATAGAATTAGAAATTAATTTTTCTGTCTGCCATCCTGGTTCAGGCGAGTTCTTTGTACATTTATAATATGCCGAAAGATGAGGTTACCGATCTGCTTTTCTTTATGAGAACCTTCCCATCCGAAGTGCGGGAACGTGCCTTATGACTGCGCGATTTTATATGGGATCTGTACCCTCAGGCCAACGAACTTATTTATGACAATTACAATGCTTTGGCAGTGGGCTGGTCGCCTACCGAAAAAATGAGCCATATCTTTTGCTCATTTGCCCTGTACCGTGGGGGTAATTACAATACCCATTTCGGCTTTTACTGGGGCTCCGAACTTTCCGATCCGCACAAAATACTTATTGGCGAAGGCAAGCAGTACCGCTATTTGCTGGTGAACGATATTGAAGCTTTTCCGCAGCAGGAAATAAAAAAACTGGTTGATGAGGCTTGGCAAAATTCGCTGGCAAAAGTTAAAGATGCCAAACAGCTAACCCAGGGTAAAACCATTGTAAAAATGGTATCTGATAATAAGAGAGAGAAGAAACTTAAAGTCCCTAAGAAGTAACCCACTTAAAGTTACAAATCTGTGAAGGCTTTACAGGTCATAACATTCCTGGCTCTTATGTCTAAAAGTCTCGATTCTCTTCCCGCGCTCATCCCCTAAATACCTGCACTCATGTACTTTATCTTTTAACTATATAATAGTTTTTGTTGCTTTGATAATAATTCGGCAGCAAGCAAATTGAAACAACAGGTAACTATATCACTTTATTGGAAATGTCAGCTCATTGGCTGGTCGGTTGCGGCGCTTTACTGGGGATATACCGGCTACAATCAGCCGGGCTTTAACTGGGGGTTAAGCATTCTTCAATTTACTACCGATGTTGCAGTTTATATTACCATAACCCACCTTTACCATCGCTTCGCTGTAAAATTGGGCTGGCAAAACCTCGGATTAAACAAATTATTACCCAGGTTAGTACCCGCAGTCGTCTTATTGGGGTTGGTTTACCTGTTTGTAACTGTTTCAAAGGTTTACCTTTTCAGAGTGTGGTTTAAACCGGGCTTCTCGGAAGCGTTCGGTGATTTTTTTGATTTCTACCGGGATAGCATTTTCGTGGCCGGGGTACGGTTAATGTCCATCTGGCTACTGGCTTACCACATGTACCATTACTCAAAACGCGAGATCAGCATTGCCAGAGAAAATGCCCGGCTGGCGGTTATTACGCGCGATGCGCAGCTTAACAGCCTTTCGGCACAACTTAACCCGCATTTCTTATTCAACTCTTTAAATAACATTAAAGCTTTGGTTATTGATGATCCCAAATCGGCAAGACGGGCAATCGACCTGCTGGCCGATCTGCTGCGGAACTCCCTTTACAGCGGCGACAAACAAATGATCTCCATAAAAGAAGAGCTGGAACTTGTTAAAGATTACCTCGAACTGGAAAAACTCCGGCTTGAAGAGCGGCTACAGTATCACATTGAAGCGGGCGATGAGTATCATAGTATGCTTATTCCCCGCTTGTGTATTCAAACGCTTGTTGAAAATGCTATAAAGCATGGCATCAGTCAGCAAAAACAAGGTGGGCTCATTCGGGTACAACTTATTAATGATCATGACAATTTGATAGTATCCGTAAGCAATCCCGGCCGGTTAAATCCGACGGACGATAGCAGCGGGCTTGGCCTTAAAAACCTAACTGAGCGTTTGCGATTACAATACAAAGACTTTGCCCATTTTACCATCAGCGAAACAAATGGCATAGTAACGGCAACCATTAAAATTCCTGTTTCATGAAAAAGATAATGGTCTTGATTGTTGATGATGAACGCGCTGCCAGAAATGAAATACGGCGACTGTTGGCCAATTATCCAGACTTTGAAATTGCAGGAGAAGCCGCCAATGCCGATGATGCTCTGAAAATAATAAATGACCAAATACCCGACCTCCTTTTCTTAGACATCCAGATGCCCGAAAAATCAGGCTTTGACTTACTGGAATCGTTAGAGAAGGCACCACCGGTGATATTTACAACGGCTTATGACCAATATGCGGTTAAAGCTTTCGAAGTAAGTGCGCTTGATTACCTTGTAAAACCTATCCGCGATGAAAGATTTGAAAAAGCCATAGCGCAGTCAAGGCAGCGCCTGGGTAAAACAGACCCTGCCGGGCAGATCTTTGTGAAAGACCGTCAGCAATATCATTTCATTCAGTGGAGCTCTGTACACCTTATTGAATCGATGGATAATTATGCAAGGATCTTTTTGGGCGATAAAACGGTGTTCCTGAAAAGCTCTCTTAACCAGTTGGAAGATAAATTGACCAGCAATATCTTTTTCAGGATCAATCGTGCGCAAATTGTTAACAGGCAATACATCCAAACCATAACAACGGTGGATGGCCGTTTAAAAATAACGCTTAGTACAGGTGCTCAACTGGAGGTTTCCGAACGACAGTCTGGCAAATTCAGGCAATGGATAGCAAGTAAGTAAATCAACCAACACATATATAAACAATAAAAAATGATGAGAAAATTATTCTCCCTGCTATTGCTATGCTTTGTTTTTGGCAGCATGGCATCGGCACAAAGCAAAAAAGCTACGGGATCTTACCTTCAGGATAGCGTATTGCTAAAAACACGTGACGGCGCATTTGTTACCGTTATGGTGGCCCGCAAAAAAGGCGTAACCGAAAAGCTGCCAGCTATTTTCCAGTTTACCATTTATGCCCGACGAACAGATTCATTAAAAATTCAGGAAGCTGCAGACAGGGGTTATGTTGGTGTATTTGCCTATACCCGCGGCAAATGGAACAGTCCCGGTGAGCCGCTGGCTTATGAAACCGACGGCCGCGATGCATACGATGTGATCGACTGGATCAGCAAACAACCCTGGAGCGATGGCCGGGTTGGCATGTACGGCGGAAGCTATAACGGCTTTACACAATGGGCTGCTACAAAGAAGCTTCACCCGGCGCTTAAAACCATTGTACCATCGGCCGCGGTAGCACCGGGGCTTGACGTACCCATGACCAATAGTGTGCAAATGAGCTTCGTTTTTTCGTGGACTTATTACACCAGCAACAATAAATTCCTGGATGAAAAAGATTACAACAGTCCGCAATGGAACCAGTTGTACTGGAAATGGTATAATACAGGCTTAGCTTATCATACCCTTGATAGCCTTACCGGCCGCGGAGTTAACCACATGTTCAAGCACTGGGTAGCACACCCCACTTATGATCAATACTGGCAGGATATGATCCCTTATAAAAAAGAATTTGCAGATATCAACATACCCGTGTTAACAACCACCGGCTACTACGATGGCGGGCAAATTGGCGGCATGTATTACTATCGCGAACATCTTAAATATAATCATAACGCCAACCACTATGTCATCATCGGCCCCTACGGGCATTTCGGTTCACAAGGGCATCCCGATTCGGTTTTTAATGGTTACCGCATTGATGATGCGGCGCGGATCAATATTCACGAAATTATTTACCAGTGGTTTGATTATATCTTCAAAAACAAACCCAAACCTGCTATCCTGAAGAATAAATTCAACTTTGAAGTTATGAGCAGCAACGAGTGGAAACATGTGCCTTCATTAAAGCAAATGAGTAATGATACCCTGAAGTTTTATTTGGATAACTCCCGGTTAAATCCGGTTAAGCCATTGAAGAAGCACTTCACCTCACAACGTGTAGATTTTGCCAACCGGGATAGTATCAGCAGTTATTATTTTTTAAATCAGCTTATTTACGACACGCTGAATACCGGCAGCAGCCTTGTTTTTAAAAGTGATCCGCTCGAAAAGCCTTTAACTATAAGCGGAGCTTTTTCGGGCGTTTTAAAAACCATCATCAATAAAAAAGATATGGACTACCATATGGTTATGTTTGAAGAAATGCCTGATGGCAAATATTTTTATCTCACCTACTTTATGGGCCGGGCGAGTTATGCCACCAACGCCGAGAAAAGGCATTTATTAAAACCCGAACAAATGGAAAGCATTCCTTTTACCAACAGCTATATCACCAGCCGTCAATTCAGCAAAGGCAGCCGTATCGTGATCCTGCTCAATATCAACAAAAGCCCTTTTGAGCAGATCAATTACGGAACAGGAAAAAATGTAAGTGACGAAACTATCAGCGATGCTAAAGAACCACTGCAAATAAAATGGTTTAATGATAGCTACATTAATGTTCCGGTATTGAGGTGAGGAAAGACACGAGATGCCCAGGAAACAAGAGGCAGGGATGAAATATATCGTCAAGTTGTAGAATCCAGACTTACGAAGTTTCAGAAACTTCGTAAGTCTTCACACGTCAAATTTTCCAACTCACAATAATGACGATTTAGTCATGGACAAGCCTTATAACTTCTTAATCTCAATATTCCTGTACCAAACATCTGCGCCATGATCCTGCAATACGATGTGGCCGGTTTTAAAGGTGCCGAAATCGGGCCATTCTTTAAACTTACTACCTGCTACCAGTTTTTTCCAGTTATCATCCCATAGCGTAGTTGACAATACATGCTCGCCATTGATAGTAAAATCAAGCTTGCTGTTATCGCAAACTATCTCCACCTGGTTCCATTCGCCGGCAGGTTTAACTACTTCTTTTGATATGGAGATCAGATCGTACAGATCACCTGCACGGTGCTTGATGAGTTTGCCGTCTTCGTTCTCCTTGTTATCAACAACCTGGCATTCGGGGCCGGTAAAGTAGCTGTATTTATATCTAGTAGTATCTTCCTTAACATGAAACAGGATCCCGCTGTTGCCGCCTTTGGAAATTTTCCACTCCAGCTTCAGGTCAAAATTTTCATATTCACTATTGCTAACCATGTCGCCGCCGTTTTTGCTTTGCCAGTCGCCTTTTTGCGATGCGTCAAGATGCAGTACACCATCTTCTGCTTTCCAGGCCAAACCCGGTGCCGGTTTACCATACGCATGCCAGCCGTCGGTAGTTTTACCATCAAATAATGGCTCAAATCCAGTAGTTGTGACCGCCGTTTTTTTGTTGGTATCGGCAACAACGGTGCTGTCGTTATTATAGTTTTTTGGGGTGGATGAATGGCAGCCGCTTATGGCGATGGCTGTTAATGCTATTAAAAATACCTTGTTCATTGGTGTTATGTTTAATTAGTAAGTTTTAAAGATTTCCCTTTTTGAATTCACCCACCGCATAAGTAGCAGCACGGGCCGTTAAAGCCATATACAAAATTGAAGGACTTTGGTTTCCGGTAGTCGCCATACAAGCGCCATCGGTCACAAACACGTTTTTGCACAAGTGGAGCTGGTTCCATTGGTTAAGCAGCGATGTTTTTGGATCTTTCCCCATGCGCACCCCTCCCATTTCATGGATATCAAGACCCGGCGCCTGTTTGTTTTCGTGCTTTTGAATATTGGTACAGCCGGCTTTCTCAAACATATCAGCAGTCTGGGTTAAAAAGTCCTGGATCATGCGCTCATCATTATCATCATACTCAACCGAAGTGATTAGCAGCGGGATCCCCCATTGATCTTTCTGCTTTGTACTTAAACGCACATGGTTCCTTTCCTTGGGTATGGTTTCGCCCTGCAGGTACATGTAAGCACTCCATCCGCCCGGTTCTGTAAGCGAATCTTTGTAAGCCCCTCCTATCTCGCCTTCGCCAGTTTCTTTTGGTCCCCGGTTACGGTATGCACCCATAAACGTGGTGAAGCCACCTTTATAATCGGTTTCCTGTTTGTGCAGGTTACGATAATTGGCCAGGATCAGCTCGGTTGGGTTACGGCCAAAATAATATCGATCTAAAAAACCATCCATATCTGCCGTTACCGATGCCCGGTAATTTTGAAAAGCGATGTATTTACCCAGTAGGCCATTATCATTGCCAAGCCCGTTCGGGAACCTTTCTGATTTTGAATTGAGCAGGATGAGGTTAGTATTCAATGCCGAGGCATTCATGAAAATGATACGTGCTTTATATATGAGTTCCTGTTTGGTATTGGTATCAATAACTTTTACTCCGGTAGCTTTGCCCAGTTTTTCATCATAAATAATAGAATGAACAACCGAGAACGGCCTGATGGTTAGATTGCCTGTTTTTTTGGCCCATGGCAACGTTGAACTCACTGAGCTAAAATAACCACCGAAGGGGCAGCCGCGCATACACAGGTTCCGTGCCATGCATTTAACGCGTCCCTGATCTATGTGGATCTGCTTCGGCTCAGTAATATGCGCCCAGCGGGCATGTACGAGGTGCCTATCGGGATAGTTTTCTTTTACTTTTTTGCTGATATGTTCCTGCACGGCATTCATATCAAAAGGAGGTAAAAACTCACCATCGGGCATTGCTTCAATGCCATCCTTATTGCCGCAAACGCCTATAAACTTTTCTACATGTGAATACCATGGCGCCACATCATCATAACTAATAGGCCATTCAATACCATAACCAAACCGCGCCGGGTTTTCAAACTCATACTTGCTCCATCGCTGGCAAGCCCTTCCCCAGGTAAGCGATTTACCGCCAACCTGGTAGCCGCGGATCCAGTCGAAAGGCTTTTCCTGTATGTAGGGATGATCTTTATCCTTCACAAAAAAATGGGCATCGTCTTCACCATAACCAGCAGCACGGCTTATCAACGGGTTTTCGTCGAGGAAAGCTTTCGTCATAGCCCCGCGGTGTTTAAACTCCCAGGGATCCATAGTTGCGGTGGGATAATCTTTGATATGCTGCACATCACGGCCCCGCTCCAGCACCAGGGTTTTTAAGCCCTGCTCGCAAAGCTCTTTAGCCGCCCATCCGCCGCTGATGCCCGAGCCTATTACTATGGCATCATAAGTAAGCTGACCGGCCGTATTTTTAGGTTCATCAGGCATGGATACAATTGATTATGGTTAATAAACTGTTTAATTGCCAATAGGTTTTATAAAGCTGAAAGCGCAAAGCTAAAGGCATAAAGCCATTCACCTTTGGCTTTATGCTTTCCGCCTTCGGTTCAGCTCTTATACTGTTAAACTCAGTTCCGCCGCCGCGGCTTCATCTAAAAACACCTGCGCATATTGCAACGTTTTAAATATGGAAGCCGGTATATCGCTGGTGACACATCCCTGCAAAGCCTGAGCTATTATAGGTGCTTTTTTACTCCCGCTGGCTATCAGCACCGGTACGGAAGCTTCGGTCAGGTGCCTTAAACCAAGCGTAATGCCTTCGGTTAAAACAGTATCCGTAGTAAAATATTTTTGCGCAACCTCAATAGTAATGGGCGCCAGGGTCGAGTGATGGGCATACGAATGAAAATCAGCACCGGGCTCATTAAGACCGATGTGACCATTTAGCCCCACGCCAACCACCATCATATCCAGACCACCAAGTTTATCAATATGTTTGTTCATAGCCTGGCATTCGGCATCCAGATCATCGGCAACGGCATTAAAAAACTTCTTTTTGTTAGCTGAAATATTAAGCGGCGTAAAAAAATGTTTTTCGAGGAAGTAGGTACAGCTGCCATCATTAGTACGGTCGAGGCCCACCCATTCATCCAGGCCAACAAAATTGGTTTGGCTAAAATTAACAAGGCCATGGTTTGCATATTGAACCAGGTAGCTGAGTAAGCCGGTCGGCGAATCACCTGAAGGGAAACAAATTAGCGCATTTGGCTTTTGGTTAACCAGGGTAACTATCAGGTCGGCCACCGCCTTCGACATGGTATTATAATCGGGATATGTATGTAATTTCATTTGCTATTTATTATCGAGCCAAAGATTTACCGGTTTATCAACCTTTGCCGAAAAAGGCAGCTCAATTTTTTTGCCGGCACCTGCTGATGCGTAGGCCGCGTAAATGAGCTCAAGCACCGCCCTGCCGTCTTCGCCCGTTACCAATGGTGTTTTGTTGTTTTGTACACAGTCAATAAAATGTTTTAGCTCATGCGGATAGCCCTGGTTAAAAGCCTCTTCAAAAATGGTAAAACTCCAGCCTTGTGTAGTATCCGATTTTTCCATGGCGTAACTATAGCCATCGCGGCTGTATGTTACTGCTGCATTGCCCATAAACAAATCGGCATAAATAACGCCGCTAAGGCCATGAATTTCGCAACGGTCATCCATTCCACCATGTTTCGCCCAGCTGTTTTCTGCCACGGCAGTTACCCCGTTTTCAAACTCAACAATAATTACCGAATTGTCTTCGCCTTTGGTACGACCTTTATGCAGCACCGTGCTCATGCTGGCATACACACTTTTAGGCTTGGCATTATTCAGCATCCAACGAAACCAGCCTAACGCGTGGCAGCCCATATCCATGATCACCCCACCGCCCGAAAAATTGATATCATAAAACCAATCCGAATGCGGACCCGAATGCTTTTCGCCCTGCTTCAGCATATAGATCTCGCCGACGGCGCCCTCTTTTACCAAATGCCTTGCCCGCTCATATTTGGGTGCGAAGCAAAGCTCTTCGGCATACATCAGCTTTACGTTGTTGGCCTTGCATACGGCTATCATTTCATCGGCCTCCTCAAGCGTAACGGCAAGTGGTTTTTCAATAATAACATGCTTGCCGGCTTTGGCTGCTTTGATGGTGGCTTCGGCATGCAAATAATTAGGCAGGCAGATGTCCACTACCTCGCAGCCCGATTCGGCAAGCAGTTTATCAATATCATCAAACCATTGGGCTATGTGATATTTTTCGGCAAAGGCTTTGGCTTTTTCCGGGTTGCGGGCATAGCAGGCCACCACATCAGCTTCGGGAATAAAGCGATGATATGATTCCATGTGGATATCGGTAATAAAACCGGCGCCCAGTATGGCTACTTTAGTTTTGTTCATAAAACATATATATAATAAAGCGCCGATAATTGGAACAGCGCGCAGGGTTTATCTGGTTTAGAATACCGTTCAAGATTAATGAATAATATTTAGAAATTGAAAATTTTTGGAAGATGCTTGTTGGGAGCATGTAAGAGCTGTTGTTGTATCCAAGTCACATTGGCCCGCTCAATCGCCGCAGATTGGCTTTGTTCTTTTTCTCGATAAAAAGAACCAAAACCGAGCCGAGTGAGCTCATGAGCACCTATAAAACAAAATACTTCGCGAATAAATCAAGTCAGCAGATAGGCTTCTTTGCGCGCAAGGCCTTTGCCCTGCAAACCGGGCAGAACCACGGGCTGCAATTATTTTGCCCTGCCTTCACAGGCTCCCGCTCCTGCAAAAACTTGCTATGCCCTTTCCTGCGCTCTTGGCCACCATTGTTATGCCCGCTTTCGCCCGAAGCTTACCTGCTGACAGAAGCGGGTTCAAATATGTTACGGGAATTTAACCAGAGCCTTTATAAATACCATCTCCAAGTTTAGCAACAGTTTTATTCTCCTACCCCTCCATAATGTGTTTTTTAATAAACTCGATGGTTGATTCGGGCAGGGCGTTGCCGCTGGCCTGGGTAAGGCTGCCGTCGGGCTGTAACTCGAGCTCGGCATTGATGTTGTTATCAATAAAAACATGCAGCTTATTTTGCTCTTTTTCAACACGGCAGGTAAGCTCACGTTCTGAGTAGTTGATCAGGAATTCGTACTTCCCATCTTTCGCGGCCGGTGTGGTATCTTTTTGATCGATCATGGCAGTTTGTTTATTGAGATAACATACCACGATTGATGATGTTTACTTTATTGAAAAATAAAACAGTTGTTTAAACATGCTTTAAAATGAGGCAGAAAAAAAGAGATAGCCCGCCGGCTGTCTCTTTTTTAAATTTAAGTTGACTGACCTCATTATTTATCATAAAGAACTAATTGGTTAGAACGATAATAACAATTAGTCAAATATAAGCACTATAGAATTAGTAGACTAATTTTTTTGATAAAAAATGTTACTTTTTTTTCATTTTGGGTCAGTTTTTCTTAACAGATGGCGTTTTGTTAACAATACTGTCCTTTTTCTGCCCATTTCCAGGCAGTTTTGGTGCAAAATTTCTGATTATCGTATCCTTTTTAAATTTTATCGTATTATTCTTCCCAGTATCAACTTTTAGAGTACTATCCTGCATATTTTTTAATCCCGGCCCTTTAAGGCTATCAGTTTTGAGGTTTAGCCCCGGCTTAACAGTTCCGGGTTTAGCAGGGGCATTTTTTGCCGGCGATTTGGTCGATGCTGTTTTTTTACTGTGCTTTTTAATGATATCTTCTTTTGATGCTGGACGCTCTTTAGGCTTCCATAAAAAGCCTTTCAATATCTTATCGTCTTCCTTTACTTTATCAATGGGGATATACCTGTTTTCTGGCTTGGTTAAAAAGTAAATATCTGTAGCCTGGTTCTTTTTAAAAACAGTACGGATCCGGCTGCTTAATGACCGCTGCATGCCCGAAACCTTGCCGCTGTCGCGTTGAAAATATATGGTTTCGGCATTGCCAAACGTATACATCTGGTCAAGCTTATCATCCTTAAAATATCCCCGCATTTTTTTACCCGATACCTGGTTAAAATGCGTTGAGTCGTCCTTTTCAATATTTACGATAAATGCCGAGGGGAAAAGTTCAATATTATCCAGCTTTTTATGGCGCATTTGCATATATACGGTATCGCCGCTCAGTTGTGAGCCCTGTGTCCAGATAATTGGGTTCACATACATGCGCATGGTTGAGTCGCTGTTACTATAAAATACCGAATCAGATTTAGCCTGCAGATCAGATTTAAAGATCTTAACGTGGTGATGGCCGATAAGCATCCGCACGCGTGCTGTATCTTTCAAATTAACCGGGTATTGTTTAAAAACCGGGTCCCGTTGCATTTGTTCACGGTATACACTATCCTGCTTTGCTTTTTTAGCGGCAGCGAGTGCGTCCTTTTTCCGTTGTAATGAATCATTTACCGGTTTAGACTTTCCAAAAAAGTCGCGGTGAAAGTAACTGGTATCTTTAGGCACCTTGATATAATAGGCAGTCAAAAACTTCGATGATTTTTTATCCGCTGCCAGCTTGCGCTGCTTCAACGTAGTATCGCGTAAAGTACGCTGGCGCTCCTGGTAAATTTTCTGGTTTTTATAGGTCATGATCTGCGTTTCAATAGTATCAGCAGTCATGTATATCGAATCGCGTTTGATGTGGCTGGTATCCTTTGGCGCCACAGTTGTTTTTACGGGGACAAGCTTTCCTGCTACTTTAGCAACCCCAGGCTTAATAGCATCGGCCACCCCGGCCAGGCTGCCTATGTTTTTTATATTCGCTTTATCTTTATTGTTTTTTAATGCTGGGGCCGCCGCCTTCAGTGCCGAATCGATCAGCTTTTCGTTCCCTTTTTTGGCCTGTGTTGCCGCTTTTATCAAAGCATCGGCATTAGCATCTTTATTATTTTTTAAAGCACCCTGTACCAGCGCAGTCGCCATATCAACATTGGCACTATCCTTTTTATCTATGGCAAAAGGCTGTCTAACGGGAATAGTATTGGCCGGGGCCTTGCGGTTGCTATCAGGTTTTATAGCATTAGCAATTTTAGTAAGGTCAGTTACTTTTTTGGCCGCCGCTTTGGCATTCTTATTTGCAGCGGGTAATTGCTTAGCTATGGTATCGGTTTTACTGGTGTCCTTTTGCTCGGAGATCAGTACCACATAAGCATTTTCGGTAACAACAGTTTTTTCTTCGGCCCTGTAATAAGTACCCAGGTCGCCTTTAATGGTTACTTTTTGTTCCTTGTCTTCGAAGGTGATGTTCTTTACCGCGCGGCCATATCCTTTCAGCTTATCGTAAAAAAGGCTGTCCCCTTTTAATGATTTGGTACCTTGCCTGTATGAGTTTTTTTTACCAAAATATGCCTGCTCGGTAACGGTGTTATACAAACCGTTCTCGGTATACAGGGTATCTTTATCCTTGGTGCCGTAAATGTTAGTTGGGCCGAAAAAATAGGCAATACGCGTACCTGTGTTATACTTAAGGGTATCGTTTTTTATCAAAGCATCGGGTGTGGTGAGCACAACATCGTACCTGAAATATGAGTCGCGGCTGAAGGCAAAATAGTACCCGTTTTTACTGGTAAGCACATTATCCTTATTCACCAGCTTTCCGCCGCCTGTATAAGTGCCTATGCGGCTGGCTGTATTATAGGTAAGATAGTTAGTGGTTAGCGTGGCATCACGGTCAACCATTTTAACGTTATCGGTAAGGATGGCTGTTTTGGTGTTGCCGTTATAGTTCAGTTTATCCGAAAATATATTCAGCGTATCGCCCTGGTTTATATTTACATTGCCAAAAGCGTCAAATGCGTTTTCGTTAGGGTAAAAGTAAGCGCTGTCTGATCGGAGGATGGAGTAATCCTGCTTAAACACACCTTTGTATACCTTAATCAGCTGTCTGCCACTGGCCGTTTTTCCGCCGGTGCTTCGTTCAGATTGTATCAGGTTTACAATTGATTTTTTTTGAGCTATAGCTGCAGTTGCCATCGCCAAAAACAAAAAGCATAAAACGTATTTCCTCACAATGGCAAAATTAGTTTTTTGTTGGGGTTATTAAATTAATAATTTTGATGAATGCTGCCAGTTAATCAGTTTGTTAATTTTATTGAGCAAAACAGCTTATTTATACCATCTACCAAAATACTGGCGGCTGTAAGCGGCGGCATCGATTCGGTTTTAATGGTACACCTGCTTAAAGCCGCGGGATATGATTTTGGCATTGCCCATTGTAACTTTCAGCTGCGCGGTGATGAAGCCTTGCGCGATCAGGCTTTTTGCCGTAACCTCGCCACTACCCTCAGCGTACCATTCCACACGGTTAATTTTGATACAGAACAATATGCTGCCGAAAACAAGATCTCGATCCAAATGGCAGCCCGCGATCTGCGTTATCAATGGTTTGATACCATCAGTCAGCAATCAGGCTATGAGGTTGTTGCGCTTGCTCACCACCAAAACGATACTATCGAAACAATATTGTTAAACCTTACACGCGGCACCGGAATTGCCGGTTTGCATGGGATTTTACCTAAAAACGGCAAGTTGGTGCGCCCGTTGCTATTCCTCAGCCGTACAGAAATACAGACCATTGTTACAACCGAAGGTTTAACTTTTGTGGAGGACAGCTCTAACGCATCAGCAAAATATGCCCGTAATAAGATCCGGCTTGAAGTAGTACCTAAGCTGAAGGAACTGAACCCCTCGCTGGAAAAAACATTTGAAAACAACCTGCTCCATTTCCGTGACCTGGAACTATTGCTTGAACTTAAGCTTGATGAATTAAGGCAAACGTTGCCTCAGATACATGCTGACCTGACATACCTGCCCATTACCAAAGTAAAAAACCTAAACCCCAAACGGCTGCTTCTTTTTAAACTGCTGGATGAATACGGTTTTAATGAAACTACCATCGACGATCTCATTGCCTCACTTGATAAACACCCGGGCCGGGTATTTGAGTCCGGAACACATACGCTGCTACTTGACCGCGAAAACCTCATTCTTAAACAAAAAACAACAACCCGCCTAACCGAAGTTATTATCAGTACCACAGACCATGAAGCAAATTTTGGCGTTTATAAGCTTAACCTGTTGCATGATGATAGTCCGCTGATTATAAAGAATAACCCGTTGGCAGTATCCATTGATGCTGATAAGTTAGTTTATCCGTTAAAAATACGTGCCTGGCACGAGGGCGATCATTTTTTCCCTTTAGGGATGAAGGGCAAAAAAAAGCTGAGCGACTTTTTCATTAACCAAAAAGTACCGCTGCACCAAAAGGACGAAATCCCTGTACTTGTAAATGGCAACGGTGAAATTATGTGGATTGGCGGCTACCGCCCCGACGAAAGGTATAAAGTAAGTGATAACACTAAAAAAGTTACTATCTTCGAACTGTTTAAACTAACATGAGCGATAAATCCGTTTTTACCGAAAAACAATACCTTGGCCGGGAATTTATACCGCTAACCATACGCCTGGTTTTAGCTATGTTCTGTTTTGCAGCCTACTTTTTCACCGACGAACGCGAACGCAACGGCGATTTGCTGGTTGTAGTGGGCTTTTCCATCATCATTATTTCCATTATCCTGGGATTCCTGCTGCATTTCCGTACCCGTGTAGAAAACAAAAGCGTTATGCTTGACGGTTTGTGGACAACCAAGCTGGTAAAAATAGATTTGAACAGTATTGTTAAAGCCGAAAAAGGTACCTATAGCCGTTATCTTTTTAACAATCCTGTTTATAACCTGCATACCAAAGGTACCATTCGTTTTTTTACTTCCGGCAACGAAGCTATTCATCTTACAGATCGTGACGGACTGCTTTATATCATCGGCTCCAAACACCCTAATGAGTTTTTGAGGGCTATACGGGAAGAGATGAAGAAGTAACCAGCCACCTAACACACTGATCATCAACCAGCTGATTCAGGTAAAATTACGCATTCACATTTACCATATTGAGTAAAACTACTCACGTTATTTAAAATACCATCGTTTATATTTGGAACATATGCTACAGGCAGCCTTTTGAATAAAGCTTTTGCCTTATATGTTACAACGGCACCATTAGTTTCTATCAAATAGTTTAACCTTAAAGTAATTGGTATGAACCTCTTTAAAAGTGCATTGCTTTGGTATTTATGTATCATGAGCAACCTGGCCTTTGCACAAATAATCAGCCGCCCCAGGCCGCAATCTACTCCTCAGGTTATTATGCGCCGTATGCCCACCCGTTATGCGTTTTCAACAGAACAGCAAAGGAGGCTTGATTCATTATTAAGAGCTTATAAAATAAAAGCAAACGACCTAAGACGGATGTCGCCTGTTGTATCTGAACGCAGTTTAATGATATTACAGACTGAAACCCGGCAAAAAGCCAGTCAACTGCTCACTACCGATCAGAAACAAAATTTCCAGGCGTTATCGCAGGATACCCTGATGGTGGCTTTTGATAAAGCAGTTGCCCCTATTAAGTCTTTCCCTTTTCCTCCGCCTATAGGTTACACTTACGCGGTACTTGACGATGCGATTTTTAGCAGCTGCCAGTTATTAGGCGATGCAAGCAATATCATCTATAGGGCCATTACTTCATCAAATTGCAATTATGGTGACGTTGGGTACTACGCTATTCCTGATGGCTTTGTAGTAGTTACCAAAGTAGAAGAAATTAATGACGATGCTACTTCCGTTAGCGGCAGTGACCGTTTTTCTGAAGGGCGGTACCAAAGCATGAGCCTGTTAGATTTTTTTGCTCCCCGTAAAGGATATTTCAGGGTTTTCGCTTTTTTGGTAACGGATGTGCCATTTAATGCAACTAACACCCCTGTAACTGCAGGCAATGCACTGGAATGGATCCGTATGGCGGCCAATGTTTTACCTGATGCCATTAAAAAGAAACCTTTTAAGCCGGGATATAATTGCACCGTAATTGTTTATGAATTTAAATCGGAGGAGGCCAACACACATTTGTCACCTTTGTTATCACCCCGGTTCAATGCTCAAACCCATCTCCAAAAATCACATATAGCCGAAAGCTTACAACCCTAATTATGGCCTCGATCATTAAATATAAAGCCCAGAAAAAGCTAACAACAGTTTGGTTTTGTTCATCCGCATTGCTTTTGATTTACGTAATTTTATGGCAGATGACCGGTAAAGAGACCGTTACAGATATTGCATCATGGTTATTACAGCATCTTGTCCCCTACCTCACTCTCATTACAACAGGTTTTATAGTGGCTTATAGTCAGGAAAACAAATACGACAATGCGCAAATAGATATTTTCTTTTACAGGCTATCATTGTTGGTAAGCATTTTTTATATAGGTTTCCTCCTGGTGGTTTTGGTTATGATCCCTAAAGATCAATTTCAGCACGGTCAGCAATATGCTAAAGATTCCTTTGAACAAACCAGCAAGATATTGCCCTATTTTGAGGCGATACTGGGCGGTGTACTTGGGGTATTTTTTACCAAGAAAAGTGATTGAAAATTTTCTGCACATTTTCAATAATCATATTATCTACTTCCCATTATTAAGTTTTTCAACTCATCAATAAAACCGGGCTCTGTGGGTTGATAAAAGTTTGATGATATTATTTTTAAGTTATCCAAAATCACATATCGCGGAATAGATGATATATTTAACTGGCGCACAATAGCTGATTTAGTTGCCGCACCAAGGTGATAATTGTTTATTCCAAGATGTTTTTTTTCGGCCAGGGATGCGGTTTTCCAGGATGCTTCTTTTTGATCGAGATTAATCGAAATTACCTCAACAGCGTTTTTTCTCAACGCAGATCTTAAACTATCTATCACCGGCAACTGAGCCCTGCAGGGCGAACACCAGCTTGCCCAAAAATCCAATATGTAAAACTGTTTCTTCGATTTAAGCAGATGATTCAATGATACTTTTTTTCCGTTTAAACTAATTAACATATCGCTTGATATAATCTGCTTGCCATCCAGCATGTTTCTCATAATGCTATCGAGATGTGTCAAATAGGCTGTATTAACCATCTTTCTCCTGTAGTCCTTTATTATTTCGCCAAATTCAGCCCCTTTTTTTACCGGCGAATGAGTTAAACAAATAATAAGATAGCTGGCTTTAAACCTGCCCAAATTAGCTGCCGATGCTTCTTTATATATAGTAATGCCATTAACATAGTCCTCGCCTTTGTTAATGATTTTGAGCCTGACGTAGCCGTCAATCACACTCAATAAATCTTCGGCCAAAAATAGGTGTGGGCTATTTAAAACATGCTCGATATCCTCACTCAACTTTGAAAGTACAAGTAAAGCAGGCTCAAAGTATTGGCCATTACCCTCATAAAGCCAATTAAACAACCGTTTGTAATAATGAAGTTTACAGTTGATTGTCAGTTGCTCAAATGCTGATGAATCTATTTGAAAATTAGCCAAAAGCCCATTGATCCTTTCTGCTTCATCTTGAAACTTTTTATTAAATTCTGTATAAAAAGATTTCCAAAGTTCACTCTTGGAGGATATTACTGTGCCGCCGGGTGCTTTAGTATAGTTGGTATAATATAAAATAGAATCGTTGGATAATACAATTCCTTTTTTTAATCTTTCTGTATTCAGAAATCCCTGGCTTGTTAATGATAAATTCAATGTATCTCCGGGCGATGCAAGCACCGAAAACTTTTTTTCCTTCGTACTTTTATCCTTTGCAAACTCAAAAAAAGTCATTGTTAAGGCAACAGGAATATTGGTTGTTACATTACGAATAATTACAGTGTCCTTTTCACCGGGATTGATAAATTTGAGTTGCTTTGCTTCTAAAAAAGCGTTCATATATTCGAGCCAGAACTGTTCATGGGCTTTAAGCCGGAATACAATCGTTGCTTTAGAGCCGGTTTCCGTTGCTTGACTATGAATTGATTTGTGCTGATCAGGCCGAAACGCGGTAAAGAGCTGAATACATATTACAGATAGTAATAGACGGTAAAAAATTGCATTAAGGTTCATAGATAAGGTTTATATCGGGTTATAACTCAAATATAAACAGATTATTATATCGCTTATAGCCCGTTAAAGATATATCATGTGAAATATTCACTACACACTCTCCATCACCTTCATCAACTCCTCAATAAATAAAATTGCCGCCCTTTTACGGTAAACACCTTTTTGCCAAAGGATATATGATTGCCGTTTGATATCTTTTGATTCGATGGGTATGGCGATAACTTTATTCCAGCCTATTATTGCTTTTTCATTCAGGATAGTTGCCCAATGGCCGTTCTCAACCAGGGCCAATAATGAATGCACATCATTGAGCTCGATTTTAATATTGGGCACTATCTTTTTACGGTTAAACAAATCATTAATAAAATCGCGCGAGCTGAAGCCTTTTCCCGGCAAGATGAGATCGAGTTTGGCAAGCTCTTCCGGGCTTACTTTCTTGAGTTGGGCCAGCGGATTATTTTTAGATACCACCATGACCACACTCGAGCTAAACAATTCCTGCATTTCCAGGTCTTCGTCGTCACTTTCATTGTGGAAAGCGAGGATCATATCCAGCTCGGCAAGGCGCAGTTTCTTTTCCAGTTCTTCCGGGCTGCCGTAGGTTATAAAAATTTTGATGCCGGGATATTTGGTACTGAACGGTGCCAATGCAGGCAACAATAAAGAAGTAAATGCATATGAAACGCCGAGGTTCAGCTCGCCGATGGTGGCGTTCTGCAATTCGTTGATGGCTTGCCTGCTCCGCTGCACATCGTTGAGGATCTTGCGGGCATGGGTTAAAAATATATGACCGGCCTCAGTGATCCGTACGTGCTTGCCTATCCTGTCGAACAAAAGCATGCCCAGCTCCTCTTCAAGCTGCTTGATTTGCTGCGATAGCGTGCTTTGTGTAATAAACACAGCGGCTGCAGCCTCGGTAAAATTCACGGTTTCGGCAGCTTTAACAAAGTACTGCAATTGACGCAATTCCATAATCAATCGTTTTTATCTATCAATTCTATTAAAACAATCTATTTTACAAATGTATTGATATGCGCGATATTTGCAGCATAAAACAATTCAATAGTCTTGCATTAAGTACTCCCCTGAAATTGCTTTTGTTATGAATTGAACAAATGAATGTGTTTCGCTCTTTAAAGTACCGTAATTTTAAGCTGTTTTTTTACGGTCAGTCAATATCCCTCATTGGCACATGGATGCAAAAAACAGCAGTGAGCTGGCTTGTTTACCGCCTCACCGGTTCGGCTCTTTTATTAGGGATTGTGAGTTTTGTGAGCCTGATCCCGTCATTAATATTGGCACCCTATGCCGGCAGTATTGTCGACAGGCATAACCGCTACCGCATTTTAGTTATTACCCAGGTAGTGTCCATGCTTCAAGCCGGTGCTTTTGCGTTCATGATCTTCTTTAAAATCTATAATATTCCCGCTATCATCGGCCTTAGCCTGTTGCAGGGTATTGTCAATGCCTTTGATGTTACCTGTCGCCAATCATTAATGGTGGATATGGTTGATGACAAGGCCGATCTGCCAAATGCCATCGCTTTAAACTCAACCATGACCAACCTGGCGCGTATTGCAGGCCCGGCCATTGCAGGTATTGTACTGAGTGCTTTTGGTGAGGATGTTTGTTTCTTCGGTAACTTTTTAAGTTATATCCCGGTACTTGCATGTTTATTCATGATGAAGCTAAACACCATAGTGCCTGTCCGTTCAGAAAAAAGTATCTGGACAGAATTACAGGAAGGTTTCAGATACGTGTCCGGCGACAGCGACCTGAGCAGCATGATCCTGATGCTTACTGCAAGCAGCCTGTTTGTGATACCATTTAATACACTGATGCCAATCTTCGCCAAAGATCTTTTTAATGGCGATGCAAAAACCTTCAGTTGGTTTGAGAGCGCAGCTGGTTTAGGCTCAGTAATTAGTGCTGTATATCTGGCTAACCTGAAGAGTAATAAAAACCTGGTAAAGATCATGTCGATAGCAAGTCTTATTTTTGGTACAAGTGTGCTGATGGTGGCCTACGCAGGCAAACTCCCTTTTGCTTTAATATTTATGGTATTTACCGGGGTTGGTATGATGGCGCAAACATCGGCCATCAACACCTATATCCAAACCCATGCTATCCCGGCTATGCGGGCAAGGGCTATCAGCTATTATGTAATGGCTTACCAGGGCATGATCCCGGTAGGAAGTTTGATGGCCGGTTGGTTAGCCAATGAACTTGGGCCACGCAGGGCTGTTTGTATCGAGGGAATTATTGGGGTATTGGCTACTGCATTGTTTGTATTGTATAAAAGAAGACAGGCATCAGGTGAAGCCGTTCAAGGCAAAGCAGTGTTGGCTGATTAAAATATGTTAATGCTTAGGGATTGAATGAAACAAAGCATTAATATCGATCAATAAATGACAAATGATCAAAACTTTAATATTGCGGTACTTATAATAGTGGTACCCAAAAGCCCTCTCAAAACTGAAAGGGCTTGTAATATCTTACATCTTCAAACCAATCTCTCTCAAGCGCTCATCCAAATACTCACCAGCAGTGATATCAGTATACAGCTTAGGATGCTGCTCATCAATACATGAATCAAGACTGGTCAAATCCATACCTGATTTTGGGTGCAGGAAAAACGGTACCGAGAAACGTGAAAACTTCATCAACTCACGCGGCGGGTTCACCACACGGTGAGTGGTTGATTTCAGTTTATTGTTAGTTAAACGCTGCAGCATGTCGCCAACGTTAACTACCAGATCTTCGCCGTAAGCTTTAACCGGGAACCAGGTATTATCGCGGGTTAACAGTTCAAGACCATCGGCGCTGGCTCCTATTAACAGGGTGATCAGGTTAATATCTTCGTGGGCTCCGGCACGTACAGCATCATCAGGCACCGATTCAGGATCGGTTATCGGAAAATAATGCAGGGTACGAAGTATGGAATTACCGTTATGGACTTTATCATCAAAATAGTTTTCGGGCAATTCGAGGTAAACGGCAATTGCGCGGAGCAGATGTTTACCGGCTGTCTCAAGCTTTTTGTAAACTTCGATGGTGGTTGGGTTAAATTCAGGCAGCTCGTTAACGGTTACATTATCCGGGTACTGTGCTTTCAGCGTCTCATCGTCAGTTACGGTTTGACCAATCTGCCAAAACTCTTTCAGGTCGGGGGTTTTAAAGCCCTTTGCTGTTTCCTTGCCCTTTCCGGTGTACCCACGCTGGCCAGCCAAACCGGGAATTTCATATTGCTGTTTTATTGCATCGGGCAGGGCAAACAGCGTTTTAACCTGATCGTAAAGCCTATCTATCAATTCTTTACTGAGGCCGTGATTAGTGATGGTAACAAAGCCGGTTTGGTTAAAAGCCTTGCCGATATCGTTCGAAAATTGCTTGCGTTCTTCGGCACTGCCGTTTATATAGGTATTCAGGTCCAGGCGTGGAATGTTTACTGTGCTCATAGTTATAGTTTATAAAACAGGTAGCAAAATTATTTAATTTTTAAGCGAGGAACACAAGATAGTGATAAAATTTTATCCCCATAATTACGCTGAGCCTGTTCGCATTAACTCTTCAAAACAATTTTTGCTTTAAACGTTTTATACTTCTGCTTGTCATACATTCAGCAACACCACGTGACAGGCCATCTTAAACATACGTTATTATGAAATTTATTAATAAAATATGCGGTATCAGCTTAATAGCATTTTTAATAATGCTTGCCGCACCAAACATGAGCAAAGCCCAGGAAGGAGGCTATGTATCCGACCAGGAGTTTTACGACGAACTTGACCCATACGGTACCTGGGTTAACGACCCGCAATACGGCAACGTTTGGATCCCGGACGCCGGTGACGATTTCAGACCATATGCTACGCGGGGCCACTGGGTTGTAACCGACTATGGCAATACCTGGGTATCCGATTATGAATGGGGCTGGGCCCCGTTTCATTATGGCCGCTGGCGTTATGATGATTATTACGGCTGGGAATGGATTCCGGGCCACGAATGGGCACCTGCATGGGTTAGCTGGAGGCATGGCGGCGGTTACTATGGCTGGGCGCCTTTACAACCGGGCATCAGTATCAGCATATCATTGGGCAACAGTTACCGTGTGCCGGATTATTACTGGGTTTGTGCGCCACAGGCTTATATTACCAGGCCAAACATTTACAACTATTATGTACCGCCAACACGTGTGGTGAACATTATTCATCAAACAACCATTATTAACAACACTTATGTTAATAACAACCGCACTTATATAGCCGGCCCACGAGTTAACGAGATCAGGCAGGTTACCAACAACCGTAACGTTCGCGTTTACAACATTAATAATGTTAACCGGCCAAACGGCGGCGGCAGAATAGTTAATAATACAGTAAACATTTATCGTCCTGAGGTAAGGAAAGCACCCGATGCACGCCCGGCAAGAGTTGTGAACGCGGCAGCTTACAGGCAGCAAAACCCTAATGATGGCATAGCCAACAGGCGAGCCGGTAACGCTGGCATCAACCGGAACAACGCTGCCCGCTTAAAGGAAGTGGCCCGAAATACACAACCAGACAACAAGGTAGTACAGGTGAATCATGAAAGGCCCGCTACCCGGCCAAATCCCGGTGCTAACGCTCGCCCTAATCAACCCAATGCAAGGCCGGTAGGCGACAACCAGCAGGCACAGCGTCAGCAACAAGCACAACAACGCCAGCAACAACAGCAGGCACAGCGCCAACAGCAACTGCAGCAACGGCCTCAAAACCAACAGGAGCAGCAAGTGCAAAGGCAGCAACAACAAGCTCAGCGCCAACAGCAACAGGAACAACAACGTGAGCAGCAACGGCCTCAAAACCAACAGGAACAACAACGTGAGCAGCAACGGCCTCAAAACCAACAGGAACAGCAACGTCAGCAACAGCAAGCTCAGCGTCAGCAACAGCAAGTTCAGCGCCAACAACAGCAGGAACAGCAACGTCAGCAACAGCAAGCTCAGCGCCAACAGCAGCAGGAACAGCAACGTCAGCAACAACAAGCTCAGCGTCAACAACAGCAGGAACAGCAACGTCAGCAGCAACAAGCTCAGCGCCAACAACAGA